>Ga0316204_10000446_pt1 | contig 153190 bp, 124 predicted proteins | sample 6monrhotite_MG_2_FD_205661 | JGI IMG/M metagenome (GOLD analysis project Ga0316204, IMG submission 205661) | Microbial mat bacterial communities from mineral coupon in-situ incubated in ocean water Damariscotta River, Maine, United States -... | ecosystem: Environmental > Aquatic > Marine >... | reverse complement strand
TACTGGATTGTTTTGGAGATACGGATGGTCAAGTCACTGCATCTGGTTCAGGTGGTACCACACCTTATACTTTCTCCTGGAACACAGGTGGTACTTTTGCTTTGGAAACAGGCCTTGGAGCAGGTACTTATTCAGTGACAGTTACCGACCAAAACGGTTGTACCGACAGTGCTTCGGTTACTTTAGCTCAACCCGCAGGCATGACAAGTTCCGCAGCCGTCACTTCTCTTTTGGATTGTAATGGAGACAACGATGGTCAAGTCACTGCTTCTGCATCAGGAGGTACCACACCATATACTTTCGCCTGGAACACAGGAGGCACGGCTGCCTTGGAAACAAACTTGGTGGCAGGAACTTACTCGGTAACGGTCACCGACCAAAGCGGCTGTACAGACAGTTCTTCAGTTACTTTGACTCAACCTGTAACCATGACTAGTTCCGCAGCAGTTACTTCGTCTTTGGATTGCTTTGGAGACAGCGATGGTCAAGTCACTGCTTCTGCAAGCGGTGGCACCACACCTTATACATTTGCCTGGAACACAGGAGGCGTTGCGGCTTTGGAAACAAACCTTGTAGCAGGTACTTACTCAGTGACCGTTACCGACCAAAACGGTTGTACTGATAGTTCCAGTGTAACACTTACGGAGCCAACTGCATTGGTAGCTTCTTCAGTTGTAGATGCTAACTCAAGTTGCGCGGGCAACGATGGTGGAGCAACGGCAAGTGCTACGGGAGGAACAGGAACATACACATATACCTGGTCTAACTCAGCTACTACTGCTTCGATCGTTGGAGTAGGTGCTGCAACCTATTCGGTAACTGTTACTGACCAAAATGGATGTACTGACTCGGCTTCTGTTGTAATTGGACAGATTGCCAGTACAATTGTTGCTTCAACTGCGGTTGATAGCAACGCCAGTTGTAACGGATTATTCGATGCTGGTGCCACAGCGAGTGCCACTACAGGAACTACTCCTTATACTTATACATGGTCCAATAGTGCGACAACTGCTTCCATTACCGGAGTTGGTGCGGGTACATACTCCGTAACAGTCACCGACCAGAATGGATGTACCGATAGCACGTCAGTTACATTGACTGAACCAGCTGCCTTGACTGCTTCTACTGTTGTTGATAGCAATGTCAGTTGCAACGGATTATTCGATGCTGGAGCAACGGCCAGTGCTACGGGAGGAACGGGTGTTTACACTTACACCTGGTCCAATAGTGCTACAACCGCTTCTATTACCGGAGTTGGTGCAGGTACTTACTCGGTAACAGTCACCGACCAAAACGGTTGTACTGATAGTGCGTCTGTTACTTTAACTGAACCAGCAGCGGTAGTTGCTTCCGCAGCTGTTGATAATAACGTCAGTTGCAATGGATTATTCGATGCTGGCGCAACTGCCAGTGCCACAGGTGGAACGGGTGTTTACACGTACACTTGGTCCAATACTGCAACCACCGCCTCTATTGTAGGTGTTGGAGCAGGAACCTACTCCGTCACTATCACCGACCAAAATGGTTGTACCGATAGCGCATCAGTTACTTTAACTGAACCAGCAGCGGTAGTTGCTTCTGCAGCGGTTACTTCATCGCTTGATTGTAACGGAGATTTCGATGGCCAGGCGACTGCCTCTTCTACTGGAGGTACTACACCTTATACATTTGCCTGGAGCACAGGGGGCACAGCAGCCTTGGAGACAGGTTTAGGTGCAGGAATTTACTCCGTCACCGTCACTGACCAAAACGGCTGTACCGATAGCGCATCTGTTACCTTGACTCAACCAATAGCAGTTGTTGCTTCCGCAGCAGTTACTTCACCGCTTGATTGTAACGGAGATTTCGATGGCCAGGTGACTGCCTCTTCTACTGGAGGTACTACACCTTATACATTTGCCTGGAGCACAGGAGGCACAACAGCCTTGGAGACAGGTTTAGGTGCAGGAATTTACTCCGTCACCATCACTGACCAAAACGGCTGTACCGATAGCGCATCTGTTACCTTGACGCAACCGGCTGCCTTGACAGCTTCTACTGTTGTTGATAGTAATGTCAGTTGCAACGGATTATTCGATGCTGGAGCAACGGCCAGTGCTACGGGAGGAACGGGTGTTTACACTTACACTTGGTCCAATAGTGCAACAACCGCTTCTATTACCGGAGTTGGTGCAGGAACTTACTCGGTAACAGTCACCGACCAAAACGGTTGTACCGATAGTACGTCAGTTACTTTAACTGAACCAACTGTCTTGGTTGCTTCTGGTGTTGTTGACAACAATGTCTCTTGTAATGGATTTGCCGATGGTGGAGCTACTGCGAGTGCAACTGGTGGGACCGGTGCTTATACTTACACTTGGTCCAATTCTGCCACGACTGCCTCTATTACGGGTGTTGTAGCAGGAACCTACTCAGTCACTGTCACTGACCAAAACGGTTGTACTGATAGCAGCAGTGTTACAATTACTGAGCCTACTGCTTTGGTCGCTTCTGCCGTTGTAGATGCAAACTCTAGTTGCGCAGGCAACGATGGAGGAGCAACGTCAAGTGCCACAGGTGGAACAGGAACATACACCTATACCTGGTCGAACTCAGCCACTACTGCCTCGATTGTTGGAGTAGGTGCAGGCATTTATTCGATAACAGTCACTGACCAAAATGGTTGTACTGATTCAGCATCGGTAACGATTGGTCAGATAGCCAGTACAATCACTGCCTCAGCTGTTGTAGATAGCAACATTAGCTGCAACGGCTTGTTTGATGGAGGTGCGACCGCTTCGGCTTCCTTGGGAACTACGCCTTATACTTACGCCTGGTCCAATGCTGCGACAACCGCATCCATTACTGGTGTTGTTGCTGGAACGTACACAGTAACCATTACCGATGCGAACAGTTGTTCTGATTTTGCTAGTGTTACCATTACTGAGCCAGTTGTGCTAGTTGCTTCTACAGTAGTAGACAGTAATGTCAGTTGCAACGGATTATTCGATGCTGGTGCCACGGCAAGTGCTACAGGTGGAACAACGCCTTATACCTATACTTGGTCCAATAGTGCAACAACTGCCTCTATTACGGGTGTTGGAGCCGGAACCTATTCGGTAACTGTTACGGACCAAAACGGTTGTACTGATAGTTCACCTGTTACTTTAACTGAACCAGCAGCATTGGTGGCTTCAGCTGCTGTGACCTCTTCACTACTTTGTAATGGAGCAACGGATGGTCAGGCAATGGCTTCTGCTACTGGTGGAACAACAGCTTATACATACGCCTGGAACACAGGTGGCACAGCTGCGTTGGAAACAGGTTTAGGAGCGGGAACTTATTCAGTGACCATTACCGATGCCAACGGTTGTACTGACAGTGCCAGTGTAACGCTAACAGAGCCAACAGCTTTAGTTGCTTCAGCCGTTTTAGATGCTAACTCAAGCTGCGCGGGCAACGATGGAGGAGCAACCTCCAGTGCAACGGGTGGAACAGGGACATACACTTATACCTGGTCGAACTCAGCCACTACTGCTTCGATTGTTGGAGTAGGTGCAGGCATTTATTCGATAACAGTCACTGACCAAAATGGTTGTACTGATTCAGCATCGGTAACGATTGGTCAGATAGCCAGTACAATCACTGCCTCAGCTGTTGTTGACAACAATGTTAGTTGCAACGGTTTGGCAGATGGTGGTGCAACAGCTTCGGCTTCATTGGGAACTACACCTTACACTTACACTTGGTCCAATGGTGCTACAACAGCATCCATCACTGGTGTTGTTGCTGGAACGTACACAATAACCATTACCGATGCCAACAGTTGTTCGGATTTTGCCAGTGTCACTATCACAGAGCCAGTTGTGCTAGTTGCTTCTACAGTAGTAGACAGTAATGTTAGCTGCAACGGATTATTCGATGCTGGAGCCACGGCAAGTGTCACAGGTGGAACGGGTGTTTATACTTACACCTGGTCTAACTCTGCAACGACAGCCTCTATTACAGGTGTTGGAGCCGGAACCTACTCGGTAACGGTCACGGACCAGAACGGTTGTACTGATAGCGCATCAGTTACTTTAACTGAACCGACTGTTTTGATTACCTCAGCTGTTGTTGACAGCAACGTCACTTGCAACGGATTTGCCAATGGTGGAGCTACTGCAAGTGCAACAGGTGGAACAGGAACCTACACTTATGCTTGGTCCAATGCTGCAACTACTGCCTCAATTACAGGTGTTTTTGCTGGAACATTCACAGTAACTGTTACTGATGCAAATGGTTGTACTGATAGTGCAAGCGTAACAATCACAGAGCCGACTGCTTTGGTCGCTTCAGCTGTCGTTGATAGTAACTCGAGTTGCGCAGGCAACGATGGAGGAGCAACTTCCAGCGCTGTAGGTGGAACCGGTGCATATACATATGCCTGGTCAAATGCAGCAACTACCGCGTCTATCACTGGAGTTGCAGCTGGAACCTACTCGATAACCATTACCGATGCTAACGGTTGTACAGATTCTGCTTCAGTTACTGTTGGTCAGATTGCCAGTACTATCACTGCCGCTGTAGTGGCGGATAGCAATGTCAGTTGCAACGGCTTATCCGATGGAGGAGCAACTGCAAGTGCTTCAGCTGGTAACATGCCTTACACTTACGCATGGTCCAATGCTGCAACTACCGCATCAATAACTGGTCTTGCGGCTGGAACTTACACAGTAACGATTACCGATGCAGCGAGTTGTACTGATGTTGCATCAGTAACCATTACTGAGCCTGCTGTTCTTGATGCCGTGATTTTATTTGACCTTAGTGTTGCTTGTTTTGGAAACAATGACGGAGCAATAAACGGAGGTGCCAATGGTGGAACCTCTCCATATTCTTACCTATGGTCAAACGGAGGGACTGCCGCTCTTATCAATAACCTTGTTGCTGGAACTTACACAGTAACAGTGACCGATGCCAATGGTTGTACGGACACTATATCACACATAATTACACAACCAGGTTCTGCTATATCAGCAATGAGCAGCGTTTTACAGAATGTTTCTTGCAACGGAGCTAACGATGGAGGTGCCTCGGCTGCGGCAAATGGTGGAAGTCCAGGTTATAGCTTTTTGTGGTCTTCTGGTGCAACTTCTGCAACTGCCACAGGGTTAACTGCTGGAACTTATACGGTGACTGCTACTGACCAAAATAGTTGTACTGCAACTTCTTCGGTTACGATTACTGAACCAACTGCTGTTGTGGCAGCTGCTACGGTTGACCAAAATGTTTCCTGTAATGGAGGCAATGATGGGGAAGCCACTGCAAGTGCTACTGGTGGTGCGGGCGGCTATACGTTTGCATGGCCTTCAGGTGGAACAAATGCTCAGGAAACAGGACTTACTGCTGGAACTTATACAGTGACTATCACTGATGCCAGCAGCTGTACTGACACAGTAGTTGTGACCATAACAGAACCAGTTGCATTGAGTGCCATGATTTCCTTGACACAATCCATCAGTTGTAATGGTGGAAACGATGGAATTGTAACTGCCACGGGCATGGATGGAACAGGCCCTTATTCTTATGTATGGTCAGATGGCCAAGCAGCTGATACGGCAACAGGGTTGACATCTGGAACTTACACTGTTACTGTCACTGACGACAACGGATGTACTTCGTCTAACCTTATTATCTTGGGTCAACCGGATTCGATTCAGTCGGGTATTACAAGTATTGATGTGAATTGTGTTGGTGGAAACGATGGCTCGGCCTGGGTGAACGTAACAGGTGGTACTTCACCTTACAGTTACCTGTGGAGCGATGCCAACACTACAGACTCAATCAGTGACTTGACGGCTGGTACTTACAATGTGACCATTACTGATACAAATGGCTGTGTTGGAATTGACTCTATCACATTGATTGAAACCAATCCATTGCCAACGGTAAGCATTGGTCCGGATCAGGAGATTTGTGAAGGAACTGAAGCGAGCTTCAATGCAGGTACCGTGTTTGTCAATTACATCTGGTCTAATGGTGCCACAACACAAATTGCGACCACAACCACTGCCGGACCTATCAGTGTGACTGTGACGGATGGTAATGGTTGTGATAATTCTGCGACTGCTGCAGTAACTATCATCCCAGCACCAGTGTTTGACCTTCCTGATAGCATTAGTGGAGAAGCATCTGTTGTGTTGGATGCCGGAACTTTTGTAAGTTACGACTGGTCAACTGGTGAGACGACTCAATCCATTGTTGTTTCAGCAACCGGTTTTGTTTCGGTTGTGGTAACAGATTCCAATGGTTGTTTTGCAATAGATTCAGTGTTTGTATCTGTTTGGCCAACTGGAGTTAAAGAACTCGTTGAGCAGATTGAGGCTACTTACTATCCGAATCCAACAAAAGGAACCCTCAACGCCCAATTGGCAGGATTGACCGGAACTCAGGTTACGTTAACCGTGGTGGATATCAGAGGACATGTTGTAAGAACAGAAGTACTGCCTACAGTTGCAGGCAAACTGTTCCATACAATGGACTTGTCTTCTGAAGCACAAGGTGTTTACTTTGTGCGATTGGTAACAGAAAAATCAACGTTGGTCAATCGCATTATACTGCACTGATTGAATCAATAACTTAAACCAAAAACGGGGTGTTTCTTAACAGGAACACCCCGTTTGTTTTTTACGGTAGAAGAGAGGTTTTCTTACTTTCAATTCGGCTTTGCCCAACCCCGGAAAAAGACTAATTTTGGAATCCTCAAAACGGATTGATAATTTATTCGAAAAAGCGATTATGAGCGTTTTAGTCAACAAAGATTCTAAGGTAATTGTCCAGGGATTCACAGGAAGTGAAGGCACATTCCATGCCGGACAGATGATAGATTACGGAACACAGGTAGTAGGAGGAGTGACCCCTGGAAAAGGAGGACAAACGCACCTTGACAAACCTGTTTTTAATACAGTGGAAGAGGCTGTTGAAAAAACTGGAGCAGACGTATCCATCATTTTTGTTCCACCACCATTTGCAGCAGATGCTGTCATGGAAGCTGCTGAGGCTGGTATCAAAGTAATCATTTGCATTACTGAAGGTATCCCGACCAAAGACATGATTGCAGTAAAAGAATATTTGACAGATAAAGATTGCCGCTTGATTGGACCTAACTGTCCTGGTGTAATGACACCCGGAGAGGCAAAAGTTGGTATTATGCCTGGATTCATTCACAACCCAGGAAGGGTCGGCATCGTTTCCCGGTCAGGTACCTTGACGTATGAAGCAGTCGATCAGGTAACCAAAGCTGGATTGGGGCAATCAACTTGCATCGGTATTGGCGGTGACCCAATTATTGGCACGACTACAAAAGATGCAGTAGAATTGTTGATGAACGACCCGGACACGGACGGCATCATCATGATTGGTGAAATCGGTGGAAGCATGGAAGCCGATGCAGCAGAATGGATTCGCGACAATGGCACAAAGCCAGTTGTTGGTTTTATCGCTGGTCAAACTGCGCCTAAAGGACGTAAGATGGGCCACGCTGGAGCCATTATCGGTGGAGCAGATGATACTGCTGAAGCTAAAAAGAAAATTATGGGGGAATGCGGCATTCATGTTGTTGAATCACCAGCACACATCGGTAAGAAAATGGCCGAAGTCTTGAGCAGTGTTTCTGTTTAAGTAACCACACAGCATATACAAACAAAAACGGTCGGACTCTTTTGAGTCCGACCGTTTTTGTATCCGGTAATTGGAAGTAGGTTATAATTTGTAAGCCACACCCAACTTTATCATGGCAAATGCAGGGCGAGTGCTTTTGTAACTTTCGTAGGAGCTGTTGTCAGGGTCTGAACTTTTGTCTGTATAAAGAGCGTCTTTGCTAAGATCGTTGCCTTGGCCATCTACACCCTTGATGTCGGTGAGGCCATATCCCACACGTAAGCCAATGTTGATTTGTACTTTGTCTACCACGCTGATGTTGCCACCAAACCCCATCACTGCCGAAGCGTAGAAGCCTTCGAACTCGTCTTTAACGTCCATAGTATTTGTTCCTAATAAAGGCACCTTACTTTCAAAATCTGAAGCAGTGATAAAGCTAAATTGTGGACCAACCTCGAAATACATGCGGCTGCCGAGCTTTAGCAGTAAAGGGATGTCAAGGCTTGATATATCAGTCCGCGTATCTGCCTTCAGGCCCCCACCAAAGTCAATTTCATATTTCTGGGTAACAGTTCCATAAAGTACATCCAGTTCAATGCCTACTTTGTCGGTAAAAAACACTCCACCCAAAATACCAACGCGATAGCCAGTACTGAATTGATAGTTTTGACTAGTGCCAAATAGATCTTCCTGAAGGGCATTTTGATTGAGAATAGCAGTAGGGCCAAAACCACCTACGAGACCCACTCTGAATTTAATGGGGTTGATGGGGTTGTCTGCTATCTTGTTGGTGCCAGAGGCTTGTGCTGAAAACAAAATTGCAAAAAGTGCAATAGAAGTGAGAACGTTTTTTTTCATGGAGAAGTTTGATACTGGTTCAGGCAATGAAATTACCAAATTATTTTGATCTGAGCACCCAGGCACACCCCTGAAGTGGTTTACTTTTCCAAACTATTCCTGTATATTTGACCGCTTATAAAATCACAGGAAAAATGAAGTTGCTAGAAGGAAAAACGGCCATTATTACCGGTGCTTCCAGAGGAATCGGACGAAGCATGGCTACGCTATTTGCCAGTCAGGGAGCGAACGTTGCATTTACCTACCGGTCTTCGGATGAAAAGGCGCAATCACTGGAAAAGGAATTGGAAGCGCTTGGCGGCAAGGCCAAAGCCTTTAAATCTGATGCAGCTGATTTAAAAGCGGCAGAACAATTGGTTGCTGACGTAGTGGAGTTGTATGGCACCATTGATGTGGTTGTAAACAATGCCGGGGTAACGCGCGACAATTTGCTGATGCGCATGACAGAAGAGCAATGGGACGAGGTCATCAATACCAACCTCAAATCCATCTTCAACATGACCAAGGCGGTGCAACGCACCATGTTGAAGCAGCGCTCAGGTTCCATCATCAACTTGACTTCTGTTGTCGGTATTAAAGGAAATGCCGGACAGTCCAATTATGCAGCTTCCAAAGCTGGTATCATCGGTTTTACCAAATCGATTGCATTGGAGCTCGGTTCCCGAAACATTCGCAGCAATGCCATCGCACCGGGATTTATCGAAACAGAAATGACCGCAGCATTGGATGAAAAAGTAGTAGAAGGCTGGCGTCAGGCCATTCCGTTGAAACGCGGAGGTACACCAGAAGACGTTGCCAACCTGGCTTTATTCCTGGCTTCAGATATGTCCTCCTACATTACCGGACAGGTGTTGCAGGTAGACGGTGGAATGGTGACCTGATCATCATTGCCAAATAATCCGGGGTGATGAAAAGAAATTGCCTGTTTTTTCGTTAGTGCTTGGAAGTAGTTGCAAGGAGAGAACATGGTCAGCAGCAAAGAGGAAAGTTAGAATAGGAAATGGCATTAGTAACGGAATATCCAATTTGGTACTTTATTTTATGTCTCCTGCTGGGAGCAGGGTACGCTGCGTTGTTATACTACCGTTCTAAATCCATCGCTGAAGCGCCTAAATGGCTAAGAAGCTTGATGGCCACTGCTCGTTTTACCCTCATTACATTGTTGGCCTTTTTGCTGTTAAAGCCCTTGCTAACCACGGTATTTCGCGAAGTGGAAAAACCGGTGATTATTCTGGCTCAAGACAACTCCGAGTCGCTCATTACCAGCAATGATTCTTCTTTTTACCGCAACGATTATCGCACGGCATTTGAAGAAATGCGGAGTGCCCTGGAGGAAAACTACGAGGTAGTCGAATATGCGTTTGGAGACAAAGTGGTCGACAGCCTCAATTGGCAGTTTGACCACAAACAAACGGATATTTCCAACCTGATAGATGAGCTTTACACCCGCTATAGTAACCGAAACATTGGAGCCGTGGTCATGGCCACAGATGGAATCGTCAACAAGGGGAGTTCACCTTTGTACCTCTCGACACAACTAAAAGCCCCGATTTATACCATTGCCTTAGGCGATACCGTGGTCAAGAAAGATGTGCTTATTTCCAAAGTTGCGCACAACCGATTGGCTTATTTGGGTAATGAATTTCCGGTAGAAGTATCGGTTCGCGCATTCCGTTGTGCGGGAGAGAAAGTGCAGTTGAAGGTGATGAGCGGGACCGCAACCGTCTTTCTCCAAGAGCTGTCCATTGATAAGGAGGATTACTCGGCAGTAATTCCGTTGCTTTTGAAAACAGAAAAAACGGGAATACAACGCTACCGTGTAGAGCTAAGCGAAGTGGTGGGCGAGGTGAGTGTTACCAACAACGGCAAAGACTTTTTTGTAGATGTGCTCGACAGCAGGCAGAAGATATTGCTGTTGGCAGCAGGTGTGCATCCCGATGTGGGCGCACTGAAAGCAGCTTTGGGAACCAATGAAAATTATGAATTGACGGCAAGCCTGGCCAACGATTTCACAGGAAACTTACAGGAATATAACCTGATTATCCTGCATCAGATACCGGCCACAGGAACCAACCATGGGCCATTGCTGAAGGAAATAGCTAGGTTCCAATTGCCAACGTTGTTTGTGCTCGGAGGTAAATCAGATATCAATGAGTTTAATGGGGCGCAATCGACCATTCGCATCAACCGGGCAGCTGCCCGAGTCAATGAAGTGTTGGCGGTGCCTGCAGCCGATTTTTCGCTGTTTCGGTTAACTGAAAAGACCGTTGGTTTGGTGCCGCAGCTACCACCTTTGCAGGCTCCGTTTGGTGATTACCAACCCGGCACAGCAGCTAAAGTATTGCTCAATCAGAAAATTGGCCTGGTTGAAACTCCGTATCCGCTGATGGCTTTTCAAAGCCTCAACGGCAGCAAACAAGGCATTATCGCGGGAGAAGGAATTTGGAGGTGGCGGCTTGCCAACTACTTGCAGGAAGGAAACCATAATGCTTTTAATGAATTGGTCGGAAAAATGGCGCAGTACCTCTCCGCTAAAGAAGACAAGAGTTTCTTTCGGGTGTATTCCGACAACAACTTTCAGGAAAACGAACCCATCCTTTTTGAAGCCGAGGTCTACAATCAAAGTTATGAGCTGATCAATGAACCCAAAGTGACCCTTGAAATCACGGACGAGGAAGGAAAGAAATTTCCATTTGAAATGGTGCCATTTTCTGAAAGCTACAACCTGAATGCAGGTATTTTGCCTGTTGGTCAATACAGCTATCGGGCGCAGGTCAAGATAGGGGAGACCATTCAAACGGAACGAGGCGAGTTCAGCATCAGTCCCATTCAGGTCGAATCGGTGGTCACGTTGGCCAACCATCAGTTGCTTTATCAAATAGCCAGCAGGAGCGGTGGCGAAATGTTGTATCCCACAGAGTTGGCCACCTTGCCCAATAAGTTGGGTGAACGATCAGATGTGGTGCCCATTTCTTACAGTCACAAAGAATTAAAAGACCTGATCAATTTGAAGTGGGTATTTTTCCTGCTACTCACACTCCTCTCCCTGGAGTGGTTCCTGCGAAAGCGCAATGGCGCTTACTAGCACAAGTTCGATTCCCAAAATCAAGTACTTTCTTTCATTGCCATGGTATTAAATAACATGCGTTGACAAAGTAATTACATCTGTTGCTGCCGTTTAGGCAATCAGTGAGGAAATTGTGCATCACAAAGGCTCTATGAAAATGAGTCGCAACTATTTATTCACTTATATTAATTTCCACACTTATGAAAAGCTTACTATTAGTGATTGTTTTAGGGTTGGCTACCAACCTGTGTTTTTCGCAATCTTTTTGGATTAGAAACAATACTCCCATCACGCTAAATGTTGGAGCGCATCATGCACCATTTGATGGAACATGTGATCCCGGAGGTGGAACTTTCGGTACTACCTTAGATCCTTATACTCATCAATATTTCCCTATGCCGATAGGAAACGAAGTTCACAAGGTTGGGTATTCAGAAGTCGGGATCGGGGTTCCGTTCAAGTGGGAAAGTGGTTCCAGTCCCTGTTGGTTTGATTCGGTTTGTGAGACTGGAGGTCTTGGCACATTTACTTTTGGGGTTGGCTGTGATGGCTATTCCATAAACCCTTAGACAGAAGAGGGAGTCATTGAGAAGACTATGAAAACTCTGTGCCAGGGAATCTCCTCGGTACGGAGTTTTTAGTAATTATTCCAATGGTAGTTGTTGGATGGTCTGACCTTGACAAGGGGGGCTCAATTAAAAATACTTCTCGCAAATTTTCCTGGGCGGAACGAGGTACAGCGTAAAATGAGCGTAAGGGATTTGGTTGATGCGCACATCAATCAAACTATTCGGGCGGCCTTCTCCTGGTTCAGAAATAAACAGATTGATGGGTTTGGTGACACCTGCTTCCCCACGAAACCAGAGCCAATCGTAAATTTCGCGGTCAAAGGCCAATCCAGCGCGAAGGGCTGAACGTCTTAGTTCCAGTTTGTCATAACCTTGCAGTAGTTCTTTCTCGAGGTGGTAGCTCGCACCGGCAATACTAACCTTAGCCGCGAGGTAGGCCTTGTCAGAAAAACAGTACCGAAGCTGGATGTTTTTAGGCAGGCGCATTTCCACCTTCCAGCGCTGCGCCATACGGTGTTCGTAAACAAACACAGGATAAACAGCAGGAATGCCCAAATCAAAGCTGAAGGCAACACCATAAGCCAGTCGGGTTCGGGGATTCAGATCTTTCCCGATCAGAAAAAGGAAATTCGTATTGGCATACTCCAGGTAATTGAAGTCCAATCTATCTCCATTGATGGAAGCACCAAGCGTAGCAATGATAAATCGGTTGCGTTCCAATTTTCTGCGGTAGAGCAAACGAACCCCAGCAGCTCGAAGCGATCGATCTTCCAGGCGTTGATAAAGAGGATATTCATTTTCCTGGATGTCTTCAAATTTGAATTGCTCCTGCAAATAAGTCATCCCCATGTAAATATGCGTTTTGGGGCGAAGGAGAATAGGGAAAGTAGCCTTGGCGACAATTCTTCGGTTAGAGCGCACTTCTGCCGAAGAGTTTCCAAACTCTGCCGAACGGCTTCGGGTGTTAAAATCCCGGATACCTTCATAACTGAAAGAAGCAATAAGCGGACGTGGCTCTGGAAATTGTTCAGGCGATTGGCACAAACTGTCAGCGACTGGCCGTGCATCATAGTCTTCCTGGGCTGTCCCGGAAACGACCAGAATAACACCAATGAAACAAAGACACCAACAAATTCGCACTAGACTGAAGGAATAAAAATGGATGAGGGGAATGAACTACAAATCTAAAATATTTGCTCTTTCAACGGGAAGAAACGTTAATTGTTCAGGATAAGTATGAAAATAGTGTGCTGATTTGCCTCCAACAACGGTTAATTTCAAAAGGTTCTTGTAATCTCACTGTGTTTTGGATTCACGCAAGGTTTTTTGATTTGTCAGCTACCTGACATATCTCAAAGGTCATTTTTCGGAATTTTAAGGATACCATGCAGATCAGAACTAAAATCATTGGATTACTGGCCATAGTCATCACGTTGAACGTTGTTGGCCTGGCTTTCGGAGTGCTGAATTTAGTTGAGTTGGGGAAGGAGAATGAATGGCTGGTCGAGACGAATATGTCCGTTAGCAAAAACATCCTGGAAATAGCCCGTTACCATAAAGACCACAGCACCTTGTTTGAACGCGCTGTGACGATGGGGAAAATGGCCGCCACAAGTCCCGAGTCCAAACCAGCATTCACAGCGTCTATAGAAAAGTTCAGGAGCAACTGCGAAATGTTGCACGGTTACATTGAGTCAGGGCAGGAAAAAGTAGCCGCAATGAAGTCTTTTATGGCCCGAGAAGGATTGATAGAACAATTTGAGCCGCTCGAACGGGAACTTCAAAGTTTGGTGCTTCAGCATGAGGTGTGTCAACCCAATGCAGGAAAGGTTTTTACGATGCTCAAAAATGGGAAGGTAGTCGAAGCGGAAACCAATGCCCGATTTGTATTGGAAAGTGATCAGCAACAAGAAGGTTCCATCGATACCTTCTTTATGCAGATGGAACAGTTCTCCAACCAAACCTTACTGGCTTCTCAGCGGAGGCGCACAGAAGCAGTTTTGATAGCCATCCTTTTGATGATTGCATCCGTTGTTTTGGGGCTCGGACTGAGTGTCTTGGTAGCTGGTCGCATTGTTCGATCGCTTCGTCAGGCAAAACAAATAGCCATTAAGATTGGAGAAGGGGACAGGCAGGTGGTCATCGAAAAATCAGCAAATGATGAGACTGGTTTATTGCTGGATACCATGAAGACCATGCTTGTTTCCCTAAATGAAGCAGAAGAGTCGTTGCGCGGTGTAAACGAAGATTTGGAGAGAAAGGTAAAGACACGAACAAAGGAGCTGGCGCGAATCAATGACAATTTGATTCAAGAGATTGAAGATCGCAAAAGAACAGAGGAAGAATTGAACACGTTTATGTACAAGACTTCGCATGACCTGCGTGGTCCGGTAGCCTCGGTGCTTGGGTTGGTGAACCTGGCCCGTTTGGAATCAGAGGTGGGGGATTCTGACAATTATTTTAAAATGATTGATGAGTGCGTCCTGCGTCTGGATAAAATCCTGAAGGAGTTAATTGATATCACACGCATTAAACAAGGAGAAGTAGAGGGCGAGCAACTAAACATCGTTGCCACCATAGAAAGTATATTGGACGAGTTGCGGTTCTATCCAGGATACAGTGAAGCCAGCATTAAAATCAATATTCCAAAGAGGCTGGTATTTATGACCGACCGATCCCTTTTGACCACGATTGTTGGAAACATGATGACCAATGCCATTAGGTATGCCGACCCGTCCAGAAAATTGAACTTCGTGATTGATTTTGAGGAAGGTAAAGAGGGGATGAAACTCAATTTTCGAGACAACGGAATTGGCATGTCGCCAAAAGTTCAGGGGAGATTGTTTGAAATGTTTTACCGGGGGAACGCTAATTCGCAAGGAAGCGGTCTCGGCTTGTACATGGTGTCAAAAGCCACGGAAAAATTGTGTGGTTCTGTCCAGGTGCAAAGTCAGCCTGGCGAAGGAACTACCTTCCAGGTTTTTATCCCACACAATGCCCCTTGTCTGGAGAATGCGTTAAGTCTGAGTGCCTGAGTTGAACGGGAAAAAAGTTGAGCCGCTTTTCGAAACGAAGCGCTATTGCTTAACTTTGCCGGCAGCTTATGGAAACCACTGTATTTTACCTCATTATTGGAATTGTTGTGTTCAATTTTATATTGGACAAGGCGCTCGACTTTTTGAATGACTCGCGCAAGCAACCCCAACTTCCCGAGGTCGCAAAAGGCATTTATGATGAAGCTACCTATCAGAAGTGGGTGGCGTATGATAAAGTAAAGGGCCGCTTCTCTCAATGGTCTTCCAGCATCAGTTTTATCGGGACAATGTTGGTGTTGGTGCTTGGCGGTTTTGGCTGGTTGGATACTTTTCTCAGAACGGAACTGACCACCCATCCAATAGGGTTGGCTTTGGCCTACCTGGGCATTCTGACAATTGCTTCAAGCTTATTGGGGCTGCCCTTTGAGTTGTACGATACTTTTGTGATTGAGGCGCGGTTTGATTTTAATAAAACCACGTGGCAAACATTTATTGGCGACAAGATAAAGGGAGCCCTTTTAGGAGCGTTGATTGGTGGAGGATTGCTGGCCCTGATCATTTGGTTTTATGAATCCGTTGGTTCGTTGTTCTGGCTGTATGCCTGGGCAGTAATAAGCGTCTTTTCAATTTTCATGACCATGTTTGCAGCCTCCTGGATATTGCCGTTGTTCAACAAATTGACGCCATTGCCAGATGGAACTTTGCGCGATTCCATTGTCGGCTATTGCGAAAAAGTTGACTTTCAGCTCGACAACCTGTTTGTGATGGATGGCTCAAAACGCAGCACCAAAGCCAATGCCTTTTTTAGTGGACTCGGTCCCAAAAAGAAAATCGTGCTTTACGATACCCTCATTGAAAAACAATCCGTGGAAGAGATCACCGCAGTGCTGGCGCATGAAGTGGGACATTACAAAAAGAAACATACCCTGCTGTCGGTAGTTTTGTCCATTGCGCAAACTGGTGCCATGCTCTTTTTGTTTTCTTTATTTGTCAATCAACCTGAATTCAGTTTGGCTCTTGGAGCAGCGGAGCCAGGTTTTCACCTGGGGTTAATAGCTTTTGGGATCTTATACACCCCTTTGTCGATGGTGTTGGGAATTGGAATGAACCTACTCTCCAGAAAAAATGAGTTTGAAGCCGATGCCTATGCCCGCGAAACTTATGATGGAAGCCCTTTAGAAACAGCCTTGAAAAAGCTGCATGTGGATAGTCTCAGTAACCTGACGCCACATCCTGCATACGTTTTTGTGCACTACTCGCACCCTCCATTGTTAGAGCGATTGAAGGCGTTAAAGGCCTGATTTGAATTTTTTCGCATATTCCGCGTAACTCCTCTTTTATATAATTGTTTTTAACCATATCTTTGCCGCCCCTAAATAGGGGACACTAACGTTGTTACTGGCGTACAACCAAGTTTAATTTTCTCCCGTTAACGTCAACCTTTTAATAAAGACGGGATACAAAGCCAAACTTATAATGGCAGAAGAAAAAGAAGCCGCAGAAGCTAAAGATGCGGTGAAAGAGACGAAGGCTACAAAAGCCAAGTCCGAACCAAAGGCGGAACCAACAGCCGCCACAGAATCGAAAGAAACTTCAGAAGCTCCGGAAAAGGAAGCTGCTCCCAAAGCGGCCGCCAAAAAGGAAGCTGCTCCCAAAGCAGAAGCCAAGGAAGAAGCTCCCAAAGCAGAAGCTAAGGAAGAAGCTCCAAAAGCTGAAGCTAAGGAAGAAGCTCCAAAAGCAGAAGCTAAGGAAGAAGCTCCAAAAGCAGAAGCTAAGGAAGAAGCTCCAAAAGCAGAAGCTAAGGAAGAAGCTCCAAAAGCAGAAGCTAAGGAAGAAGCTCCAAAAGCTGAAGCCAGGGAAGAGGCTCCAAAAGCAGAAGCTAAGGAAGAAGCTCCAAAAGCAGAAGCTAAGGAAGAAGCTCCAAAAGCAGAAGCTAAGGAAGAAGCTCCAAAAGCAGAAGCCAGGGAAGAAGCTCCAAAAGCAGAAGCTAAGGAAGAAGCTCCAAAAGCAGAAGCCACAGAAGCCAAAGAAGAAGCTCCAAAAGCTACTAAGCCTGCTCCAAAAGCAGTCGTGCTTCCAGATGAGGATTTCGATTGGAATGTAGACAACAAGAAAGTTGACTTGTATTCAGCAGAAGATCGCGCTGCAATGGAGAAGATGTACGATGAAACCATCACTTCCATTTCAGAGCATGAAGTGTTGGATGGAATAGTCGTTCAAAAAACGAAGAAAGAGGTTGTTATCAACATCGGATACAAATCCGAAGGTATCATTCCCGTTTCTGAGTTTAGATACAATCCTGAATTGAAAGATGGCGATACTGTTGAAGTATACGTTGAAATTCAGGAAGACAAAAATGGCCAGTTGGTCTTGTCGCACAAAAAAGCCCGTACACTTAAAGCCTGGGATCGCGTTAACAGCGCTTTGGCAGACGAAGTTATCATTCAAGGGTTTGTTAAGTGCCGTACTAAAGGAGGTTTGATTGTAGATGTATTTGGCATCGAAGCATTCCTTCCAGGTTCACAAATTGATGTGAAGCCTATTCGTGATTACGATTTGTACGTTGGAAAAACAATGGAATTCAAAGTGGTTAAAATCAACCACGAGTTCAAAAACGTTGTTGTTTCACACAAAGCGCTCATCGAAGCAGAGCTGGAACTTCAAAAAACAGAAATTATCTCCAAATTGGAGAAAGGACAAGTACTGGAAGGTACCGTCAAAAACATTACTTCTTACGGAGTCTTTATTGATTTGGGGGGTGTTGATGGTCTTATCCACATTACTGACCTTTCCTGGGGACGTATCAATCACCCAGAAGAAGTTGTTGAGTTGGATCAAAAACTCAATGTCGTTATTCTTGACTTTGACGATGACAAAAAACGAATCGCTCTTGGTCTCAAGCAATTGAGTGCTCATCCTTGGGATGCACTGGACGAAAAACTTCAAATTGGTGATAAAGTCAATGGAAAAGTGGTTGTCTTGGCTGACTACGGTGCATTTGTTGAAATTGCTGCCGGAGTAGAAGGATTGATTCACGTTTCTGAAATGTCTTGGTCTCAGCACTTGCGTAGCGCTCAGGATTTCTTCACAGTAGGTGATACTGTTGAAGCCGTCATTATGACCCTCGACCGCGAGGAACGCAAAATGTCTCTGAGCACACGTAGACTGACACCAGATCCATGGGAGCAAATTGAAACTAAATACCCAGTTGAGTCACGTCACACAGCTCGTGTAACGAACTTGTCTAACTTCGGAATCTTTGTAGAATTGGAAGAAGGCATCGATGGGTTGATTCATATCTCTGACCTTTCCTGGTCTAAGAAAATCAATCACCCCAGTGAGTTCACGAAAGTCAATGAAAAAATCGATGTTGTCGTTTTGGAAATTGACAAAGAGAACAGAAGACTCAGCCTTGGACACAAACAACTCGAAGAAAACCCATGGGAGGTATTCGAAACAGTATTTACTGTAGGTTCTGTCCACCAGGGTACTTTGATTAGCCGCACCGATAAAGGCGCTGTTGTTAGCTTACCTTATGGCGTTGAAGGATACGCTCCTACACGTCACCTTGCCAAGCAAGATGGTAGTAAAGCTGAAGCAGAAGAAACCATGGACTTCCAAGTGATTGAGTTCAGCAAAGACGCAAAGAAAATCATTGTGTCGCATGCGAAGATTCATGAAGCTGCCATGAAGGATGAGGTTGATAAAACTGTGAAAAAACGCAAAACCAAAGCCAAAGGAGAGCGTCAGGCCGTTACTAACTTAAACGACAACCTGGAGAAAACAACCCTTGGAGATTTGGATGTGTTGTCCACATTGAAATCAGAAATGGAAGAAGCAGAGAAAAATGTCAAACCGAAAAAGGCTGCTAAGAAAGAGCCCAAAGCGGAAGACGATGCTGCTGAATAACAACTTTAAAAAGTCCCGAAAATTTTTCGGGACTTTTTTTTGAACCATAGAGAATGCTTTATTCTATCTTTGTCGATGAAGTACGATGCAACCCAGGGTTATATTAAATAGCACGCAGTTTCAAATAACTATCGACCGGCTTTGTCGTCAGCTGGTAGAAGGTCACAACGATTTTTCTGATTCGGTCATCATTGGGTTGCAACCTCGTGGCATCAACCTTGCCAACAGAATCAGCCAACAGTTGAAAAATGTACTGGGACTGGATGTCACTTGTGGCAGCCTGGATGCTACCTTTTTTCGAGATGATTTCCGAAGGCACGATAACCCATTGATTCCCAATAGTACCAAGATTGACTTTTTGATTGAACACAAAAAGGTTATCCTGGTGGATGATGTCCTGTTTACAGGCCGCACCATCCGCGCTGGCATGGATGCCTTGATGGCTTTTGGTCGCCCGGAGTCTGTGGAACTATTGGTATTGATTGACAGAAGATACAGCCGACACCTGCCCATTCAACCTGATTATACCGGACGAACGGTAGATTCGGTAGCCTCCGAACGTGTGAAAGTGGATTGGCAGGATACCGAAGGCGAAGACAAAGTTGTATTGTATACCCCAACTACGGAAAATGAGTAAACTTAGTGTCGAACACCTGCTCGGAATCAAGGACCTTTCCAAAGAGGACATCGAGCTTATTTTTGCCACCGCAGACAACTTTAAAGAGGTCATTAATCGACCCATTAAAAAGGTTCCCTCACTTCGCGATATTACCATCGCTAACTTGTTTTTTGAAAATTCAACACGAACCAAGTTGTCATTCGAGTTGGCGGAAAAACGGCTTTCTGCTGATGTGATAAATTTTTCGGCTTCTTCGTCCTCTGTCAAAAAGGGAGAAACACTCATCGACACCGTCAACAACATTCTGGCCATGAAAGTGGACATGGTGGTGATGCGGCACCCCAACCCTGGAGCTGCGCTTTTTTTATCGCGGCATGTTGATTCACGCATCGTGAATGCCGGTGATGGTGCGCACGAGCACCCCACACAAGCGCTACTCGATTCCTACTCCATTCGGGAGAAACACGGCTCGGTAGCTGGGAAAAAAGTCTTGATTGTTGGAGATATCATGCACTCGAGAGTAGCCCTCTCTAACATTTACTGCCTCTTAAAGCTAGGAGCAGAAGTAATGGTTTGCGGGCCAACAACACTCATTCCCAAGCACATGCATGAATTGGGTGTGCTGGTGGAACACGACTTACTCAAAGCACTTAAATGGTGTGACGTAGCCAATATGTTGCGCATTCAGTTGGAGCGACAGGATATTCAGTACTTCCCATCACTTCGGGAATATTCGATGATGTTTGGTCTGAACAAACAAGTGCTTGACAGCCTGGACAAAGAAATTACCATACTTCATCCCGGGCCTATAAACAGGGGAGTGGAGATTACCAGTGAGGTTGCAGACTCACCGCAGGCCATCATTTTGGACCAGGTAGAAAATGGAGTAGCCATAAGAATGGCGGTGCTGTATCTGCTAGCTGGAGGCATTCGTGCATAATTTTTTGATCACCGGACCTACCCCACCAATGCCTAAATTTTCTATATTTGTGTAAAGCAATACTGTTGGGGTATAACAGGAAAAGCAATGAATATTAATATCGAGCAAAAAGAGAATTACGTAATCGTTGCGCTGGCAATTGAGAAATTGGGTGGAGTTCTTTCACCGGAGCTGAAAAGCCAATTTGTCAATTTGAACTCGCAAGGAAATAAAAACATTATTCTCGACCTCAGTGCTACGCGCTACTGTGATTCTTCAGGTCTTAGTGCCATTCTCGTTGGTAACAGGCTGTGCAAAAATTCAAACGGAACTTTTGTGATAGCCGGAGCTCAGGAAATGGTGATGAAGCTCATTGTAATTTCGCAATTGAACTCCATCCTCAACTTGGTTCCTACCGTTAGTGAGGCCATCGACTTCCTGAACATGGAAGAAGTAGAGCGTGAGATTGGCAGCGAGGATTAACCTCAAACCCCTAAAACCAACCCTATATTATGATTAATCGACTTATCCTGGCACTTTCTTTTGTGCTCCTCGGGACTATTTCCTTGAACGCACAAGTTTGTGTACCTGACCCCAATCACGCTGATACCATCATTTACCCAGGAGAAACACAAGGGTTGCCGGTTGCTTTATTGAATACACCTTATGAAGCGGTTATAACCGTTAACATTCCAACAGATACGCTCATTACTTTTGGTCCGACAAGTGTTCTTTGTGCCATCGATGAAGCAAGAATGAACAGCTTTACCGGATTTCCTGCGGGACTCAGTTTTGATGGAGAGCCAGTAAATTTCACCTACCCCGGAGGTAGTTCAGGATGCATTCGAATCAACGGCACGGTGACACTGAACTCAGAATTAGGTGATCACGACTTGTCCGCTTCTCTGACCTTGTTTAAAGATCCAGCCGGAAGTTCTCCTCTTTGTTTGTTGGACTCCATTACTATTCCCGTGGATTTTTACACCATCACCGTAGAAGAGCCAAACGCCATTGGTACGATAGCTGCAGAAACGTTTAAACTTGCTCCGAACACACCGAATCCATTTTCGGATAACACTATGTTGCAGTTCACCTCTACGAAATCAGACAACTTCGAGATTAAGGTGTACAACCTGATTGGAGTAGAAGTTTTTACAGACAAATTCAGCGGTAAAAGAGGCAACAATGCTTACCAGTTTAACGCGAATGGCTTGTCATCAGGCATCTATTTTTACACCATCGGTAACGGAGAACACAGCGCATCAGCCAGGATGATTGTTTCGAACAAGCTGTAGTTTAATGAATTTTTCAGTTACCATTCTTGGTTGTAACTCCGCAATACCAACAGCTACAAGGTATCCAACGGCTCAAATTGTCAACGTTCAGGAGAACTATTACCTGGTAGATTGCGGAGAGGGCACACAAATTCAATTGCGTAGGAATAAGATCAAATTCCAACGCATCGATGCCATTTTTATCAGTCACCTTCATGGAGATCATTTTTTTGGACTAATCGGTTTAGTCACCACCATGCAGTTGCTTGGTCGCACCCGTCCGTTGCAAATCTTTGGTCCGTCTGAATTAGAAGCGATTTTAAACATTCAGTTGGACAAGTCGCGCTATGGCCTTCATTTTGAATTGAAGTTCGAAGCGTTAGATTTTGCCACTTCTAAGGTGATCTATGAAGACGATAAGGTGGAGGTTAAAACCATCTTGCTTTCTCACAGTATTCCCTGTTGTGGCTTTCGTTTTCAGGAAAAAGAACGTCCCCGAAAACTCAACAAATTTGCATTGGACAAATTTGAGGTACCCATGGAATGTTATGGCAAACTGAAAAGGGGAGAGGACTTTGTAAACGCAGAGGGGGAGATTATTCAGAATTCAGTTCTTACTGCTGACCCAATACCAGCCCGCACCTACGCCTATTGTTCCGATACCAGCTACAATGAAGGCATCATTCCCGACATTCAAGGAGTTGATTTGCTGTACCACGAAGCAACCTTTTTGCACGACATGAAAGAACGGGCCGTGCAAACATGCCACTCTACCGCACTTGAGGCTGGAATGATCGCTGCGAAGGCAGCCGTAAAGAGGTTGGTAATTGGCCATTACTCCGCCCGCTATGGCGATTTAGATCCACTGGTTGCCGAGGCCCGAACTGCTTTTCCTGAAACAGTAGCTGGAGTCGAAGGTCGGACCTATTCTGTTCCCATGGTAGAGGTGACTCCTTCCACATCTTCGCCTTCCTGAGCTCTTTCAAAACTACCTTAACCTTATTATTTTCTGGAGTGCTGTATTTTTTTGCTCTCACTTTTGACTTTGATGACCATTGGGGCTAACTTTGTAGGAACTTCATCAAATTCGTAAATGGAAACCATCCAAATTCTAATTGCCGACAGCAATGTACTTATCCGAGAAGGATTAAAATCGCTGCTTTCAGGACATGCTGGCTTTGAGGTTGTTGGAGAAGCTGCTTCCTCAGAAGAACTGGAGAAAATGCTTTCATCACGACATCCCAATGTGGTGGTGGTAGATTATAGCGCACCATTTTTCGATCATTCCACCCTGGCCATTATCAAGGAAGTTGCACCTGCGGCAAAAATGTTGGCCATTACGGATTACTCTGAGAAAGAGGCCATACAAAAGGCATTGTTGGCAGGTTTAGCAGGACATTTGCTAAAAGATTGTGATCGGGATGAAATCATTGATGCCGTCACAAGTGTGGCCAAAGGTGAGCAGTTTTACTGTGGGAAAATCATCGATGCTTTGAAAGATGATTCCGTGGAGTCGAACCCATCGTGTGCTCCGATAAACCTGTCTGAAAGGGAAGTGGGAGTCATTAAATTGGTGGCAGAAGGCAAGACCAACAAAGAAATTGCGGACATGCTTTTTCTCAGCACCCACACGGTGATGACCCATCGAAAAAATGTGATGGCAAAATTGGGAGTAAATAATACGGCAGGAATTGTGATTTACGCGGTCAAGGAAAATATCATTAGCCCAAACAAATTCTTGTTTGCACCCAATTAAGAGAGGTTGTTACCAGGCAGATTCATCCTCGTCTGCACCCAAAATCATCAGTGCTTCGGAAAGTTCACCAAGGGTTTTTTGATCCTTCTGCTCGCGAGCAACGATTGTTCCAGATTTATAAACAGTGATTGCCTTGTCTACCTGGTCTTTTTCTTCGTAGATCTTTCCCAATTTGTAGTATGCACCCAAGTAAGATTTGTCCTGTTTCAGCAGGCTTTCAATGCATTCAATTGCCTTGTCCAACTGTTCGAGCTTATGGTATTCCAGAGCAACAGCGTATTGCAGAAAAGAATCGTCTGGATTCGATTCGAGCATGTCCTCAATGAGTTTTAGTCGGTCCTGTTGCATAGAATTGAGAGGGGATTGTTACGAAAGTATTAATTATCTTTTTAGGGACGGTCATAGAACCTGATTTTCCGGTAACATGCCAACCAAGGGGGGAAACATTGCAAGATTTTTATGTCAAAATAATTCTCACAAGCGGCAGAGGTTTTCGGAATTCGTTAAGTTTGTTTGAAACACAACCCCTATGAAAACCAGAATATCAGTTACTGCCTTATTGCTGGCTACAACGCTTTTTGCAGCTTGTGGTGGAAGCTCAAATTCAGGAACTCATCCGAAGTTAGATTTGGAAGATGTGCGGGAAGCCTTCATCGAATGCAAAGCCGAAACGGAAGATATACGCTCCTGCAAATCTTATGTGGCCCGGGCCATCAACGGCCATTTTCAAATTGCTGATTTTAACCATCCTGAGACAAAGGGAGATTACGTTGATTACGATGAAATTGCTGCCATCGTAGATGCTTCTGGAGATTGGCGGAAGGTTGGCGAGGCGGATGATCAGGACGCTTTGGATGAAGTACAACAACATGCCAACAATGGAAAGCCGGCCTTGGCGATAAGCACACAACCAGGAGTTGGCAATGTCGCGTTGATTGTGAAAGGAGAGCAGGTTAAATCGACTAGTTGGGGGTTGAATTGCCCAACTGCGGCCATTTTCTTTCCCAACAGACCAGAAAAGTCCTTTATCGGAAAAACCCTGAATTACGCCTGGAGCAATCCCGAAGGCATCGAATTGTATGTCAGAGATTAGGGAATCGTATTTCTCAACAATTGACAATGTGTATACGCCTAACAACTTAGATTGATGAACCACCGAATTAAAACCTGGGAAGAATACCAGGAAGCCTATCAACAAAGTGTAGAAAATCCAGCCGAGTTCTGGGAGAACATTGCATTGGATTTTAGTTGGAGGAAAAAATGGGACAAAATCCTGGAGTGGAATTTTGAAGCTCCTGAAGTGAAATGGTTTATCAACGGCAAGTTGAACATCACAGAGAACTGCCTGGACAGACACCTTGAAACAAAGGGAGACCAAACCGCTTTGATATGGGAACCCAATGATCCAGAAGCTCCGGAACGAAAATTCACCTACCGGGAATTGCACGGAGAAGTGTGCCGGTTCGCTGAGGTGTTGCGAAACAACGGTGCCAAAAAGGGGGATAGAATTTGTATCTACATGCCGATGGTTCCGGAGCTGGCGTTTGCTGTGCTTGCTTGTGCAAGAATTGGTGCGATACATTCTGTAGTATTTGCAGGTTTTTCCGCGAACGCTTTGGCCGATAGAATTATTGATGCGAGTTGCAACATCGTTCTTACTTCGGATGGACTCAACCGGGGAAACAAACAAATTCCGCTCAAAGAAGTGGTGGACGAGGCGCTGACAAAATGCAATTCAGTGAATCGGGTGATTGTTTACAATTGCCTGAACTGGGATGTGGCCATGGAGCCAGGAAGAGACGTTTGGTTGCACGAAGAATTGGCGAATACCACTGGCACGTTCGAAGCTGAGGAGATGGATGCTGAAGACATGTTGTTTGTGCTTTATACTTCTGGATCTACTGGCAAGCCAAAAGGGGTCGTGCATACCTGCGGAGGTTACATGGTTTATGCCGCCTATTCCTTTCAAAATGTGTTTCAATACGATGAAGGAGATGTGTATTGGTGTACCGCAGACATTGGCTGGGTGACCGGTCATTCATACATTATTTACGGGCCGCTGCTGGCTGGTGCCACAACGGTGATGTTTGAAGGGGTACCTACCTTTCCCAATGCCAACCGTTTTTGGGAAGTAGTAGAGAAATACAACGTGGCTCAATTTTACACGGCTCCAACGGCAATTCGGGCGCTGATGGCTCGGGAAGATTGCACCCCCTCGCAATTCGATTTAAAGTCTCTGAAGGTATTGGGTACCGTGGGAGAGCCAATTAATGAAGAGGCCTGGCACTGGTACAAAGAGCAAATTGGTAAAAACAATTGTCCCATTGTAGATACCTGGTGGCAAACAGAAACGGGAGGCATCATGATTTCAGGATTGGGTGGGATATCTCCTCAGAAAGCTAGTTTTGCAGGTTACCCATTGCCTGGAATTCAACCCGTGCTTGTGGATGCGGATGGGAACGAAGTGGAAGGAAATGGAGTAGAGGGGTACCTGTGTATCAACCATCCCTGGCCCTCAACTTTGCGCACAACCTACGGAGATCACGAGCGGTGTCGAGTGACCTATTTTTCTCACTTCCAGGGACGCTATTTTACTGGAGATGGCGCAAGAAGAGATGCTAACGGAATGTATCGAATCATTGGCCGTGTTGATGATGTAGTGAACGTGTCCGGGCACCGGCTGGGAACTGCCGAAATTGAAAATGCTATTGACGAGCATGCTGCGGTTGTTGAATCGGCTGTTGTAGGATATCCTCATGATATCAAAGGTCAGGGGATTTACGCATTCGTAATTTGCCATGGAGAGGTAGCTGATGCTGACCTTACCCGGGCTGAAATTGTAGAAGTAGTCACCAAAGTGATTGGAAAAATTGCGCGACCTGATAAAATTCAGTTTGTATCTGGGCTTCCTAAAACCCGTTCTGGAAAGATTATGAGAAGAATCCTAAGAAAAGTGGCGGAAGGAGAACCCGATAAATTAGGAGATGTTTCCACCTTGTTAGACCCACAGGTGGTAGACGAAATTGTTGCCGGAGCAGTATAACGGTTACCTGTCTTTGACGCGATACATAAACTTCAGGCCAGACCAGGTTTCATCTACTGCACATACCTTTACATCCACCAGTCCTGCTTTCAAGCCAGCTTCTCGCACAACGCGATCGTTTACGTCAGTCACAATTTTGGAAGCTTTCTTAGGCCAGGAAATCCAAAGCATACCCGTTTTACTCAATTGAAGTTTGAGTTCTGCCAATCCGTTGGTCAGCGTTTTCTGATCTTTTACGAATAAATGAATGAAGTCCGCCAGCCCATTTTGGTGTTCAGTAACATCGGCAGGGAGGACGCCCAATAAATCAAGGTAGTTTTTGGGAGTGTTGACTAGCAATAGTGAGTAACCGGCTTTGATACCCAGTTTTTTGACTAGGGGTGTTGCCGAGTATCCCGCAGAAATTGCCACAATGGGATTAGATGGACATTTGATTCAACTTCGAAACCCTGGGAATGCTGTTGACTCCTGCATCCAGCATGGCCATCTTAAATTCCATGGAACTGGTTAACTCGTCCACTTTGTTAAAATCACTCACCCGCATGACCAGCATTACGTTGTTGTGATCTTCTGCATCTTGCAAAAGATTGACGAGCTCCATGTTGCTGGCAGTTCTTTTGTCTTCGTCTTTTTGAAAAGCAGTTTTCCATTTTTCATAACTCGCCACGTGGAACCGGGTGATGACCATTTGTCCTTCGCCATTTTTTGTAATTTGCTCCGCAGCTCGTCCAGTCATCCATTCCAGACGCATATCTCCTTCAACACCTGCCATTTCCATGGCATGTTTGAGGTTGGGAGAGGCGATAAATTCTTTGGCTTCTTGCAGGCGTTCGATTTCGCAAACCATTTCAACCTGATTCGTGTCTTCCGTATTTCTAAGTACATGCAAGACGTTGATGCCATTTTTCTTGCGATCAGAATCGCCAGCATCAAACCCCATTTTCCATTGATTGTAGCCACTAATTTCATGACTGATTATGAGGTAATCCTTCATTTCATAGGTCGGATCCTTTTTTACGGTCTCCGTTGAAGTTGATTGAGATGTTTCCTCGGTTGTCTTTTCTTGCTGGCAAGAGGCAAATAAGAGGGTAAATAAACAAAGAGTAAGGGCTGAAAATCGCATGACAAAATGGTCGTTGAATGTGGTTGAAATTATTCTGTTATTGCGTCAAAATCATTCGCCTGGACTGAATGATTTTTCCATCGATTATCAGGGAGTACGTATAGATACCACTAAGGTTACTTCTATTTGTAAATACTGTTTTATTTATTGGATATTCCAACGATATATTCAGATTTGCCACTTCTCTTCCCAGAAGATCGCGAATTTCAATTGTTGCTTTCCCCGTTGGTTTTATGCGACCGTTATTTTCAACCCTGAAAGTGGTTTCTCCTTTTGCTGGATTTGGCACATTTTGCAGCAATTTAATCGGATAGATAGTGACATTTTCCTGTATCGAAGTAACGAGGGTGCCATATTCCTCTTTGAAGAAACTTTCTACCCCATCTTCCACATTCATCACCGTGAAATAATAGTCTTTTCCAGTGGTAAGCTGATTGATAACAAGGTCGGTCGTATTGGTAAAGGTGTAAACTGTATCAAAATAGAGCGATCCAGAACCTTGCGAACGCATTCCAACACGGTAGTTTTGGTAGACCGTGTCCAGGTTTTCGATAACGATCTTTATTCCGTTGGGGCGGGCAAAATAGGAGGGAGTAGGAGCAGGAGGCGAAATGGCCAAAAGTCCGAGGTTGACACCGTTTAAAATCGTGTTTCGCCTGAGGTAGTTGAAGTCCACAAAAAAGCTGTCAATAATGCCATTAGGTGGCGTATCAGTGTCTATACCCAAAACATCGGTTACCGTGTGTTGACGGTCATTGCCTGTGCCCGATCCATCACCGTGCTCGTTAGCTGCACACACGCGAATGCTGGTTAAATCGCGTTGTCGAAACGGAATGTGATCGCCTCCCCGGCCTTGGCGGTCTTCCTCAATTCGAAGATTGATTTCCATCGGAGTAGACAGTTGCGGATTGATCTCTTCTATTTGTTGCAGCGTCATGTAGCGGGCAAGTTGCTTGTGTAAAGAAGCGGCATTGCTATCTCCAAAGATGGAATAAGAGAAAATACGGACGTGGGTGCTGTCAATGTCCTCATCGTTGGGGCAGCTGGGAGGAGATGACTTTTCACCGCAGTAGATGCCTCCAACCACATCGTTGTTGAAGCAAGCCATAAACGGAACACTTTCATCGGCTATCCAATTGGCCCAGGCGCGGCCGCCATATAAGCCCTGTTCTTCCCCGGTAACGGTGGTGAATACGATTGTTCGCTCAAAGGCGAATTGGCTCATGACGCGCGCTAATTCGAGCACCAGCGCTGTTCCTGAGCCATTGTCTTCAATCCCCGGAGCATAACAGCCTGTATCACAATTGTTTTCGCAGCGGGAATCAAAGTGGGCTTCCACCAACAAGATTTCCTTTTCAGTAGTATCTGTTCCTGGTAACACGGCAAAAACATTTCGGTGCTGGTTCACAGAGCAAATGTCCTGGTCAAAAGTTAAGTAGGAGGGAACCAGCCGGCCTTCATTGCTGGCACCGAATTGCGCAAACTTGGAGAAAATCCACCTTCGGGCAGCGCCTATTCCTGTGGTTGGTGAAACGGTGTCCGATGCAGAGTGACGGGTTTGAAACGTCTCTAATTGGACGAGAAAGCTTTGCAACGAATCCTGAGAAACACCACTGATGATATTGCTTACAATGGATTGTCGATCATCGATAACAGTGGAGGGGGCATAGCTGGCGGGGTTGTAGTTTCCTTTGATGATTTGTTCGGCCATGGGATTGGTGATGGCCATGTTACTTTGACCATGAGCAAACCAGCAACAAAATAAGGTAATGAAAGACAGTAGTGCTTGTTTCTTCATGGTGTTCAGAGGTTGTTTCTATTCAAATTTAATAAGGATTGGCGGGGCAGACCAGCTTAAAAAGCGAAAATTTCAAGACTGGTGTAACCATTTTGAATCAATGTAGTAAAAGCATTGGTCCCTTTATCTTAATGAGCAACGTATGTCCAAATCAATGCCCAACTCTGGAAGATCTGGATTGAGTTTGGTAGAAAGTCGTATCTACCTTCAGGTAATCAACAATTTCGCTTCAAACATTGTGCGGCTGAACGGACAGGAGGAAGTTCTGTGGGAAGTCGCTAAAAATGTAATTGGCCGGCTGGGGTTTGTTGATTGTGTGATCTACCGTTACGATGGTGAGAACAAAACACTTGTCCAAAAAGCAGCATTTGGTGTTAAAAATCCCAAGGGGATGGAAATTGTCAATCCCATCACCATCCGGTTAGGCGAAGGTATTAGTGGCGCTGTTGCGAAAAATAGAAGAGGTGAGATTGTTCATGACACCAGCAAGGATAAACGTTATTTGGAGGACGATGATTTGCGTTATTCGGAATTGTGTGTCCCCATAATTCATGAAGATCGGTTACTAGGAGTTATCGATTCTGAGCACCCTGAAAAGTACTTCTTTACAACAGAGCACTTTGATATTCTCACTACGATTGCATCGATGACCGCTTCTAAATTGGCCAAAATCGAAACGATGGAAGCTTTAGAAGTGAGCAAACAGGACTTGGAAAGTCAGGTGATCGAACAAACGTCTGAGTTGCGCCTGGAGCTGCAGGCCCGCAAACAGACGGAGAAAAAGCTAATTCGGGCGAAAGAGGAGTTGGAAAAACGAAACGCAGAACTCAAACGATTTGCCTATGTGGTGTCCCATGATCTGAAAGCTCCTTTGCGTGGTATCGGCTCCCTGGTAGACATTCTAAAGCAGAACAAGGCGATTGCGGAAGATGAGGAATCGATGGAGCAACTTGGTTTGATGAAAAACCGGGTGAGGCGTATGTATGCCTTTATCAATGGTCTGCTACAATATTCGAAGATTGGGTTTGAAAACAGCAGTTACGAAGAAATTGATTTGCCTAAGGTGATCCCCGAGATTGTGGCCATACTGCCGAAACCAGAAAATACCATGGTGGTTTACTCCAACGAATTGCCCACTATTTTCGCACAGAAGATTCTTATCCTGCAAGTATTCCAAAACTTGATTGAGAATGCCTTGAAATTTATGGACAAAGAAGCGGGAAAGATTATTATTGGCAGTCGTGAAGACGATGATTATTGGGAGTTGTTTGTAGCTGACAACGGTCCAGGGATTGAGGAAAAGTACTTTGACAAAATATTCCAGCTATTTCAAACGCTTCGACCAAGGGATGAGCAAGAGAACACCGGGATTGGGTTGACCCTTGTTAAAAAGATGGTAGAGCTGCATGGCGGCAAAATATGGGTAGACTCCAACCCAGGAATAGGAACATGCATAACGTTCACCATTGGAAAAGAAAAAGAAGGAAGTCAGACTGGAGATTAATGAAACATCATAACCGAACCTTCAAATTTTTGAACGGTTCCGTCATAGCCTTTGTAAGAAACCATCCAGAAATAAGTACCATCAGGAAGTAGTTTTCCGGTTGGGCTGCTTCCATCCCAGTTTTGACCTGGAAGACTCGATTTAAATACGATATGCCCCCATCGACTGTAAATACGTAACTCGTAATTGTCAATGTAGGTAAATTCTCCTGCGGGACCACCAGGTCCTAACACACGGAACGCATCGTTCACACCATCTCCGTTGGGTGTAAACACGTTTGGAATTTTTGTGATGTCGCTGGCTACTTCGATGGTTCTAACCAATGTGTCTGAACAACCAAATGGGTCCGTTACAATCTGGGTAATGTTGTAGGTACCAGCTTCTTGATAAGTATAAGTAGGGGATATTCTTATGGAAGTATCGTTGAGCAAAGTTGGCACACCAAAGTCCCAATGCCACAGCGAAGCATCCGTTGAACGGTCAGTAAATTCAAATGTCGGGCGCAGAATGTACAGAATAGAGTCAACATCAAAGTCAGCTTCAGGTTGCGGATATACCGTCACAAAATCGTTTTGTAGAATGGAATCAACACATCCGTTGCTGGCAGTAACTTTCAGGCTAATGTCATACACCCCATCAGCCAGATACTCGTAATAGGGGCTTTGAATGGTGTCGGAACCAATGCCATTTCCAAAATCCCACACCCAATCGGTGATGACATAAGATGAATCCTGGGTCGTATCAATTTGTGACGCATCCAGGAAGGTGTAACCGTGAGGCTCGCAGCTGTCCAAATCATTTGTGATGAAGTTGGCTACCGGAAGTGTCAGGACCCGAACAGGTTTTGTGATGGTGTCAACACAGTTGCTATCGTTGGTAAAGCCAACCAGCGTAACCAGAAATGTCGTATCGTTTTGAAACAGATGGGTGACCTCTCTTGAAATGACCGGATTGCTACCATCGCCAAAGTTCCAAATGAAGGTGTTGGTATTTAAGCTGTCTGGTGAAAAGATTGAAAGGTTATTAAAAGGTGTCGAGTCATTCATACAGACTTCAAAACTTTCAAAATCAACTATCGGAGGATGGTAAACATTGATGGTGACTGTAAAAATACTCGTATCCTGTCCATTGGGATCGGGAACCAAAATAGAATCCCCGCTGGAATAGCATCCAAGTCCATTATCTACAACCAATGAAACATCGTAAAGGCCAGGTTCAGTATAAGTGTGTAAAGGGTTCGGTATAGAATCTCCGGTTCCATCTCCAAAATCCCATCGCCATCCGGTGATTGAGCCATTAAAAGCCTGGGAAGTGTCTGTGAATTGAACGGGTCCACAGGAGTTGAAAGTAAACCCAGTTGTATAGAAGGTCGGGTCTGTAATGGCGGTGAGTGTCAAAGAACATCCTGTAACTACTGATGTCATTGTGCATAAGAAAGTGTCACCAGCTTGGGTAGTAGAAACGATAATCGTTTGCGTTGTATCTCCACCAGGAGACCATGAGTAGGAAAATCCATCCGGTGCAGTGATTTCTATCGGGTCATTCTGACCGAGACAATAGTTGGTAATCAATTCCAATGGACCACAAGAAGCATCAATGTATGCATAGCCATAATGTCCGCCAAGGTCACAATCACGTGTGGTAAAATCTAGCGTGATTGTCTGTCCATCGTAAGGGGATAAGTCAATGCCAACAGATGTCCAATCCCGGTAGACTTGTCCATTAAAAGAAGTAAAACCAGGTAGGGAAGGCGAAGCAATAATTTGGTTAAACCCACAGGTTGGGTCAATTAAGTTACCAGCAGTATCCAAAATAGAAACCTCAAAGACAGGTTGTGTAGTGACCGAATGTCCGGGGTTTTGCATCACTACGGCATAGCGAAAGATAAAAAGGAAATTGTCCGGAGATACAGTCAAATCATACGTGACTCTATCCAATTGGCGGCCTGACATATCATTTCCGAGTCGTACAGAGTAATTGCTGCCAGGAGCGATAAAAAATACTTGATTGTCGGCATTTGGGTCTGTGCCCTGAGTGTCCATAATGGTATGACGTCCCACCACAAATCCTGGAGTTAAGGTGTTGATGGGGTCAGTATATAAACCGGTAAATGCTTCCCAACCAGTAAAGTCGCCCATCTCAAAGCCCATATTGGGACACGCAGATTGTGCATGGGTATCAACAGAATAGAAAAAGGGGATGGACAACAGCAAAGCAACAATCATCGAACCAATTTGCTTGCGCAAAGGCCGAAATGTTGTGCGTTTATAAATGGCTAAAACATTCAATTCTCTTTCCATTTAGTCGCTTCCTGTAGGGTTAGACGTGGTTGTTTTGGAACAAGTTGCCTGGAACTTTTTCCGTTCGCGAAATTACTTGGGAGGGTTGAGCTTCAGCGCTTCAGCTTCAGCCCGTTGTTGTTCCATAAATTCGTTGTAAACCGTTTCGTTGACCACGGTATTATCTACCTGCATTCCGTTTTCGTACTTCTCGGTGAGGTAGACTTCATTTTGATGGAAGTAGCTACGAACACTGTTTTCAAGGCTGCTGTTGGAAGAGCCTGTGGTGTTTGCCATCTCCATATACAATGAACCATCAGGCTCATAAAACTTCCAGGTTCCAGATCGAGCTCCTTGGCTGTAAGTGGCCTCGAAATAAGTTTTACCGTCTTCGTAGTAGCTGGTATAAGCGCCATGGCGTTTGCCATTTTGCCAATGTGTGGAATATTGCTTGATGCCATTTTCATTGAAGGCTTCTTCCTTGCCCATTTTCTTCCCGGAGTCTTTCAACTCTTTGTATTGCACGGCCAGTTTTCCATCTTGATAATACTGTTTTACATCGTAGCATTTGCAGCTGGCATCGTAGCTCTTCTTCGTCATCACTTCTCCAGTAGAGTAGTGCTCTACTATTGGAGCCTGAGCCAGGACAGTACCTAATATGCCAAGCGTAAACAGGAGGGAAGTCAACTTTTTCATTCTAAATAGATTTCAGGCTGGTTCGGCCTTTATTTCACCAAAAAACAAATATACGCAATCATCGCTAATTGCGATGATCTGGTAACAAGACGGAAGAACGTGATAAACGTTGCTGAAACGGGGAAAATAATCCTACTATTTTGCCTGGATACAAGAGTTAACGTACTCAAAAATATCTTGTACAGCTGCCGGAGATGCGCGGAAATATTCCGGATCCCTGCGCAACCAGGTGGTTTGGCGTTTGGCGTACCGTCTGGTGTTGCGTTTGATTTTTTCAATGGCTTCAGGCAGTGATTCCTGGCCGTTGATGAAATCGAATAATTCCTGGTATCCGACTGTTTGGAGTGCTTGTAATTCCTGAAAGGTAGTCAGCTGTTGCACCTCTTCCAGCAGTCCAGCAGCCATCATTTCATCCACGCGCTGGTTAATTCTGGCATAGAGGACAGGACGCTCCAACTCCAGTGCCATCTTGATGACCTCAAAGGGACGGGGTTTTTTAGGTGCAGAGCGAAATGAAGAATAGGTGCTGCCAGTACCTATGCATACTTCCAAAGCTCGAATGAGACGATGGGGGTTGTTCAAATCAACTTGTGAATGGTAGGTTGGGTCAAGTTGCAGTAGTTCATTTTGAAGCGATTCTATGCCTTCTTTTTGAAAACGGGCATTGAGTGTTTGCCGCACCGAAGCCTGGACTTCTGGTATGGGATCAATGCCTTTGCAAACCGCTTCAATGAAAAGACCGGAACCGCCCGTCATAACGACTATGTCGTGTTTTTGGAACAATGTTTCCAGTTTGTTTAATGCCAAGCCTTCAAATTGGCCGGCAGTCACAGGTTGGTGAATCGATCGAAACTGAATAAAATGGTGCGGAACTACAGCCAATTCTGTTGGGGTAGGGACAGCTGTTCCAATCTGCATCTCCCGATAGAACTGACGGGAGTCAGCCGAGACAATTTCAGTACTAAAATGCTGAGCCAGTTGTATGCTCACAGCAGTTTTTCCCACAGCAGTTGGACCAGCAACGAGCAATAAATACTTAGTCATGATAACGGGATTCAATCGTAAGCCTGATCGGCAGAAGGCGGGTTATCCGACTCAGGGCTCCATTCGTCCATATCGGACAAGTCAAGGTCGTCAAAAGCGGATAAGTCAATGTCAGGTGCTTTGCTGTATTGGTCCGGAGCATCACCATAGGCTGTTACAACCTGAGGGTAGTCAACTCCTTCCTGAGCAGGCTCAGTGCGAATAAGTTCAACATAAAAGCACCACATGAGGAGGAAATCAAAGACGTAAAGGATCTTTTGATTTTCCTCAGTCACCTGGCTTTCCAGGGAGGTCTCCTTCATGAGCATCAGTTCCGAAGTCTGTCCTTCATCCCGCATGTCAAAAAGAGCAATTTCTGCTCCTTTGTCCCAATCCTCGTTGCTCATGTAGAACGAAGCCATTTGGCTGTTGTCGAAACCAAAGGATTCTTGTATCGCCAAGTGCAAATCTTCAAAATGTTGATCAGTGCGAATCTCAATGTCTCTAAAAACATCGAGATCATAGTCAACCAGAGCCCTGAAACGATAAATTTTAGCCATGCTGCAAAGTTAGGGCTTTTGTTTTACAGGTACCAGTCCCATTGCGCTGCCGGTTTTTAACATAAAGGCATAAGCACCTTCAAAATCGTTGGTTATTTCACCGTCTAATATGGCCTCACGAATAGCGGTTTTGATAAGGCCAATCTCTTTGCAGGGACGCATGTCAAAAGCCTTCATTATCATTTCTCCAGTGACCGGTGGCTGCCAATTGCGCAAGCGATCTTTTTCTTCTACGGCCCTGAGCTTTTGACGAACAACCCCAAAGTTTTTTAGGTACCGCTTCACTTTTACATCGTTTTTCGAAGTGATGTCTGATTCACAAAGCATCATCAGATCTTCTATATCATCACCTGCGTCAAACAGCAGGCGTCTGATGCCTGAGTCCGTAACGATGTCTTTGCTTAGCGCAATAGGGCGCAAGTGCAGTTCAACCATTTTTTGAACGTATTTCATTTGCTGATCCATCGGCAATTTGAGCCGTCTGAAGATTTCTGGCACCATGCGGGCTCCTCTGTCTTCATGCCCATGAAAGGTCCAGCCAGCCCGTGAGTCAAAGCGTTTGGTAGCAGGTTTGGCGATGTCGTGTAGAATGGCTCCCCAACGCAACCACAAGTTATCGGAACGATCAGCGAGGTTGTCAAGGACTTGCAGCGTGTGGAAAAAATTGTCTTTGTGTCCTTTGCCTTGCACATATTCTACACCATGAAGGTCCGCCATCTCTGGAAAAACGAGTGGCAACAAACCGGTCTTAAACATGATTTTAAAACCAATCGAAGGTTTTGGTGTCCGGATGATTTTGTTCATCTCATCCGTAATTCGCTCCTGAGAAACGATTTTGATCCGTTCCTTGTTTTCTCGAATCGATTCAATGAGGTCATCCGGAATGACAAAATTCAACTGAGTTGCAAACCGGATGGCACGCATCATGCGCAATGGGTCATCCGAAAAAGTTTGAATGGCTTCCTGAGGAGTACGGATGATTTGATCTTGCAGGTCCTGGTATCCATTAAAGGGATCGTAGAGTGCTCCAAAATCTCTTTCACAAAGGCTTATAGAGAGGGCATTGATGGTGAAATCCCTACGCAGTTGATCTTCTTCCAATGTGCCGTTTTCGACAATTGGTTTGCGTGACTCTCTGCGGTAGGACTCTTTTCGGGCACCCACAAATTCGATTTCCAATTCATCGTAATTGAATGCGGCTGTCCCAAAACTTTGGTATTGAACAACTTTCCTTTGTTTTCCATCAAAGGCCGCTACTTTTTTGGCAAAGTCGATGCCGCTGCCCAAAACAACAATGTCAATGTCTTTGGAAGGACGACCTAACAATAAATCGCGCACAAATCCTCCGATAACAAAAGCTTGCACACCTTCCGCTTCGGAAACCTGAGAAACAATTTTAAAGAAAGGGTGCTGGAGGTGAGATTTGAAATTTTCGGAACTCATATCGTGGCGTTGGTCAGCCTATTTTCGGATGATTTTAAATGTACCATCCAGGTTGATTTTTATAATGGAAGAAGGGGTAGATTTCAACCGGTCTTGCTGCCGCAAATTTACCACATAATCGACTTCCTTCAAAATGGTCGGATCGATGTCTTTAAAAGAACCACCAAATGGAGTGCCACTGAGGTTAGCTGAGGTGGACACAATTGGCTTGCCAAATCGCCCAATCAGTTGCTGGCAAAATTGGTCCTTTACCATGCGCACACCAAGGCTGCCATCTTCGGCCAGTAAATTGGCTGCCACACGTTTTGGGTCTTCGTATATGATGGTTGTAGGCTTTTCTGAATAATCAATTATATCCCAGGCATTTGAAGGGACCTCTTTGATGTGATTGTTCAGCATGGTGTCGTTGTTTACCAAGACAATCATACCTGTGTTTTTCTGCCGTTTTTTTAGCGCAATAACCCGTGCTACAGCTTCTGAATTGGTAGCATCGCATCCGATGCCCCAAATCGTGTCTGTAGGAAACAAAATTGTGCCTCCTGAACGGAGTATTTCTACTGCTTCTTGAATCGCTTCTTTTACTGCCATTTTTATGGTTCTAATAAAGTACTGATAGGGATAGAAAAAGCACATTTAAAATGTCCTTGAGGACATGCTTTGTGGCCATGCAATCCGCAAGGCCGACAAGTTAAATTTTCGGTTGTTTCAACCACCCTGGAATTGTCCGACAAAGGGCCGAATCCGAATGCCGGAATGGTCGAGCAAAAGATAGCCGTTACGTTCGCATTAACAGCACTTGTCAGGTGCATGGGAGCGGAATCATTCACGTAATTCATCTTTGCTTTTTGCATCAGCGCTGCCGAAGCCAACAGTCCAATTTTTCCTGCGAGATTGGTTGTGTTGGGGTGGTTGCTGCTTTCCATAATGGCTGCGCATGCCGCCTGGTCATCAGGTGCCCCCAGGAGGAAAATGGCTGCATTTTGAGGCAATCCATTGAGCAACTCAATCCACTTTTCGCGGGCAAACTGTTTCGTAAACCACACTGATGTAGGAGCAACGCAATAGTAAGGAAGTTGCTGATACGGTTGTATTTGTTGGCGGTCTTTGTCTGAAGGGTACAGCTTCGGTCGGGCTGCGTTGGAATCGGTCAGGTGCGCAATCAACTGCTGGTTGCGTTCGGTTTCGTGCCTTCCGTCACCAATGCCATGCGGTAGTTTGTGGCGGAAAGTGAATGCAAATGGATTTTTCTCAAATCCAATTTTCTGGGTCGCGCCAGAAAGAGCCGTTACTAATCCTGCTGCTGCAAACCGTTGTACATTGACCACCGCATCGTACTTCTTTTTGCGAACCGCAGAAATGATCTTTCGCAGGTTACCATATTTGTTTTGTTGCTTGTCCCAAACAATGACTTCACCCAGGTAGGGATGACCCTTGAGCAAAGACTCGTTGCCTTTTCGAAGCAAAAAGTCAATGGTAGCTTTGGGAAACTGCGCGTGCAATTTTTCAATCAAGGCCGTGGCCAGAATCACATCACCAATAAAGGCTGTTTGTATCAGCAGCAGTTTTTTCAAGCGGAAACGCTGTATTCTCTCAAGGCATCGTTGAGAGAAGTTTTCAGATCGGTGCTAGCTTTTCGCTCTCCGATAATGAGTGCACATGGTACCTGGTAGTCTCCGGCAGGAAATGACTTGGTATAGGAACCCGGTATGACCACTTTTCTTGAAGGCACTATTCCTTTGTATTCAATAGGTTTAGAACCTGTCACGTCAATTATTTTGGTCGACTTGGTCAGCACAACATTGGCTCCCAATACGGCTTCTTTCTCCACCCGGACGCCTTCTACCACAATGCACCTTGAGCCAATGAAGCAATTGTCTTCAATCACCACAGGGGCTGCTTGCAAAGGTTCCAATACTCCTCCGATGCCCACACCACCACTGAGGTGTACGTTCTTCCCAATTTGAGCACAGGAACCAACAGTGGCCCAGGTGTCTACCATCGTACCGCTGTCTACATACGCTCCAATGTTCACGTAGGAAGGCATCATAATGACCCCTTTGGCCAAATACGAGCCGTAACGGGCAACGGCATGTGGCACTACGCGAACGCCCAGTTCAGCATAATTTGATTTGAGCTTCATTTTGTCGTGAAACTCCATAGGACCAACTTCAATGGTTTGCATTTTTTGAATGGGAAAATAGAGCACCACTGCTTTTTTTACCCACTCATGAACTTGCCAGGTATCTCCAACTGGAGAAGCGACACGCAATTCTCCCTTATCGAGTTTTTCAATCACCTCCCGAATAGCAGCTTGAACCTCGGCCGATTCCAGAAGTTCCCGATTGTCCCATGCATTTTCAATAATTGCCTGTAAGTCCATAGATATTTCCTTTGCTACAAAAATAGTGGTTAAAACCAGATTAGAAAGCCCTGCGCAACTTGCTTTCAATTACCTTTGCACAACAGAAGATGGGAAGAATATTAGCAATAGATTATGGCGGAAAACGCACGGGGCTGGCAGTGACCGATCCCCTGCAAATTATCGCAGGTGGCCTTGAAACGGTCGCTACATCCGAATTGTTGCCTTTTCTTGTGCGGTATTTGTCGCAGGAAGAAGTGGAGTGCATTGTGATAGGAGAACCCCGAAGAATGCACAATGTACCGGCTGAGATTGAAGTGAAAATTGGAAAGTTTATCCAACAACTAGCCAAAAAGTTCCCAAATATGAAGCTGGCACGAATGGATGAACGGTTCACTTCCAAGATGGCTTTTCAGACCCTTATTGATGCTGGTGCGAAAAAGGGAACCCGCAGGGATAAGGCATTGGTGGATAAAGTAAGCGCTACCATTATTTTGCAATCTTACCTCGAGTCGGAAAACGTTGGCGGGGCTAGTAAATCACTCTGATTCTTATTAAATTTGTCGGTCTAAACCATGTCCGCAAAGACCGCACTTTATCATGATATTACCTATAGTAGCATACGGAGATCCCATTCTCAAAGAAGTAGCCCAGGAAATTGATGCAAGCTACCCAGAACTGAATGTGTTGATTGAAAACATGTTTGAAACCATGTACGAAGCGTCCGGTGTGGGCCTTGCAGCACCCCAAATTGGTTTGGGCATTCGTTTGTTTATCGTAGACGCAACCCGGATTGCAGATGGGGACGATGACGATGATGATGAGTACACGGACGAGGAGAGAGCGATGCTCAAAACATTCAAAAAAGCCTTTATCAATCCTATTATTATTGAGGAAGAAGGGCGTGAATGGCATTTTGAAGAAGGATGTTTGAGCATTCCACACATTCGAGAAGACGTTTTTAGAAAACCCAAAGTCGTCATTGAATACTACGATGAGAACTTTGAATTGAAAGAAGAAGTGCTGGACGGAATTGCCGCACGCATCGTTCAGCATGAATACGACCACCTTGAGGGAGTTTTATTTACAGACAAATTGAATCCGCTGAAGAGAAGGTTGTTGCGCAAACGATTGGCTGATATTTCCAGGGGAAACCTGGATGTAGGCTACAAAATGAAATTTCCTCTAAAAGGTAAGAAATGATGAAAAAGGCACTTGGAAGTTTGTTTGTGATCGGAGCATTGTTGCTTGTTGGATGTGGTTCCCCGGATTCGAAAGGAACCAAAGAGGCTCCCAAGACGGAAAAGCAGAAATTGATAGCGCAAATTGAATCATTGGAAGCGGAATTGCTCTCGGGCAATGTTCAGGCGACATTGGATCAGCACAAGGCCGAACAAATCGTGATTTATTATGTCGGGTTTGCAGACAACAACCCGCAGGACGAAAAATCAGCTGAATATCTGTTTAAAGCAGGGGAGGTCTCCATTGGACTGGGGAATTTCGAACGTTCGGTCCGATTGTTTGACCGGGTTATCAAGAATCACCCGGAATATGATCAGTTGGTAGAAGCGCATTACATGAAAGGCTTTGTCTACGAGAATCATCTGGACCAACGAGGAATGGCCATTGATGTATACAACCAATTGATTTCCAACTATCCAACAAGCAAATTTGCCGATGATGCGAAAGCTGCTGTCGAGAATTTATCCTTGTCGGATGAAGAGTTGATTGAGAAATTTAAGGCGAAACAAGCCAAGGCAGCTAGCCAAGCGCTTCCCTAAGCAATGCTTTTAGTTTGAGGGCACTATCCAGTTTTTCCAGGCGGCCTTCCCGGGCGACAGACATCAGTCCCGTTTGCTCGGACACCACAATTGCGATGGCATCAGAATCTTCTGTGACACCAACAGCAGCTCTGTGACGCATACCTGTTTCCTTGGGTAAATCTTTGTTTTCCGATACTGGAAGTATGCAACTGCCAGCAACTACTGAGTTCTCTCGAATGATAATGGCTCCATCGTGCAACGGGCTGTTTTTAAAAAACAAGGTTTCGATAATTTCAGAAGACAATGTGGCATCAATGGCGGTACCACTCTCCACATAGTTTTCCAACCGGGCCATTTTTGCAATCACGATTAAGGCACCAGTGCGTGTTGAAGCCATGTTAGAGCAGGCCCGGACTAAGCTATCTATGTCGAGTTGGTTTTGCTGCTCTTTGTTTCTATTCCAAAAAATCAATTGGCGCGCAGCCCCTTTTTCAGAGAAGAGGTCCGTGTTGCCAATGAGCAGTAAAAAACGCCTCACTTCTTGTTGAAATACAATGATCAGGGCAATAACTCCCACGCTGATGAATTGCCCTAAAATTTCTGAGAGCAAATCCATTTGCAGCACTCCAACAACCTTCCATAGCAGGAAGATGGCCAGAATTCCAAAGAAAATTTTAATGGCTGCGGTGCCTTTTACGAGCTTGTAAAGTTGGTAAATGAGCACAGCAACCAACATGATGTCAATCACGTCAAACCAGCCCATGGGGAGAAAACCAAACAGTTTTGTCTCGGTCATGAGGCAATATTAAGGTTTTTCATGTAGCTGACGATGGCCGCAGCCTCGGCTGCTTCCTTGGCATCATGGACTCTCAGGATGGAAGCGCCTTTCATCAAAGCAATGGTATTCACGGCAGTGGTAGCATTCAATGCATCGGCCGCCTTAATTTTTAGCAGTTTTCCCAACATTGACTTTCTTGAAAAGCCGACAAGCAAGGGCAATTCGAAAACAGAAAAAGCTTCCAGGTTGTTGAGTAATTCATAATTGTGTGCGACTGTTTTGCCAAATCCAAACCCAGGGTCCAAAAGAATGTCGTTGACGCCCAATTTGCGCAATGCAGCGATACGTGGAGGGAAATAATCCAACACTGTTTTCAGCACATCGGAATAGGTGGGGTCGACCTGCATGGTGGCAGGAGTGCCCTGCATGTGCATCATGATATACGGCACTTTCAAATCACCCACCGTTTCAAACATAGTGGCGTCCATTGAACCGGCTGAAATATCATTGACAATGGCGGCACCAGCTTGGACGGCTGTCCTGGCGACCTTGCCGCGAAACGTGTCTACCGACAGGATGGCTTCGGGAAAGGCTTTTCGAACTGTTTCAATGGCTGGCAGCAGCCGATCGATTTCTTTCTGTTCAGAAATTTCCTTGGCTCCCGGTCGGGAAGAGTAGGTACCAATATCCAAAATTTCAGCACCCTCAGTTAAAAATTGTTCGGACTTTTTGAGGATGTCCGAACCAGATGTCAGTTGACCACCGTCATAAAAAGAGTCGGGAGTTACATTGAGAATTCCCATGACTTTTGGTGCGCTCAGATCAAGCAGTTTGCCTCGGCAGTTGATGGTCTTTTTTGGACAAAAAAATGTATCTTTCAGCGCCATTAGAATTCCTGTAAAATGTCCACTTCGCTCATGGTTAAGACAGCAGAACAATACGACTCAATAATACGGATTTGCCAAGACATTTTTTCAAAAAAGACCCGTGATTATGGAACGGCTTGGCGCATTTTGCGTATCCCTTCCATTACTGATCAGATCTTCATCAAAGCCCAACGCATTCGAACGTTGGAGGAGAAGGGGACCAGTAAAGTAGGCGAAGGTGTTGAGGATGAATTTATTGCCATGGTGAATTACTCCATCATGGGGTTGATTCAGCTCGATTTGGGAATAGACGATCACGGAGCCATGGATGCACAAAAGGCCATCGATCTTTATGCGGAAAAGGCGCAGTTGGCCAAGGAGTTGATGGAACGAAAAAATCACGACTATGGCGAGGCTTGGCGTGACATGCGGGTAAGCTCTTTGACTGATTTGATTTTGATGAAAATATTGCGCACCAAACAGATTGAAGATAACCACGGGAAGACGTTGATTTCTGAAGGCATTGATGCCAATTATTTTGACATTCTCAACTACGCAGTGTTTGCCCTCATTCGCCTGGGCGAAAAAAGTTAAATAGTTGTTAAAGATTCAGGAAAAAGGTGGCCTCGAAGTACCTTTCGGGGAAAGACCAACTAAGGACCATTTGATATGAGAATATTAACCATTATTTCCCGCTTACTAATCGGGTCATTGTTCATCGTTTCAGGACTGATCAAAGCCAACGACCCGCTCGGATTTTCATACAAACTCAATGATTATTTTGCCGCCAGCGTTCTCAATATGCCCTGGCTGGATTCATTCGCTTTGGAGCTTTCCATCTTCATCTGTGTGGTGGAGATTGTGTTGGGAGTGGCCGTTTTGCTTGGGTCTAAAATGAAGGTAGCAACGTGGTCATTACTCGGACTCATGATCTTTTTCACCTTTCTGACTGGTTTGACAGCAGTAGCCAATTGGTTGTTTGAGAACAATGAATCTGCGACTACGCTTTTTCTGGAAGGGTTATTCGGTTTTGTCATTCGAGAGGACTATAGTTATATGAAAGACTGCGGTTGCTTTGGCGATGCCCTCAAATTAACACCCTGGCAGTCCTTCCTCAAAGATGTCGTGTTGCTGGTTGTTTTGATTCCAACATTCATATGGCGGAAGAAAATTGAATCAAACACAGAGAAAGAGGACATGATTATGCTACCGATAGCAGTTGCGTTGGTTGCCTTGTTCTCACTTGGCGTAGTTAGCTGGGGATTTCCTATACTCTTTTCAATATTCTTACTGGGCATCTTGTTCGCCATGAAGAAATGGGTCAAAATGCCGCAACTGGATTGGGGAATGGCGGTAGTGGCAACTATTGTTGCTACCTGGTTTTCAATCTACTCTCTGCAACATCTGCCTATCCGTGATTATCGTCCATATGCTGTTGGAAAGAGTCTCCCTGATGGAATAAAATGCCCTGATGGTGCTCCTCAAGACATTTATGAAGACAAATGGTTTTACCGCGTCAACGGAGAAGTAAAAGAGTTTACCACGGCCGATGCTCCCTGGAAAATTGCAGGAGCAGAATACGTGGATCGGGAAACGGAGCTGATCTTTAAGGGATGTGAGCCTCCCATCCACGACTTTGTGTTGGAAGATTATGATGGTAATGACCATACCGATGAAATTCTATCAGAACCAGCTATTTTGTTGATTGTTACCTACGATATCACTGCTGCTGATGAGGATGTACAAGCTGCGATAAATGCGTTGAACACCGCAGCCCAAAATGATCCTAAAGGTGGACCGTACGTCTATGGTTTATCGGCATCCCTGCATGACAATGTAGAAGCATTCAAAACAAAGCATAAGACGGAATTTGATTTCCTTACGGCTGATGCGACAGCCCTTAAAACGGTGATTCGCTCTAATCCGGGAATCGTGCTTCTTAAGAAGGGAGTTGTTGCCGGAAAATGGCATCACAATGATTTACCTTCTTATGAAACACTGCGCGCTGAATACCTGAATTAACGGGTACTGATTTGGTGCAATTTATCATACGCAAAGCCTTCTACGGTGTCCTTGTTCTGGCGGGGGTAATTGTTGTAGTCTTTTTTCTCTTTAATGTATTGCCGGGAGACCCTGCCAGGATGATGCTGGGCCAACACGCTGACAAAGAATCGCTGGAAATTCTGAACCGCGATTTAGGGTTGGATCGCCCCTTGGCCGTGCAATTCGTCATGTACGTGAATGATTTGTTGCCAGTATCCGTGCACAATGCTGAAGATTCTGAAAGCTTCCTTTTTTTGGACGCTGCTAAATACGATGCCATTCGCTTGTTTTCTATCTGGGGAGGCAAGCAGGTTGTGTTGAAAATGCCTTATTTGCGCAGGTCCTATCAAAGCCGGCAAAAGGTGTCTGAATTGATCATTGAAACCTTGCCAGAGACATTTATTTTGGCGACTGCTGCTATTCTGATAGCCCTGTTTTTTGGAATAATAATGGGAGTGGTAGCGGCTATTAGGAGAGATACCTGGATTGACAATACAGCCCTGATCGTGTCAGCTCTTGGTATGTCTGGGCCAGCATTTTTTATCGGCATCATACTGGCCTGGGTGGGTGGATATTTACTGAGTGAATACACCGGACTGAACATGACCGGAAGTTTGTTTACCACCGATGATTACGGCCGTGGAGAATACCTGGATTTGAAAAACCTCGTTTTGCCTGCCATCACCCTCGGCATTCGTCCACTGGCAATCGTGGTTCAATTGACACGCAGTTCAATGATTGAGGTACTGTCACACGATTACATTCGCACCGCGAAAGCCAAAGGGCTTCCGTTTTATGCAGTAGTTGTCAGACATGCCTTGCGCAACGCTCTTAATCCTGTTTTAACTGCTTCTTCGGGTTGGTTTGCCGGATTGATGGCCGGTGCCGTATTTGTTGAGTATGTGTTTGGCTGGAAGGGAATAGGAAACGAAATCGTGGATGCGCTTAACTTTCAGGACTTTCCGGTAGTTATGGGAGCAGTGCTGGTGATTACCACTATCTTTGTCATCATCAACATCGGGGTAGATATTTTGTACGGAATACTTGATCCCCGAGTGCGACTCGATTAGATTTGCGCATTATTTTTTTAAGGAAAAACAACCATGCGAAAGAATATTGTAGCAGGAAATTGGAAAATGAACACCACCCTCAATGAGGCGCTCGACCTGGCTGCCGAAGTTGCTGAGGGACTTGGTCAGGTTGAAAGTAGCAATGTGACTGTGGTTGTTGCACCACCATTTCCTTTTTTAAAGCCGGTGGTTGATGCATTCAAAAGCACAAATGTAGCTGTGGCCAGCCAAAATTGCAGCAATGAACTCAGTGGAGCATTTACGGGTGAGGTTGCAGCTCCAATGTTAGCTTCTGTTGGCGCTTCTTATGCCATTATCGGACATTCTGAAAGGCGGGCCATATTTGGTGAAACCCACCTTGAGCTGGCTCAAAAAGTAGACCAGGCACTTGCCGCAGGATTGACTCCTGTTTTTTGTGTAGGAGAGCAATTAGAACAGCGAAAAAGTGGTGATTATTACGCAGTAATTGCACAACAATTGGCCGATTCTCTTTACCACCTTTCTCCTGAATCTTTTGACAAATTAGTTATTGCTTATGAGCCTGTATGGGCCATTGGTACTGGAGAAACGGCTAGCCCGGAACAAGCACAAGAGGTCCATCAGTTTATTCGAAAGCAACTCGAAGAGCAGTATGGATCGGAAATTGCTTCCAATACCTCAATTCTTTATGGAGGTAGTTGCAAGCCCTCTAATGCAGAGGAACTATTCAGTCAAACTGATGTAGATGGTGGACTGATAGGAGGGGCATCTTTAAAGGCGGCCGACTTTTTGGCCATCATTCAAGCATTCTAAATAATATGGACTATAAGGAATTGATTTTTCGGAAGTTGCCGGAGCAATGGTCTACGGACTTACTTGTAGTGGCACTTGGAGAAAACGGGTTTGATAGTTTTGAGGAGTTGGACGAGCAGTTGAAAGCATACATTCCGATTGCTGATTATGACGAATCTGCGCTGCACCAAAATGGGATTATCAAGCAAGCCATTGACCAACATCTATTGGCTGAGAATCGCATAAAGGCTGAGAACTGGAATGCCCGCTGGGAAAACAGTTTCGAGCCTGTGGTTGTGGATGACCGATGTGTGGTGAGGGCTACTTTTCATCCTTCCCAAGGTCAATTTGAGCACGAAATTGTGATCGACCCTAAAATGTCGTTCGGTACGGGTCACCACCAAACGACCTACCTGATGTTAAAAGCATTGCTCGATTTGGACGTGACAGGCACCAGTTTTTTGGATATGGGCTGTGGTACCGGAATATTGGCCATTTTGGCTGCGCGCATGCATGCGGCAAAAGTTTTAGCCATTGATTACGATGAGTGGGCCTACAACAACGCGGTTGAAAATGTAAAACTCAACGATTGTGAACAGATCGATGTCGTACACGGAGATGTAAGCTTTTTGCAGAACCACCGATTTAATATTATTTTAGCTAACATCAACAAGAACATAGTTCTTAGAGATTTGGAGCATTATTCTAACCACTTATTACCAGGAGGCATATTATTGCTGAGTGGATTCTATGAATCAGACGCAGCGGATGTTACGAACAAGGCTATGGAGTATTCTTTAGTGTTGCGAGATACAGCCGCTCAAAATGATTGGACCATGCTGAAGTTTGAAAAAGAAAATACTCCATGAGAAATTACATTGGTCTAATTCTGGTCGGTTTTCTTTTTTGCACAGGCAGCACTGTCTGGGGGCAATCTAGTGCGATCAAATCCTTCACACCAGACAAGGCTACCTTTATTGAGGAGTTGAACCAAATGTTGGTTGAAAACACCCAAGGTGTGCGCAAAAAGGAGGGGAAGGAAATCATGGACGAATTCACCATTGTCTGGAATGCTGATAACTTCACTCCGGCAGAGCGCCAAAGCATCTACAAGACTTGTAACCTGATGCTTAAAAAGCGGATGCGGCCATTTCCTGATTATAAGAATTACATCAATGCACTGAATAATTTTATTCGGACCAGTCAGCCCAAAGCAAGTTTTAGTGTTTTTCAATCGAGCCTCGAAGGGTTGATCAATGGAAAGAGTAAAAAGAAATTTTCGGATTACCTGACCTTCTGTTATAACCTTTTTAGGGAAAATGCCATTCACAAGTCGCCCACAGCTCTGTGGAAATCAGACAACAACCATTACCAATTGGAGTATGCTGATGGCAAGCCTAAAGTTGTTTTTCCGGCCCTGAAACTTTCCTGTTTTGCCAAGAAACAAAATGCTGAGATACTAAATACCAGTGGGGTTTATTATCCCCTCGAATATAAGTGGGTTGGAGAAGGAGGAGTGGTCAATTGGTTGCGCGCAGGACTGGACGAGAATTCTGTTTACGCCAATCTTGGTCACTACGAAATCATGACCAAATCAGCCAAATACGAGGCCGATTCAGTTTCTTTCATCAACAAGGAATATTTTAACCAACCCCTCATTGGCAAATTAACCGACAAAGTATTGGCCAACGTGACTACCGTCAACGCCACCTATCCGCGGTTTCAGTCCTATAGCCGAAGGTTGAAAATCAAAGATTTGGTAGAGAAGGTAGATTACGATGGTGGATTCTCGCAACACGGAGGCAAGTTTATTGGAGCAGGTACCGATGATCAACCAGCTTACTTGATTTTTCACCGTGAAGGGAAACCATTTCTGACAGCCACTTCCAAGGCATTTATCATCAAGGAAGATCGAATTTCTTCTAAACGAGCGGCCATCATCATTCGGCTGGATACAGATTCTATTGTACACCCCGGACTGCACCTAAAGTTTCAAAAAGACAATCGAACGCTTACATTGCTTCGCACAGATGAAGGGGTAAATAAGAGCCCTTATTTCAACTCGTACCACATGGTGGATATGTATGTGGAAATATTGAAATGGAAGATTGACGACCCGATTATTCACATGGAAACCATTACGGGAAGTTCCAATAAAACGGCAAAGTTTGAGTCAGATGCCTTCTTCCGCGAGTACCGGTTTGATAGGCTTCAGGGATTGGCAAATACCCATCCCCTGGTGTTGATAAAAGACTGTGTTGAGAGCACGGGTACGGAGGAACTCTATTCCAAAGAAGTGTCTCGTTGCATGCAATTGTCTGTCTCACAGGTGCGCCCCATGCTGATGAGTATGTCCAACCTGGGCTTTTTTACTTTCGATTACATCAACGATAGAATAATCGTGAAAGAACGCCTTTATCATTACATAGAGGCCAAGTCAAAGTTGCGGGATTCAGATGTAATTGAAGTCCGATCAAAAATTGGTGACAAAAGTAACGCCAGTATCAACCTGGTGGATGATATTTTTGACATGACCATCCGCGGAATTTCCAGAATTACTTTGAGCGATTCGCACAATGTGGTGCTCTACCCGGTAGGAGGGGAGATCCTCATGAAAAAGAACCGGGATTTTGATTTTGGTGGCATCATTACAGCAGGAAAGTTTGAGTTCTTTGGAAATAATTACTCGTTCCTCTACGATGATTTTCGCATTGAAATGCCCAATGTTGATTCGGCCAGGCTGAATGTAGAAACTGGAAAAAGGGATGAACAGGGGCGGAAGAAACGGGTAAAAGTTCGCACCGTGATTGAGCACGTAAATGGAGAACTTCAGATTGACCACCCCAACAATAAATCAGGTAAGGAAGATTTGCCCAAGTACCCCATTTTTACCAGTCTGAAAGAATCTTATACCTTCTACGACAAGGAGGAGGTGCAAGGTGGAACTTACAACAGAGACGACTTTTACTTTCAGCTTGAGCCATTTAAGTTTGATAGTTTGGACAACTTTCGGAATGAGCGTATCCTGTTTGATGGCAAGTTTCATTCAGGAGGTATATTTCCAGAATTTGAAGAAACGTTGACCTTGCAGGAAGATTTCTCGCTAGGTTTTTCACGTCCAACCCCCAAAAAAGGCTTTCCGATTTATGGTGGCAAAGGAACTTATAAGAAGAAAATTAAGTTAAGCCACGAAGGGCTGCGGGGAGATGGCACATTGAAATACCTCACATCTACTTCAAAATCAGATGATTTTCTCTTTTTGCCCAGGTTGATGGTAGCCACGGCACAAAAACTGGTCATAGAAGAGCAGTTTAATGACCCGCAATATCCACCGGTGACTGGTATCAATGTCTTAGAAGAATGGGCCCCTTACAAGGATTCGATGCACATCGCTACCATTGATGAACCATTGACGTTTTACGATGGCAACTCCAGGCACATTGGTCACATGCTGCTTCGCCCCGATGGTTTAACTGGAGGCGGAACATTTGCGTTTGACCAGGCAGAGTTAGATTCCCGGTTGTTCCTGTTTAAGTTCAGCGAATTCTTTTCTGATACTGCAGATTTCCGCTTGAAGTCAGCCAACGAAATCAGTAATTCGATTCAATTCGACACAAAAAATGTGAACGTTCACATCGATTTTAAAACGCGCATAGGTAAGTTCGTCTCGAATGGAGAAGCTGAACCAGTGAACTTTGAAGAAAACCAATACATCGCCTTCATGGACCGATTTACCTGGTACATGGATGATGCGACTATTGAGCTCTCTGCTGGCAAGTCCAAGCAAAAACAAGGGGCGGGAGAGCTTCAGTTCGAAGGAGCTAAATTTATTTCAACCCACCCCAAGCAAGACTCCTTGTATTTCTACTCTGCCGCAGCGAAATACGATTTGAGAACGTCCATTATTAAGGCTGAGAAAGTAGAATACATTCCAGTAGCAGATGCCTTTATTTATCCAGATAGCAGCAAGGTTACTATCCTGAAAAAGGCAAAGATGAAGACCTTGGAGAATGCATATATCCTGGCGAATGCTACTACCAAGTATCACCGGATAGACAGCGTTTCGGTCAATATTTTTGCCCGCAGAAACTATGCAGGGTCTGGCATCTATAGCTACATTGATGAAGATCAACAATCACAGCGCATCAAGTTTACAACAATCACAGTAGACTCTTCAGACCAAACATATGCCACTGGAGCGATCAATGAAGAAGACAAATTCTTCCTGAGCCCGTTTTTCGAGTACAAAGGAGTTGTGCGGCTGGCAGCTAGCAAGAAGTCGTTGCTGTTTTCGGGTAACACACGTATCCTGCACAGTTGCGACAACATTTCTAAAAATTGGTTGAAGTTCTCTTCTGAAGTCGACCCGGAGGAAATTTATATTCCTGTCGAAACAGTGCCCTTGGATATTGACAATAACAATTTGTCTGCCAGTGTTATGATATCTCCAGACTCAACAGGTATTTATTCGACTTTCCTTTCTCCACGACAGTCACCGGCCGACCGTAAGGTGATGCCAGCCGAAGGTTATTTGTTTTTCGATCGGGAAAGCTCAGAATACCGTATTTCGAATATCAGCAAGTTGAACGAACTGAACCTACCCGGTAATTACCTGAGTTTGAACACGAAGGAATGTACCGTTTATGGAGAAGGAAATCTCAGCTTTGGAACGAATCTGGGGCAGGTGAAGGCACGACCCGTTGGCAATGTCACGCACAACACCGTTAGCAATAAAGTTGAATTTGATATGATGCTGTTGGTAGACTTTTTCTTCGTAGAAAAAGCCCTGGAAAGAATGGCGACTAGCATGGTTGAATACGGCAACCTTGACCCGGTGGATTTTGACCGACCTGTCTATGAAAAGGGACTACGCGAATTACTCAATGCCGAGGAAGCAGACAAGTTGATTGCACAACTGGCCCTTGGAAGCTTTAAAAGGTTCCCCACGGAATTGGAGAAATCCATGTTTTTGACCGATGTGAAGATGAAATGGAATGAAGAAACCAACTCGTTCCAATCATCTGGCAAAATTGGCGTAGGAAACATTTTGAAAAAGCAGGTGAATCTAATGGTAGATGGCCGTATCGAAGTGATTAAAAAACGATCGGGAGATGTTATTTCTATTTACCTCGAAATGGACAAGAACAACTGGTATTTCTTTACATACTCCAGAAATTTGATGGCGGCATTTTCATCTGATGATACCTTCAACAGTGAGATTACTGAGCTTAAAGCAGATAAACGAAAACAAAAAACCGAAAAAGGACAGTCGCCCTATACATTCATGACCTCAAGCAAGCGCAAACGCAGGGATTTCCTGGCGCGATTTGTTGGTTCTTAAGAATTGTATACATTGCGGCCACCTTGTGGTGCGACTATGTTGACAGTTGAAAATATATTGGCACTGGTATTAGCCTACCTGATTGGCTCTATCCCCACGGCAGTTTGGATTGGTCAATTGTTTTATAAGATTGATGTCAGAGAATATGGCAGTGGCAATGCTGGGGCAACCAATACCTTTAGGGTTTTGGGTAAAAAAGCAGGTATTCCCGTGCTTCTTTTTGACGTGGTCAAAGGCGTTATTGCTGTGTTATTGGCTTATGTTTTTAGCACAGAACTGCCTGAAAGCGCGCGATTTGTCAATTTTCAATTGGCGTTAGGAGTATCTGCTGTCATTGGACATGTATTCCCTGTTTACGTAGGATTTCGAGGCGGTAAAGGGATTGCCACTTTGTTGGGAATCATGATTGCCATTCACTATCAAGCGGCCAGCATGGCCTTGTTAGTCTTTTTGGTGGTGTTTCTGGTCACCCGTTATGTTTCACTTGGATCGATGAGCGCGGCCATCAGCTTTCCGTTCATTGTGATTGTTGTATTTAAGTCTGCCATTCCTTCCCTCATAATATTTTCTTTGTTCATCTCTATAATGGTGCTCATCACCCACCAAAAGAACATTGAACGGCTAATAAGAAAGGAAGAATCCAAGGCTAATTTGTCGTTTAAGAAATTGAAAAAGGGTGATGATGATGACGATGTTACTGATGACGATTGATAGAGGTTCTATTTTTTACAACAATTTAGAAACTAAGCAATTGGATATACGTTACAGGGTACATTCATGTTGAGAATACTTCGAAATATCACGTTGACTTTGGGCATCGCTTTTTTTGCCCTGTCGATGTACGCTCAAGAAAACAAGGAATTGGTCGAACGCGCCAATGACCTGTTTGAAGAAAAGGAGTACACCACGGCATTGCCCATGTTTTCACAGTTGGTCAGCCTCGATCCCGACAACGGATCCTATAACTACAAGTTCGGTGCATGTTTGATGTATGTAGAGAGCGACAAAAATGCGCCACTCAAGTACCTCCAGTTTGCGGCAAAGCAAGAAGGAATAGACCCTGAGGCCTATTATTACCTGGGCAAAGGGTATCATTTGAACTACCGCTTTGATGATGCAATTAAATATTATGCGCTTTTCAAGGAAAATGCCAGCACCAAAAAACAGGAGAAGTTTGACGTTGTAAGGGAAATTGAAATGTGCGAAAATGGGAAGAGCCTCATTCGCAACGTCACCGATATTATCGTGCTGCAAAAGAAGGAATTGGAGAAAAAAGACTTCTTCCGCAACTACGATGTCAAAAAGTATGGGGGTAAGATCATCGTCAAGCCGGAAGATTTTATGTCCGAGCACGACAAAAAGATCGAAGACAAGTCGATCATGTACCTACAGCAAAATTCCGGAGTGCTCTATTATTCCAGTTACAGCGAAAAGGGCAAGACCGGGAAAGACATCTATTCCGTTCGCAAGAAATCAAACGGAGATTGGGGAACACCCGTTCGGCTGGGCAATAGCATCAACACCCCTTATGACGAAGATTACGCATTTATTCACCCCAATGGCAAGATTCTCTATTTCTGCTCGAAAGGGCACAACAGCATGGGAGGCTTCGATGTGTTTAAGTCGAGTTACAATGCAGCTTCAGGAACCTGGGGAAAGGCCATTAACATGGATTATGCCATCAACACCCCGGATGATGACTACCTCTTCATAACAGACGAGAACGAAGAAACGGCCTATTTTTCTTCTACCAGATCCAGTACTGACCTGAAAGTGACGGTTTACCAAATTCGGATGGAACGGGTGCCCATCAACCTAAGTATCATTGAAGGGGTGTTTAGTTCTGAAAATACGCAAAGTGCCAACATCACGGTGCGCGATGTGGAGAAAAATCTAGAGGTAATGCGCTTCAAAACCCAGGTGGCAACCGGGAAGTACACAATTACGCTGACCAGTGGACGCAAATACGAATTTTTAGTAGAAATGGATGGCAGCTCCTTGGTACATCAAGGAATGGTTGAACTGCCCAAAGCAGAAGGAATCAAAAAGCTCAAGCAGGAGATGGAAGTGCAACTGCTGGACGAGGGCAAAGAAAAATTGATGATCCGAAACTTGTTTGATGGTGACAATGTAACCGATGGCGAGTTAACTGCGGAGATGTTGAAAGATCGGGCCAGTTTGAATGTAAACGCAGACTCCCAGTCGCCTTCAAGGCCGTCAGTAGAAATTATTGACGATGGATCAGCATCGGTTGCAGCAAACAATTCTTCCAAAGGTGAAACGGCAGGTAGCTTGTCAAACGAGGAAATAGCCCAGAAAACAAAAACGCTTATTGACGGACTCAATACTGAGGCGAAAGAAGCTGAAGACAAGGCCACCGTGGCATTTAGTGTTGCCAAAGACAAGGCAGAAGGTGCTGGAGGTAACGAGAAACTTGCTATAGAGGCGTCTTTAGCTATGGCGATGGCTTTGCAACTTGAAGGGTCGGCTAAGCAAAAGCGTAAAGGGGCCATTCGGGCTTCGACTTTCCAGGGACAAATCGATGAGGCAGTAGAAGCTGGAAATAATGCATCGGCACAAACTAAATATGACCAATTAACCGCTCAGATAGTTGACAGGAAAGGTGGGGACTCTGGAAAAGACCCTCTTGAAGAATCGTATGCAGAATTGGAGCAAAATTTAATTGAAAGCAAAGAGGTCGCTGCAGTTAAGTTGGAAGAAGCGCAGGAATTGCAGGAAAATGTTACAGAGACAGAAGGAGAGATTACTTTCTTACAAGAAGAGATTGAAGGCACAAAAGACAAAGCCACCAAAGAGGAATTAACCTTTCAAAAATCTGAGGCAGAAAAATCTCTGGAACCTTCCAGAAAAGAAGCACAGGCAGCCTTGTTGGCCGTGGACCAAGCCCAGGAACAGGTTGATGAGTTAGAAGAGCAAGTTACGCTTGCCAAGTCTGTAGCAAAAGAAATTAGCTCAACCGACCCAGGCGATGTCAACCGATTAACAGCGGCTGAACGTTCTACTTTGGAGGCCAATGTTACCCCGTTTGACATGTCTGCAGCAGCTACTGTGGCTTCAGCAGAGCAAATTCTCAAAGGAAGTGACGAAGGAGAAGCATCCACTGGGTCCATGACCAAGTCCACCAAAGTAGCTGATGCTGGGGTAGCTGTAGAAGAATCAACCACATCAACATCAGAGGTGGAAGGCGGTGACGGAAACAATGTGGTTGTATCTTCAGAAGAGGGCAATACCTCAGGAGACAAGACGGGAGAAAATTCCTCATCGACCGAAGAGGGCAACACTTCTGGAGAGAATGCAGGAACCGAGACGGAAGAAAATTCCCCATCGACTGAAGAGTCTGGCGAAACAAATGGCGAAGTTGCTGACGCAGTTGGAGAAACAGCGAATCCAAATGAGTCAACAGCTCCAACCACAGAAGGTGGCGAAGGAAATGAAACGGTCGCAACTACGGAAGGCGATGAAACTGCGCAAACCAGTGAGCAAACCGCAGGAGAGTCTGGTACGGATTTGCCTGCCGGAGAAAAAGTGGAGCCGGGCGAAGAAAACGTGCAAATGGCTTTGCTCGGATTAAAAAGCGATGAGCCATCCAAGGCTGGAGCCGACCCACAAGAAAATGCAGCAACAACAGAGACCATAGAGTCTGAGACGGTTGTAGAGGTTAATACAGGCACTGAAGAAAGCGGAGAAATGGTCTCGGGTTCAGAGTCCACCACTGAGGGATCAGGAACTTCTTCTGAGGAACAAGCAACGATCAATGCTAGTAAGGAAGCTACTGAAGAGCCAGTTGCAGTAACAAATAATGGTGCAACCACATCCGAATCTTCCTTGGAGGCGATTGAAGAAATTAATGCTACGCTCACGGAGGGATCAGCCTCTGAAGATGTGTTGGTGGAAGGAGACTACAACGCTCATTTTACAGAGAAGTTAGCAAAGGCCGATAGCGAGACAGACTTATTGGTGAAAGAAGCAGCTAAAGGTGAAATTCTTGATAACTGGGCCCAAAATATTGAAGTCGAAATAACGGAATTGGAGCAGCAAGCAGAAGCGACTACTTCTGAGGAGGAAAAAAGCGAGTTGCAAACAAGTATAGCAACATTGAAGGAGACGGCAACGGCCAAACGAGCCTTGTCCAATCAGAGCTATGCCAAGGTAGCCATCCTCACGGATGAGGGGGATGCGGAAATAGCCCAAAACACGGCTGCTGAACAAGGTGTATCCGAAAACGGAGAAAGCACAGCATCAACTGCATCAGAATCTACAACTGCACTTGAAGTGACGGCAACACTTGAAACGCCTATTTTACTCAATGCTACTTTCGAAGATCAACTAAAAGCATTGGACAATGCCCCGATAGAGCCCGAAGAAATTGAGGCAAACAAATTAGAGATCAACAAGGAATGGGCAACTGCCATTGACGAACAGATCGCCTTGTATGAAACGGCAGTGGAAAAAGAAGCAGATCCAACGACAAAATCTCAGTTGGAAAGACAGTTGGTCCAGTACCGCGAATTGGCTGTAACTAAATCTGCGGAAGTAGCCACTTTGGAAGGAAAGCCTGCTGAAGAGGGAGTTACTGCTGGAGCCTTGGAAGAAACGACTGAAGGTACTACCGTTGAAACTGGAACCAACACCAGTAATTCGGCACCTTCATTGTATGATGAAGCCGCTTTTGAATCGAATGAAGCGGCCATTTTAGCCATGGAAGCTGGTCCCGCCCGTGAGGAAGCAATTGCTGAGCATTACAGTGAATGGGTAGAAGCCATCAAGACAGAAGAAACAAGGTTGCAAGAGGAGCTGCAAACAGCGGCAGGAGATGAACGCAAAACGGAGATTGAGACAAGCTTGCTTAACCTGGAACAGCAAAGAAGCAGCAAGGAAACTTTGATGGCTGAGCAAGGAGCATCAGAAGCTGCTGGTGAGGTTGCTGAAAATGTTGCTGGTTCAGAGGCCGCCACAACGGAGGTTGGTACAGGTGAAGCTGGAAAAGAAGAAAGTGTTGCTCCAACGGCCAATGCCTTGGTACCGAAAGAATTGTCCGGTCCTGAACGGCCGGCTCAAATTGATGCATCCATTGCGGCCAGTGAAGCAGCAGAGGAGGAGGCGCAGGCAATTGAGGAGCAAATTGTGACGGTCCGCAATCAAATGAACACCACCAAAAAGAAAAAGGACAAGCGAAATCTTGAAACCCGTTTGACACAGCTGGAAAGAGACGCGGAACAGAAAAAGGTCGAGGCTTTTAGGCTCAGAAAAAGAGCGGAAGCATTTGAAATGGCTGGGACCACCATCATGACAAAAGCGGCTGATGCTCCTTCGGAATCTGAAAAAGAATTCGAGCGTGCCACTGCCTTACGAACCGAAGCAGCCAAATATAGAACGGATGCCACCACGTTGCGTTCTGGCGCCAATACCATTAAAAAGAAAAAGGACAAGCAAGCAACGATTGATAAAGCGGTAGCATTTGAGCAGGAGGCGACTTACAAAGAAGCACAAGCGGATGAAAGCGAAGCTGTTGCGAAAGAACTGCAGGAACTGGAAGAAACGACACTGGCTCAAAATTTTGTCATTCCTGAAGGAGGGAAGGTTGCTGTTGCCCCAGGTGGGGGAACTGTTACTCCAGAAGAGGCTGCTGCCATTTCTGCTTCTGAAACGTACAAAAAGTATGCTGCTATGAAAGCAGATGCGGCCCAAGCCAAAACGGAGGCAGTTCCTTTATTGGCAGCTGCCGAAGAAAACAAAACCAAAGGACGTGGTCAGTTGGACCGGGCAGCTGAATTGCGCACTTCTGCTGAATCGCTGGTAGATGAGCGGCAGCAACAAGCATACTATGAAGAGGCTGAAAAACTGTCTGAGTCTGCCATTCAACTTATTTCCTCTGGAGATTCATTGAATGAAGCGGGCAAGACACGCAACGATAAAGCCGTTTTTCTGGACAACGAATCCAACAAATTCCTGATGGAATTGGAGGAAGAGGAAAGAACTGGAATTTTAGCTGTGGAAAGAGGAGCCATTGCCGAGGCTACAGAAGCGATTGCTCAAACGGGCAGTGAGGAACAACCTGGAGGAGATCAAGGCGGAGAACAGGCTGGTGGAAATACTGAATCTACTGGACAAAGTGGCGGCCAGGAATCAACCGGTTCAACTGAAGAAGAGCAGGCAGGTTCAACTGGTGAGGCTGGTGGAGAAGAAATTGCAGACATACCTACACCAACACCTGTCCGAAAGGCACCAACAACCATTCCCGAGGTGTTGACAGAAAGTGTGTTTGAGGCCAACGCGTCACCGGGAACCTCTGTTTACAGCGAAGCACAACCAATTCCTGTGGACAAACCACAACCAACTGGTTTGGTGTTCAAAGTACAAATTGGCGCCTTTAGCAAACCCATTGCTCCAGACGCATTCAAAGGGTTTAGCCCGATTGAGGGAGAAACAACTTCGTCCGGTTACATTCGCTATACAGCCGGACTTTTCAAATCAATTGCCGGTGCGGATGTGGCCAAACAAGGAATTCAAGATTTAGGGTATCCTGACGCGTTTGTGGTAGCTTATCTCAATGGAAGACGCATTCCGTTAGGTCAGGCTAAAACTGTAGCCGCAACCGGAGTTGTGCCAGCAGGAATTGCCAACATTGTTGGAGCTACTCCAACACAAACAACGGAAGATGAAGGATTAGTAAGTGTCAATGACATCACTTCCCCCGGACCAACCGTGGTGCGCAAAGTACAAGATATCGAAGGGCTTTTCTATACGGTGCAGGTCGGGGTTTACTCCAAGCCAGTTACTTCTGAAAACATTTACAACTTGTCACCATTGAATGAAGAAAAAACAACAAGTGGTTACTACCGTTACACTTCTGGGATTTACAACGACCTCGAAATAGCTAAGTCAGCCAAAGAGCGCATTCAGGGATTGGGTGTCAACGATGCGTTTGTCACAGTCTACTACCAAGGCAAACGGTGGACCATAGAAGATGGACAGCGATTGGTGATTGAAAGAGGACAAAGTATTTATGCTTCAACCTTAACCAACCAGCGTGTTTCCGGAGGTTCTGGAGCCACAGGAGTTGTTTATCAGGTCAAAATGGGCGAGTACGGTGGTGATGTGCCATTAGCTGAAGCATCGGTCATATTGGAACTTTCCTCACAAGGAGTTCAATTCAAGAAAAATGACGGTAAGTCGACTTATTTCTTCGGACGCTTTTCTGATTTTAATGCTGCCAGTCAGTCCAAAAATGATTTAATAAGCCGAGGTTTGTCGCAAGCAGTTATCGTAGCATTCAAAGACGGAAACGTTATTTCAACAGAAGAAGCAAAAAGAATTACTAACCCATGATTTTGGAATTAATTCCAGGTAAAGCCAACAGCCCAAAATTCTCCGGCACCAAAACAGAGGAGCAGCAGGATACGTGGGAGGATGTAATTGATGAACTACAGTTGGTGCTGTACAACGATGATGTTAACACGTTTGATTTCGTTATTGAGGCGCTGGTGGAGGTTTGCAGACACGAGTATGAGCAAGCCGAACAATGTTCCCTGTTGATTCATTACAAGGGTAGGTGTACCGTAAAGTCTGGTACATCGGAAAAACTAAACCCGATGTGCCTTGAATTGTTGAGGCGCGGTTTATCAGCAAAAATTGAGTAGAGAACGCCCGTTCTTATTTCGCTTTCCTCTAAATTCGTAAAGATGATACGCAAAACAATGATAGCCGTATTGGTGACGGCCGTATTGGTGGCTTGTGCCAAGGTGCCTGTCTCCGGTCGAAAACAGGTCAATCTTTTGCCGGAGAGTATGCTCGTTGGGATGAGTTTGGAGCAATACCAGGAGTTTCTTTCTACCAACAAAACCATGGCAAGCGGTCATTCCGATGCCGCGATGGTGCAACGGGTCGGAAATCGAATTGCCACGGCTGTGGAGACCTACCTCAAGAAAAAAGGGCAAGGCAGCCGTATTAAAGACTATAAATGGGAATTTAACCTGGTTCAGGACGACCTCGTTAATGCCTGGGCAATGCCGGGTGGCAAGGTCGTGGTGTATTCCGGCATTTTACCCATCACTGAAGATGAAGAAGGCTTAGCTGTGGTGATGGGGCACGAAGTGGCACATGCCATTGCCCGTCATGGAAATGAGCGCATGAGTCAACAACTTCTTCTTCAAGCCGGAGGACTAGGGCTTTCAGCAGCCATACAGGAGAAACCTGAGCTGACTCAAAACCTGTTTTTGATGAGTTATGGATTAGCCACCAATTTAGGTTCACTCAAATTTTCCAGGGATCATGAATCGGAAGCCGACAGAATGGGCTTGGTTTTTATGTCCTTAGCTGGATATAACCCGGAAAGAGCAGTTGGTTTTTGGCAAAAGATGGCGCAAGCCGGAGGCGAAAAGCCACCTGAGTTTTTGAGTACGCACCCGAGCGATGAAACCCGGATAAAGAACATTCAAGCACACATGGCTGAAGCCAAACAATACTTTAAACCCCAATAGGATGACCTTGACTATAATTTTGTTGTTAATTCTTCTAGGCATCTTGTTGATGTTGGCAGAAATATTTGTGATTCCCGGAGTAGGAGTAGTGGGCATAATTGGTTTTGTGCTGATGGCCGTGGGCGTATATTTGTCTTATTCTTTTGGCACTACAACGGGACATATTACTCTTGCAGCAACCGCTGTAGTTTCTACAGGGCTACTGGTTATTGCCTTTCAATCAAAAACCTGGGATCGCCTGGCCGTGAAATCACAATTGACCGGAAAGGTCAATGTGCTGGACGCTGAACAGGTTAAGGTTGGAGATGTAGGATTGACCGTTTCCAGATTAGCACCGATGGGAAAGGTTAAAATCAACGACCACTATGTAGAAGCCAAATCATTTTCTACCTTTATCGATGAGTCAACTCCAGTGGAAGTTGTCAAAGTGGAGCGGAGTAAAATCATTGTAAAAATTAAAACAACCTAGATAGAATGGAGAACTTATTAACCATATTGTTGCAATCAGACGGAAGCATGGGAATGCTGATGATGGTTGGAATTGGGGTGGCCAGTTTGGTCGGATTATGGATACTGCTTTATTTCGTCCCAGTAGGACTGTGGTTTTCTGCACTGCTTTCAGGGGTGCGTATTTCACTGGTACAGTTGGTCTTTATGCGCTGGAGAAAAGTGCCGCCAACGGTGATTGTGAAAGCGATGATCAGTTCGACCAAAGCAGGCATCCATTTAACGCGTGATCAACTGGAAGCACACTTCCTTGCAAATGGAAATGTGATCAACGTAGTGAATGCATTGATTTCTGCCGATAAGGCAAACATTGGATTGGATTTTAACGCTGCTGCAGCGATTGATTTGGCCGGTCGTGATGTGTTTGAAGCGGTGCAAATGTCAGTAAACCCAAAAGTAATTGACACTCCTCCTGTAACGGCTGTTGCAAAAGATGGTATTCAGCTGATTGCCAAAGCAAGGGTAACCGTTCGGGCCAGCATCAAGCAATTGGTCGGTGGTGCCGGAGAAGATACGGTACTGGCGCGTGTTGGAGAAGGGGTCGTTTCTTCCATTGGTTCTGCCGATTCGCACAAAGCTGTATTGGAAAATCCAGATTCTATCTCGAAAGTGGTACTTTCCCGTGGACTTGATTCAGGAACAGCTTTTGAGATTCTGTCCATTGATATTGCCGACATTGATATCGGTAAAAATATTGGAGCTGAACTGCAAACAGACCAGGCAGAAGCCGATAAGAAAATCGCACAAGCCCGCGCTGAAGAAAGAAGAGCGATGGCGGTAGCCCTGGAGCAGGAAATGAAAGCCAAGACGGTAGAAGCAAGGGCCAAGGTAATTGAAGCGGAAGCAGAAATTCCCAAGGCGATGGCCGAAGCATTTAGAAGTGGTAACCTGGGCATCATGGATTACTACAAAATGAAAAACATTGAGGCCGATACCGATATGCGTGATGCTATCGCTAAGCCACCACCTGATAAGCCGAAGTAATAGTTTTTTTTGGCGAACGTAAACAACAAGCCCACTTTCTTACCGGAGAGTGGGTTTTGCTTTTTAGGACTTTGGTTGGTTTGAAGTTAGTCCATGTGATTTCCTATAAAAGACACTGAATTCCAATTGTTTAGTTCGTCAATGACCGAAGAGATGTCATGACTCCAACGAAGGGTGATTACTGCTCCAATGTAATCTCGGACAAGGCTTTCTATGTTTCTTTTGTGCCGAAGATTCTTTCTTTTTAGGAGCTTTTCTGGTAAAAAAGGGTATAATAATGTTCCCAAACATGAACAAAGCCAGCGTGCTTAACAGGAAGATAGAGAACACAAACTACGTAACAGTATCTATTCTAAATTCCATTGTTAACTATTTCAGAATATTTCAGTGAGTTGATTTTAGCTGCAATGGATTTGGGGAATACGAATCGACAATTGGTTTTTTCGGCACCTAAAATTACAATTTTTGCCCATCGATTAAGCTTGTTATTGTTTTGATCAAGGCAGCGTGGGTTGGCAGAGGAGTGGTATCCATCGGGGTAAAAGTAAATCGCTTCAGCACAGAATTTTGGACAAAAAAATAACCGCTTGAAAATCAAGCGGTTATTTTGTGACCTTGCAGGGAGTCGAACCCCGAACCTCCGCATCCGTAGTGCGGTGCTCTATCCAGTTAAGCTACAAGGCCCCATTGAGACTGCAAATATAGAAATTGCATTAAAATAATGGTGCCGTGTGGCGAATCTTTTATTCGTTCGTTTCAATTCTAGCCCAATGGCAGTTGCTAATTCGCCTGATCAATCAGTCATAAGTTGAGCGAGCTGCTTAAAATCATCCTCGCGGATTTCATGGAGTACCGGTTTTTCTGTCTGATTGGAGCCAATGTTTAGTTTTTTGGAGGCAAACTGCAATTTGTTGTTGAGTCTGGAGTAGGCGATTAACGTGACTGGTTCTCCTTTAGGAATGCCGCTAAACTTGACCAATTTTTCTTCGTTGTCTTTTTGTTTTGTGGTTAGTAAAGTGCCGGTAATTGCGCATGCTTCCAGTACATAAACGGAACAAGAAACGGACTATTTCAATCAATGGTACTTATTATATCAGGAGTGATATAAGACCTCTGAAAACGGAAAAACTACGATAAAATATTAGCTCGCTACCTTTTTCATGACAGGAGCATTGGGAAGTTTGTCAGCGTGATTGGGCAGTGAAATACGGAAAAGACATCCTTCACCCAAGGTGCTCTCCAGCTGGATGGTGCCATTGAGTTTGGCCACACCTTTTTGAACAATATAGAGTCCCAGCCCGCTACCATCAGAACTTTCAGTGCCTCGATAAAACATTTCAAAAGCCATTTTCTGAACGGTTTTGTTCATGCCTACACCGTTGTCTTTTGCTGTAATTGTAATACCATCATTCCACTTGTCAATGGTGATTTTAAATTGAGAATCGTTGTGTTCTGTGTTTTGGTATTTGATGGCATTGACCGTCAGGTTGTGAAAGATGGTGGTCAGAATATCCGGGTCAGCCACCATATCTCCGCCTACGTTAATTTCAGTTTCGATGGTAATGCTCTCATACAACGGCATGTGCCGAATGCTGGTCAACACCTGCTCCAATACTACTTCAAAATCTATTTTTTGAGCATCAATTTTGCCTTGTCGAATTTTGGACACATTGATGAGTTCGCGGAGAATTCCATCGAGGTGATCGATGCGATCCTCAATGTATTCGAGGTATTCCCCTGTATTTTTGGAATCGTCCTCCATTTTGGCAATGTCCAACAAGCCCATGATAGAGGAGAGGGGACCACGAATGTCGTGTGAAGTCTTGTAGATAAAAGTATTCAGCTCATCATTGATGACGATCAGCTCTTCCTCGGTGCGTTTGCGGTCTTCAATTTGACGAATCAGGTTGCTGTTTATCTTGGCGAGTTCCTTGGTTCTTTCCTTCACTTTTTCTTCCAACCGCAGGTTCACTTGTTTGAGCAGGTTTTCCGCTTCTATTCGGTCGGTTACATCGTGAAAGATGCTTTTTGTCAGCATGACTCCTGACTCAGAACTTGAAGTGGCATTCCCTCTAACAACCAGGGTTTTACCTTCTTTGGTTACAAATCTCGCTTCGATTTCTGAAACCCGATCCCCATTTTGAACCTTGCCGAAGATGTCCAGGCAATGTTCCAAACTTTCTGGATGAATAACATCCTGAAAGTTGAGATTACCAACCTCATAATCGGTATATCCAAGCGCTTCTTTCCAGGCTTTGTTTACATAATTGATGTTGCCTTCGGGATCAATGCTTTGAATCAGATCCGATGTGCCTTCAAACAATTCGCGAAACCTTTCTTCACTTTCTCTGAGCTTTTGATCAGACTCGTGGTGACGAATCGCATTTTGAACGGTTATCGGCAGCACCTTGAGGTAGTAGTGCTCGGGATCTTTTATTAAATAATCGTAAGCACCCTGTCGCATGGCCCGCACCGCCACCTCTTCGTCTCCGGCACCTGTGACGAGTATCGTGGGGATATCCCGGTTGTTTTCCATGATATCGAAAGCCGTTCCATCTCCTATATCATGATCCGAGATAATGGCATCATAAGTGTTTTCTTCCAGGAACCGGAATGCTTCAGCTACCGAGCTTACAATGTCGTAGGTGAAATTCAAATCACCTTCCCGCACAAGGCGTTTGAAGGCCATTTGATCGATGAGGTCATCTTCTACCAGTAAAACGTTATAAGCTTTTTCAACCATTTTCTAGTGAGCTTACTTTAAAGGCGCATTCCAATTACTAAAATATCATCTATTTGTGAAACTTCTCCAATCCAGTCGGTGAGTGAAGTATCCAATAGAGTTTCTTGCTCCGCCATCTTTTTATCCGTCATGCCTTTGATAAGTTCATGAAAGCGGGCGGAAGAAAATTTCTTGTTTCGGCTACCACCAAATTGATCAGGGAATCCATCGGAGAATAAATAAATGGCATCTCCTGGTTCATAAGAAAGTTGATGGGTCGTGAAATCAATCACTGATTGCCCAATGGTTTCTCCGACAGAAGCTTTGTTTCCTTTGACCGTTTGCAACTCATTGTTTGAATGGAAATACAGCGGCCTGCGGGCTCCTGCAAATTCCAGTTGCTGGTTGCTTGGGTCAATGGTGCAAATAGAAATATCCATGCCATCTCCAATGTTTTTGTTGCCCATGCTATCCGACAAAGAGATGCGAAAACCTGCATGCAAGTGCGTCAGAATAAGGCCGGGATCCGTAACGCCTTTGTCTTTCACAATGCTGTTTAGCAGTGTCATGCCCAGAATGGTGATAAACCCTCCCGGAACACCGTGACCCGTGCAATCGGCCATGGCCATTACAAATTTATCTCCCACTGAAGCCATCCAGTAAAAGTCTCCACTAACAATGTCGCGAGGCTTTAAGTAAATGAACGAATCGGGGTAGTAGGCCTTCAGTAACTCAATGTCTGGAAGGTAAGCCCGTTGAATATGCTGTGCATAGCGGATGCTATCGGTAATGTCTTTGTTTTGTTCTTCCAGCTTGTCGTGCTGCGCCCTTAGCTTTGTTTGAAACTGCATTTGGGCTGTCACATCGCGCAGTATGCTCCTTGTGAGCAAGGTGCCAGATTCATTGTAAGAAGTAATATTTCCTCTGACGATCAACGGATCGCCATTTTTCGAGACCAGTTCCAAATCAAAATCATTGATCCGTTCTCCAGCCAGGGCTTTTTTATGAATGGATTGCCAATCATTGAGGCAGTCTGGCATCAGCACGTTAGCAATGGTCATGGACTCCATTTCCAGTTCGGTATAACCCAGGCGCTCTTTCCATGCCGTGTTGACATAAATAAAGTTGCCCTGGTCACCGATGTATTGTATCAAGTCAGAAGTGCTTTCAAACAAATCTCGAAAACGCTCTTCGCTTTCTTTTAATTTGGCTGCAGAACGGTTGTGGTTAATGGCATTTTGCACGGTCAACGGCAGCACTTGCAAGTAGTTGTAATCCTGATCTTTAATGAGATAATCATAAGCACCATTGCGCATGGCTTTGGCGGCTATTTCTTCGTCTCCTCCCGCTGTAACAAAAATGACGGGCACGTTTCCCGCTTTATCGATGATGTCGAACGCTGTTCCATCGCCCAGGTTATGATCGGTTAATATCAAATCGAATGGTTCGGATTCCAATATTTCCAGTGCTTCAGAAACAGAACCAGCAGTTTGGAAGGAGTAATCCAATTCTTCCTTTTTTACGAAACGTTTAAAGGCCAATTGATCAAAAACATCGTCTTCGATAAACAAGATGCGATAACCTCCATTCTCAAAAGAACCGGAAAGGGGTATTTCGCCTTTAAATTTATTGTTTGTATTGGTGGCAATCATGGGGGAATGTTACATGCAATCTCTTAGAGAAATGGGTTAAAAATGGGCTAGGGGGCAGGGGAAAATAAGTTGGATGTAAAGACCGAATTAATCTACTGCTTCACTCAATGTCCAATACATATCGATGGTGCGAACCACTTCAACAAATTGACGGTAATCGACAGGTTTTACCATATAACCGCCAATTCCAAGCTTAAAACTTTCGATTTTGTCGTATTCATCCTTGGAGGTGGTCAAAACGATGGTTGGAATAATCCGCATCTCATCATACTGATTTCTTTCTTCCAAAAACTCCAATCCATTCATTTTTGGCATATTTAGATCCAACAGAATGATGCATGGATCTTCAGTGGATGGATCTTTTAGGTGAGCAATGGCTTCTTCTCCATTTTTAACATGGACAACAGGGTTGGAAACATTTATTTCCTTCAAAGCCCTGTTGACGGTCATTGCATCTACCGTATCGTCTTCAACCAATAGTATGGGACGGCTATCTCGCATAATAAACATTAATTATTTTCCAATTTGAGTTTGTTACTGTTACAAAAAGGGGGCTCATTTAAATTAGTTCTTTGTTCAGTGTAAAATAAGTGATGCCTTTAGATAGTTCTTATTCTACCCAGACTGCCCCTTTGTACAGTCCAATTTTTTTAACTTTTTTCAGCCCAATCCCAGTGTTATTCTGAGTTAGCTGATTATTTAGTGTTTGAAAAATGTTGAATGTTTTTTCAAAATACCGGTATTCAATTCCCGGACCAATGTCGGATACGTAAAACTCCTAAAAAAGTTTATTTTCTGCATACCCAATTTCGATAACCGGTTGATTCTTATCGTTATGTTTCACTGCATTGCTAACAAGGCTTTGGAAGATTTGCTGCAAATGGATGGCATTTACCCGTATCGCAGGCAGTTCAGAAGTAATGTTCACTACGTCTTCAGGAACATGGAGCAATTGAATAACTTCTCGTGTGAAACGATTTGCCCATATTGGCGCAGCTGCTCGTTGGCTTGGCCCAATTCTGTAAGAAGTTCTGTTTGTTTTTGCTCTTCCGCCTTTCGCTCTGATAGATCGCGAACAGCCAAGGTGAGGAGCTGATTGTTTTCAAAAGTTGACATGAATGTCATTTATTTCGCCAAGGTAAAATGAAAGGTAGCTCCATCCCCCAGGACAGACTCAACCCATATTTTTCCATTGTGTAACTCCACAATTTTTTTGGCGATTGTCAAGCCTATTCCAGTATTTTCGTTGGAATCCCGGGTATTGAGCGTTTGGAAAATCTTAAAGATGCGGTTGTGGTGATTGGGGGCTATCCCCGGCCCATTGTCGCTGATGGAAAATAGCCAGTGTGTTTCCAGCTCCTCGCAATGCACCTTGATGATTCCCTTTCCATTGTCGCAGTATTCAACCGCATTGCTTAGAATATTTTGAAATATCTGAGCTACTTTGATGGGTTGACAGCTCAAATTTGGCAGCACATCTTCCACACAAATTTGTACAGTTCCATCCAGAGGTAAGGCCAGATCGATTACACCTTTGAGTAATTCATTTAGGTTGCTGTATTCCATCCTGTCCTGAACCTGCGACAGTTTTGTGTAAGCGAGCATGCCATCAATAAAGGCATACATGCGCTTGGTGCGATTTTGTAGCAACACCAGTTGTTGTTTGCCCGTTTCATCAAACAAGTCCTTGTAGTCTTCTTCAATCCAGTTGACCAATGAGCCAATGGCACGCAGGGGAGACTTCAGGTCATGGGACGTGATGTAGGCGAATTCGCGCAATTCCTTGTTGGCTACTTTTAGGTCGTTATAGAGCTTCTTGCGTTTGTTTTCTATTTCCTTTCTTTCAGTGATGTCTTTGCCGAAAACGGTAATTCCCGTTACCACATCCTTTTCACGAATTGGGTTGAAGGAGGTTTCGAAAAAATACATTTGGCCACTTTGGGAAAAACTATGTTCCAACGTAAACCGCTCGCCTTGCAGCGCACGCCCGTATATTGATTCCCAGTAGCGGTATCCTTCTTCCGGGAGGATTTCATTGATGTGTTTGCCTAGTTCAGGTGTGTTTTTGTAAATCCACTGAAATTGATTGAATGCGACCGAATTGTAGGTGGTAACGCGCATTTCACTGTCCAGGGAAAAAATGGAGTCTTCCGTGTTTTCGACCAGGGCTGACAAGTTAGATTGAGAGGCAGTCAAACTCGATTCAGCTTCTTGGCGTTGATTGATTTCCAGTCGCAGCCAATCGGCCAGGTTCAGTAAGTCGTTGTCAATTATTTCCTTTGAGAAGGGAAGGTTACTGTCTAATTGCAGCAATTGCAGCGACTCTTTGAGAGACTTTAACAGAAGTTCTTGTTGTTGTTTTTCTTGCCGAAGTCTTTGATTGCTTTCGAAAAGTTCTTCTGAACTGATGTCCATGGCTCTTTCGAGTAGCTTTCTATCGTCTTCATATTGATCATACGAATTGTTGACCGCATCCAGAAAATGTTTCCATTCTTCTGGTGGATCGAAATCAGCACCGAGGTGCTTTTTGAGTTGTCTGGCTAAATGTCGGTTGTACGCACTCATTTTTCAGTGAAACTGGAAATGGTCATTGTTTGGTTGTGCAACTCACATTTTGTTCCCGAACCAAAGGGAGAAATTTCGCCATAGGAATAGAACCCCGTGATGACAGCATTTTTACCTAAAATATCAACGACACCTTCAACCTCTTCTTCAATCCGGTGTTTTAGTACCAGTTTTCGGCCGACACAGCTTATTAAAATGGCCAAATCGGCATCAAAAGACTGCATGCTTTCATAGCTATTCCCCGCAGCAACATGCGCGCCATCAATGAGGCGATCAAAATTCGCTTTCATCAACCTGGCCCTGGCCCCAAGAGGCAGTTCACCGGCAAAAGTCATGCTTTTGTTTTCTTCGTCTATGGAGAGGATGGTGCGAACAATTGGGTGATCGTCTGTTTCTGTGATAACGCTCAGGGGGAACAGCAAAGCCGCTCCGGGCAATTTCTCAGCTTGATCGCCCAAGTATTTTTTGTACAAATCCAAGGCTGATTGTCCGTTTAGTTCATACAATACATTGCCATCAGATTTGGTGATAATGCGTTCGGGACCGAAGGGATCCCAGCCTCCTTTAGAACCGTGGCCAACAATAAGGGAGGTTCCGTAAAAACCAACTGCCAGAATTTTGCCCTCTGTGGGTGGGGCATCCAGCCCAACCACGGTCTTCTGGAAATCCGGTCCATCTCCCGCAAGCCCACCGGTAATTGGAATGGCACTGTCCAATGGAGCGTTCAGTCCTTTCACCAATTCACTTCCGTTGACTTTTTGTCCATCTGAGATAACAAAAATGGTCTGTAGATCAGAGGCTTTTAATTGTTCGGTCAGTTGTTTGCCTGCCTCATAGCTGTTGGAAACATCCTCAATCTGGACAGAAGCAATTTTTAACTTTGTTTTTTCGAGATGAATGGCAGTTGCAACAAGAGAGTCATCCATTACCTTTTCGCCCATAATTTCCCCTGAAGTGGAGTTCATAATGATCTGAGCGTTGGGAAAGAAGGAGCGCAGTTCGTTGAACCGTTCGGGCTGTTGAACAATTTTCCGACTGCCGAAAGCCAGCACCAATTGAGATGCTTCCGCGATTTCAACTGAGTGGTCATTTTGCCAGAGAGACTCTTGTGTCCAAATTGTTTGCGTTACTCTCATGTGCGCGATGCTATAATTAAACCTTCTCTATTGTGTGGTTAGGCCAGGTGAAGTAGAAGGTCGTTCCAATTCCCAATTCAGATTCCAGCCAAATTCGACCACCGTGTTCTTCAACGATCTTCTTTGCAATGGTCAAGCCAATGCCCGTGCTGTCGAGTTCATCCCTGGGTTGGAGCGTTTGAAATATGGTAAATATTTTTTCGAAGTACTTTGGGTCAATACCCATTCCATTGTCAGTAATGGAAAAGCACAAGACACCCTTCTCTTCAAGAGAATCAACGGTGATGGCAGGGGAGTCTTTGTCGTTGTATTTTAAGCCGTTTCCAATCAGGTTTTGGAAAAGCTGGTAGACCATGGTTTGCGACCCAACAATCTGAGGAATAGAATCGGGGAAGCTTATCGTTCCAGGAGTGCCTTGCAGCAAGGTTTCCTTGATTTCCAAAAGAATTTTCCCCGTGTTGACCAACTTTTCCTTTTCCGAGATTTTGCCAACTCGTGCATAGTCCAAAACCGCATCAATGAGGTTAGTCATTCTGATTACCCTGCTTTTAAGGTTTTCGATATGGAGTTTCACCTCACCTTGCAGGTTATCGCCCAGGTCATTTTCAATGAAGGTGGCCAAGCTTGAAATGCCGCGCAGGGGAGCTTTTAAATCGTGCGAAATCACATAAGAGAAACTGTTCAGTTCCTTCAAAGCTTTGGTGAGCGTTTTATTCTTCTCTTCTAGTTCTTCTTTAGTTTCTTGCAGTTCGAGTGAACGGCTGGCGATTTTTTGAAGCAACTCATTGGTCAGCGCTTGTTCCTGCTCTAATTCACGGGTGCGGAATTCTACCTTTTGTTCAATGCTTTTGTTGAATTGACTGATTTCTGCAATATAGTCTGTTAGGCGTGTAATATTTTGCTCATTGGGGGGCAGGTCCGGCTTCTGTTCAATGGGGGAAGGTTCAGCTACGGTGATAATTCCAGCCTCGCTTAGCGGTAAGAAGGCATCGGCAAATAGTCCATGAAATTCACCGCTGTTGATGATGGTATGCACTATCGCAGAGCCACAGTGCTCCGGAGGCATCAATCCTTCGTATCCGGGATTGTTGGTCATCTTGAGGGCATAATCTTCAAATGTAAACCCCATGCGCTCGGCATACCTGGGGAAGACATCCTGAACCATGGGGGTGTTTACAAAGCTTGGAGCAAATCCGACTATGTTCACACCTGAATTGGTGCCAATTTCAGATGCCAACGAAACGGTGAAAGAACGCAAAGCGGCTTTTGAAGCCGACATAGCCGATGAGTAGGCCATTCCCTCAACCGCTATTACATTGAGAATGGTGCCTTGTTTTTTGGCCAACATTCCGGGAAGCAACAATTTGGTGGTTAACACCACCGAACGAATGTTGGTAAACATGGAACGATCCCATTCCTCCATCGACATTTCAAGTACTGAGTAAATGTCAATGTGCACTGCATTGTTGACGAGTATGTCGATTTCGCCCATCTGCATTTGAACCTCTTGCAATAGCTCCAGAATGTTTTCCTCAACAGCAATGTCCGTTTGGATGAAAGATACTTTTCCTCCGGCAGATGCGATGGATTCGGTAACAGCCTTCACTTCATCTCTGAAATCTACCAGCACCACGGTAGCACCGGCATGAGCCAGGCCTCTGGCTACTTGTTCGCCAATGCCTCTGGCTGCACCGGTTACCAGTGCTACTTTCGATTGCAGCGCGGAAGTACCGACTTTCATTTTAGTCAGCAGGTCGCTCACTGGTTCAGAGGTAACCTCAAAAAGATAATCGTAGCTAGTACTATTATTAGGTTTCATCTTGTGCAGTTACTGCGTGGTTCTTTTTTTGCAAGGTAAAATGAAAAATAGTGCCATTGCCCAATTCAGATTCAACATTAATTTCGCCACCATGTAATTCAACGATTTTCTTAACGATCGTTAAACCAACACCAGTGCTTTCAGCATCATCTTTTGATGTCAATGTCTGAAAAATCTGAAAAATACGTTCGTGATTCTTTTTCGCAATTCCCGGACCGTTGTCTGCGATAGAAAATTGCCAGTGTGTTGGAGTCTCGGAACAGGTCACCTGAATCAACCCCTTTTCTTTGTCATTGTATTTAATGGCGTTTCCAATAAGGTTTTGGAACAGCTGCTGCATGCGTGTTTCCTCTGCCAGCACTACCGGCATAGAAGCGGGTGTCTTGATTTGAATGTGGTTGGGCGGGTCCAAAGATTTTATGACCTCGTCCAAAATAAATCCGGTGTCGACTTCGAATTTCTGTTCTCTGATTCTCCCCACTTTTGAGTACTGTAGTACACCATCAATCAGTTTAGTCATTCTATTGACCCTGGACCGTAAGGTTGTCAATAGCTCTTGACCAGACTCATCCAAATGCTCCACATAATCTTGCGCCAGCCAATCGGAAAGTGATCCAATGGCTCTTAAGGGGGCTTTGAGGTCATGAGAAACCACGTAAGCGAATTCCTTTAGTTCCTGGTTGATGGCCAGGAATTCTTTGTTTCGTTGTGCCAGTTGTTTATTGGTTTCTACTATGTCTTCCTGAAGTTGACTTTGACTGAGCGCGAGGGCTAGTCCATTGGTTACTTCCGAGATAACGGCTTTCAAATCGTCCCCAAAACCATTTTTGATGGGTTTACCCAATTGCAGCGTGCCAAGAAGTTGGTTTTTTGCAATCAACGGGTGGATGAGGTAGGAGTCGATGCCCAGTTCGGCCATGTGTTTGTCTATTGGCCACGGAGATTCGACTTCTTCTAGATTTTCAACCGCCAATGGCAGTTGATTGGACAACGTTGATAGGTCTTGATACTGGTCTAGTTGCTCAATAACCTCTTCGGAAATGGTTCCAGAAATATGGGACAGCGAGGTCCGAGTCATAGTATTGGTCGCGTCATTGTGGAGGCAAATACTCACCATATTGATGCCCAATTTTTTATTCAGGTCAACAATAGTGTTGTGCATTAATTCCTGCAACGATCCAGCGCGCATGATGGTCTTGTCGAAGGCATTAACGATTTCCAGCTGATTGACGAAGTAGTTCAGCCGTTCTTCTGCCTTTTTCTTGGCAGTTATGTCACTGATAATACCAATTTGCTTGCTTTCGTGGTCGCGTTGGTCAGTAAAAGCGGTGTTGTGCAACGATAACCAGGTAGGCTGGCCCGACTTGGTGTAGATGAGCACTTCTTTCTCAAACGACTTGTTTTGACGCGTTTTCTCGCGGATAAATTCCTGGGTATTGGAATTGGTGTCCTCTCCAAACATCAAATCTCCAGGCATCTTATTGTGTAAATCTTCAAGGGTGTATCCTGTTAGTCTGGTATAACCCTCATTGATCCATTGCACCCTTCCATGTCGGTCAGCAATGGCAATTCCATCGTGGGCTTTGTTGGCAACCATCGACAATTCCAGCAATTGTCTTTCCTTTTCCTTTTGTCCGGTGATGTTGCTGCCAATAGTAATGTATTTTTCTATTGCGCCATTTTTAGCCAGGATAGGAGTCACATTCATCGATAACCAGACGGTAGCACCGGATTTGGTGTAATTGATTATTTCCTCCCTAAATGGTTCTGATTGCTTCGATTTCTTGTCAATGCTGCGTTCCGTTTCCGTGTAAGTACCTTCACCGCGAAGGAAACTTGCAGGCGAAGTGCCCTTGATCTCTTCCAATGCATACCCCGTGATGTGGGTAAAGCCTTCATTTACCCAGGTAACTTTGTCCTGAGAGTCGGTTATAATAACGTAATTGTCGGTTTTACTGGCTACGAGGGATAGTTGTTCGAGTTGTTCTTCGTAGGCCTTTTTCTCTGTGACGTCATTGATGATTTCAATTTGCTGAACCACTTTGCCTGTTTCATCTTTAACGGGTGTATTGGCAATTGACAACCACATTAATTTGCCGGATTTGTCGTAAGCAGGTATCTCGAATTCGTGGGCGTCTCCTTGTTTCACTTTAATTCGCGATGCCTGAATCGTGTTTGCTGCACTTGCAGGTGTGCTAATCACATCTCCTGGGCGCAGACCTTTGAGCTCCGATAGAGTATAGCCGGTAATCTTGGTATAGCTATCATTAAACCATTCAATGCGTCCTTCGGCATCCGATAAAATGACTCCATTGTTGGTTTTACTGGCTATCAACGACAATTGCTCCAGTTCAGCTTTCGATTCTTTGCGGTCGGTGATATCCTGCGCGACACCAACAGCAATTCCTCCAGACAAGGATGAGTTGACCCATTGGAACCATCGGTCTTCTCCGTTTTTGGTTTTGAGCAAGGTGTCGTAAGGTTCCCCGGTCCCGTTTTCAAACCCTATTCGTTGAACGATTTTGTCCCTGATAGCTTGCCGTTCTTCCGGATCGCTCGATCGCATATGCCACCAACCGTTTCCAAGAACTTCCTCAGCTGAGTAGCCCAGTAAATCTTTTACCTTTTTATTGGCAAAAATGATTTCGCCCTTTTTGTTTGCCGCAATCACCAGGTTGTTGGTGTTGTTGATAATGGTATCAGAAAAATACAGTTGCTTGAAAAGGTTTTGCCTGGAAATAAGCAGCAGGAGAGAAATAAGACAGGAAATAACCACTCCTACGATAAACAAGGAAACGTTAAACTGTGGTATGTCTATTAAAAAGGAAATGGACAGTGCCAGGACGGTTATGATGGATGAAAATACGATCAGGTTAGGAAGCTTGTTGATAATGATGCTTGAGCTACTGATAACCAGGATGAGGCCAGTCACATAAACAGGGTGCAGATCATTTTGAGTATTGAGGTAAAGGACATGCAACACAAGTAGATAATAACCGAATTCTACAATGCGGGAAATATTGCTTCGCACCCACTCAAATCGAAAACTGCTGAGGTACCAAAAAAAGAGGAAGCCTGAGAGGACCAGGTGTTCCCAATAAGGCGTTTCTAACTCTGGAATTAGAAAGTGATACAGGTAACCAGCAACAGAATAGACTACACATCCAAATAGTAACAGCACACGGCCTGTTTCAATTGGTTTGAAGTTAAAAGAGTTTTGTCGAAGGGCTTCATCATCCGAGCGCATAAAGGAAGCCGAAACAATAAAACCAAAGAAGATGAGAACGAAGACAATAATTAAAAAGAACCAAATAGATTTCCAAAAAGGATTCTTTATTGTGAAAGAAAAGGCCGTGGTTGGGTTGTTCTGGATCTCGGTTTTGTTACCAGCACGAACCATGAAGGTGTAATTGCCAGGAGGAAGATTCGAATAGGTCGCAAAATTGGCATTGCCCGGGGTGCTCCAGTCCGTGTCAAATCCCTCTAACTTAAGCTGGTAAAGCACCTTAGTGGGGGAGAAGAAATTAATCCCCTTAAATCCGAAGGTCAAGTGGTTTTGGTCGCTGGGGAGTTCAAGATCTATCGGAAGGCGGGATTCAACATCTATTGAGTCAGCCCAATCTTCCCAAACCGCGTTTTCTGAGAAGAGTTTTACTCCGGTCAACAGCGTTTCCTGAACCCTTCTTTTGACATGCTTTTTGTGTGGGTTAAAAAGTATAATTCCTTTGTTGGTGCCAAACCACAGCCGATCTTGTCGATCGCGGAGAACAGCATTTGGACTGTACTCTGCACCGCCCACTCCGGCATTTTTTCCGAAATGGTCCAATACCACCTTTCTGTCCGCTTCATAAGAAACCAAGTCCAGGCTGGAAATACCGCTGATGGAGGCAATTAGAAGGCGATTTTTCTGAACCGAAACTGATTTTATAAAGTTGTTGTTTAGTCCATCGGAGGTGGTGATGTGTTCGATGGATTGAATCTCAGGATTGTATCGAATGATTCCCTTGCCGTAAGTCCCAAAATAAATATTGTTTTGTTCATCTTGTGCAATCGAGTAGATCTTGCAATTACTCAGGATAGAATCTCGTTCAAATCGAATGATTTTTTCATCGATGATTTGAAAGACTCCTTTATCTGTTGCCAGCCATATCTTCTTTTCATGGTCTTCGTGGATGCTCCAGATGGAGCGGCCCTTCAGTTCCTTGGCCAGCATTTTGTCTTGTTTGCCGGGAGTGCACTTGATGAGTCCTGCTTTGTGTGTGCCAATCCACATCAAGCCATCACCTGCATGGCGCAACGAAAGTACCTCCCCAGGGGCTTGTTTCAGAAACTTAAATCCTTTCCCATGCTGGAATTTACTCAGGTGTCCAGTGTATCCCCCAATCCAAATGTTTCCGGTGTGATCTGATTCGAGCGCACCCAATCTTGATACGGGCAGACCAGGCTGCTGTTTGAACGATTCAAATTTTTCGCCATCGAATCGGGCCAATCCATTTAATGTTGCTACCCATATGGAGCCATCATCATCCTGGTGCAAGGCGCGGATATCATTGTCGGGTAAGCCATGTTTCATGTCGAAACGTTGAAACATCTCACCCAAAAACATGGCGGCCCCAGAGGTAAAGGTTCCCACCCAGACATTGCCTTCAATGTCACAGGCAAGAGACAAAATCACATTGTCTGGAACGCCATTGGATTTGTTCATGTGGAGAAATCGTCCCTCGTTATAAACCAGCAATCCGCTTCCCCAGGTGCCAAACCACAAGCGCCCATCCGGATCGGCAACCGAGCAGGTGAAATAAGCTTTAGTCAAAGCAGGAGGGAGGGCAACTTCGGAGGTAATGTCGTCAACCAATTTATATAAACCTTGTTCTGAGGAGCCCAGCCAGAAAGTACCATCCTGGGTTTCCAAAACGAATCGAATGGCTGGATCCTTGCCCTTCGGAAAATGGTTGAATCGGGAAAAGATTCCATCTTTCCAGATAAACAGACCGCTGGATGTGGTGGTGATCCAAATAGCTCCTTCGCTTGTTTTCGTGAAAGATCGAATCTCGGCAGTATCCAAACTGGTATTGGTGGTAAGGGCCCGAAGTTCTTGATTTTGATAGTGGGTAATGCCGTGGCTGGTGCCAATCCAGGCTTCATCACCGGAACGGGACAACACAGCATCGACACGCATTCCGCTTAGACCCTCGGAAATGGTATAATTCTTAATCCCTTTTGCGGAAGTCACCGATAGCCCCAGGTCAGTTCCGTAAATACGTTCGTTGGATAAATCGGCAATGGCTCTGATGGTGTTGTTTATCAGGCCATCGTTTTCGTTGAAAGAGGTAAAATCATTTCCGTCAAATTGCGCAACTCCTCCTCCTGAGGTGCCGAACCAGAGGTACCCCAGCGAATCTTGGAAAATGGTGTTGATTTGAGATTGTGGCAGCCCTTCACCGACCCCAAAGGGTCTGAAGTTGTATTCTTGCCCGAATAAGGATAAGGGCGAAAATGCACCATATAGCACGATGCAAACGAGGAGCTTCTGGAAGGGGGTTTTGCTCATGTCTTTCTTCCTGCGCTAAGATTAGCGTGGCAATATGTGGAAGGATACGGAAAAAGTAATAGAAGGTTTTGTTCTTCAGCGATTTTAGATGCCAGTTATCGGTGCAATGGCAAGCGTCATCTTTTGTACTTTTGTAGACTTTAGAATGAAAAGTCATGCCAGCAAATAAATATGCACTTCTCAGGTATCGGATAATTGACAAATGCATCCGAAACAAATACAGGCCTTTTCCGACCAAGGAAGAATTAAGGCATGCTTGTGAAGAAGCACTTTACGGCAGCGATGGAGATCGAATTTCTGAATCGACCATTGAAAAGGATCTTTGGGCTATGCGGAACGAAACCGAGCTGGGTTTTTACGCGCCAATCAAGTTTAGTAAGGTTGAAAAGGGGTATTATTACGAAGACCCCGAATACAGCATTGATGCCATTCCGTTGAATGAAGATGATGTGGATGCCATTCGATTTGCTGCAACAACGCTCTTTCAGTTCAAAGATGTAGAGGTTTTTAAACAGTTTGAATTCGCTATTGAAAAGATTTTTGACCGACTAAACATTACTGACAATGTGGACGATCAGGCCATTAACCGGTATGTGCAGTTTGAAACAATTGCTCAGGCCAATGGAAGTGAATTTCTCGGAACCCTCTTGCATTGCATTAAAGAGCGTCAGATCGTGGAGTTTTCCTACGAACCTTTTGTGCGGGCGGGAACAAAGGAATATCGTATAGAACCCTATTTATTAAAGGAGTACCGCAACCGCTGGTATTTAATCGGATACAACCGTTCCCGGGAGGCTTTTTTGACTTACGGACTCGATCGAATGACCTCCTTGCGCAGCACAGAGGAAGTATATCAATCCGATGATCAATTTAATCCTGATCGGTTTTTTAAGCACTCCATCGGTATTACTTCTTACGATGCCGAGCCGGTAGATGTAATACTGTCATTTTCTACCACCCAAGGAAAATATGTGAAAAGCCAACCTTTGCACCATTCGCAAAAAGTGTTGGTAGACGATGAAAAAGAATACCGAATTGTCATTCATGTACTCATTTCCTACGAACTGGTTATGTTGTTGTTGGGGTATGGGAAAGAGATGAAAGTGTTGGCACCAGAAAAATTGGTCGAAAACGTCAAAGAGATTCTTTCCAATTCGTTGAGTAAGTATAACTAGAGGGGGAGGTGACGGGAGCAGAATTGTGCGGCTCGGCTCCGGTATGACAGGTAAAAATATGCAAAAAAACCTCTCTTACCGGAGCGGGACTACCTTTCGGAGCGAGACCGCACGTTCGAACAATTCCTTGCTTCCTGGAATAATAAAGTTCGACCCGTTACCCTAATTTCAAAGAATGCTTTTTGTCGATTATGACATAAAAGACAGTACAATAATAGAATATTATTTGAATAAACCAGGTATTTATACGGTAATAATTAGGTGTTTGTGCGGTATTTTTCGTTCACCGGCACAAAATCACCGCTCACTGAAAAAAAATTCAAAAAAAATTCATGGTCTAGGTACAACGTAAATACATTACGGTCTGCCCCGATAGATTTGTGTCATTGAAATTAATAATGATTCAAAACTAGACACCATGGAAATGATTGACGCCCAACAACACGTTAACTCTTTTACCAAACCAGCTTCTTACAACCTCAACGCCTGGCAGTCTGTGAAGCAAAAGGCTATGGCCATCTGGGAATGTTACCTGGCCGGAGAAGAGTGGAACGAAGAAATAGCCATCACCTGTAAAGAGTCCTATTTAATGTTGGTTGATTCAAGTGGTCAACTGATTGTTCGAGATAATAACTTGCTTTCATGGGTACACAACCGGCACAATGCTGAGTGGCTCAGGAAATTGGAAACCATAGCGTTGCAAGCTGTGAAAAGCGGCAACTTCGACAGGGCTTTGCTTTATTTCAACAAAGCGCTGCGTTTGCGTCCCCATTCATTCATCAACCTCTACAGAAGGGGAGTGGTCAAAATGAAGTTGTACCATTACAAAGGAGCGCTCGAAGATTTTGGAGCGGCCATCGCCATCGACCCTAACAATGAGTTGGTTTACATCAAGCGCGGGGTACTTTATTCTATGTTGGATATGGACCAGCGTGCGATGGATGATTACAACAAGGCTATCCGAATTGCTCCTGAATCTTCCGAAGCTTATCAAAAAAGAGGCCTGCTGCGTCATTCGTTGGGAGATATTATGGGAGCAAAAGCCGATTTGAAAATGGCCAACCGCTTGGTGCCTTCAAAGTTGACCTACCTCAATGGAGGATTAAATACCCATCAATCAAACAGATTCGCAGCATAACACGTGTTCCTTATGCTGTTCTTTCGGTCCTACCTCCCTAACCTTCCTTCTACGTATCCGTACCTGATTTAGCAATTAAACCATTCGGAGGGACAGCAAAAAGCCTGCTTGAAACAACTTGTTTCAAGCAGGCTTTTTAGTGAACCTTACTATTTTTTGGGCTAGAAAAAACCGACCTTAAAAGTAGCGCCTACAGATAAACCATTGAGAGCGTCCGACTTCAGGCCTTCCAGTTTAAGACCGTCTACATAACGGTAGCTTGCACCAACTGCAAAACGGAAATACTTGACTACATTTAATTCTACTTCCATGCCGGGCTCGATGACAAAAAAGGCATCTGAAGCATTGCGAGGTGATACCCACTCCTCATCAGCGCTGTCATAATATTCCGTTCGGTTGTTATAGTAGCCGGCACCACCTGCAGCAACAAGAATGGGGAAGGAGACGTGTACTGGGAATTTGGAACCGATGATTGGCTCAAAGTACAATCCTCCATAGCCCATCTCGAGGTAGTTGGATTCATCTACCGAGGAAATATCATTGAATTGAACGGTGTTGGTCAATCCATATCCTCCGATGCCCAAACCAAAGCGGTGGTTGATTAACCAGCTCAATCGACCGCCCACCATGATGGCGTCTTCACCGTTTAGTTGAGTGCCATAAATAGAAGGAGCGATGTAACCTCCGTGGGAGATTTTAGAATTGCCCAGCAGTGTTTTCTGTTCGTATTCTTTTTTGGGAGCTTTTTCAGTGGTTGAATTGGAGCCGTCATCGGTGTTCGTATTCTCCTGAGCAAATACAGGCAAGGCCAGAAAGGCAAGGCAAAATGTAAAGCTGAATAATTTTTTCATAACTAAAATGGTTTGTAAGGTAAGTTGAAATGGTATCGGATGGCCACGGCCATGTCGCCTCCATGAATTGCTAAAAAGTTGGGCTCAAACAGCCCGGCATAAGGTTTATAATCCAGTGACAAACTGAGCGGGATGTTGGATAATTCGTAATTGAAACTGAGCATGCCATCTACTCCGATAGAAGGGATGTAGTATTTGTTTCTGGCGAGGTCGGTATTTCCGAAAAATCCAGCCCACCGGTTGATGCCGATGTGGCCACCCAAACCGTAATAAATGGTAATGTCTCCTCCAGGGATGTTGAAAAGAGGGCGGTAACGCTCCCATATGCCGGTGACCTGTATCCCTCCGTGGCGGAAAGTCAGCAATCCTTCAATTACCATGTCTTCGTCCTTGAAGTACCGCATGCTGAAGCCTGTGGAGTTGCCAACTCTTGTACCTGCTGCGTAATCAGTTTGTGCCTGTCCTTTCCACGGAAGCAGCATAAAACCGATGATGAATGCCAATAGAGTTCTTTTCATTGCGGCTTAATATCGGATGACACTTCCTGAACCACTGATGCGGGACTCTACTGATGCTCCTCCACGGTAATAAACTTTGCCACTCCCAGATACTTCGACATCCAACAATTGAGCGACATTGACAAAGGCTTCACCGGAACCATACATATCGATGAAACAGATTTGTTGTATCAGGTCTCCGGCCTTTACTGAGCCCGAGCCGCTTACTTCAATATTCGATTTACGTGTTGTTCCTTCCAGCGTCATTTCTCCTGAACCGTGCAGGTCGGCTTTTAATTCATCCACGACTAATTCCAGTTCTATTTCGCCTGAGCCCGACATTTTTGCGTTGAAGTGGTCGGATTCAAATCCAGATGCTTCCATGCGGCCTGAACCACTGTTGTTGATTGCTTCCAGGCTTTTTGTGGTCACGTAAATTTTGACGGATTTGGATTCGTTGATGCAGTGGCCATTTTTGCTTCCAATGATGAGGGTGTTGTTTTCAACTTCCACGTTGATTTTGGAGTGAATGTTTTCTTCTGCTTCGATGCGCACTGTTCCCGATTCCCCAGGGGTGATAAAGATTTCAAATGAACCTTGCGAGTAAACTGCTACAAAGGGTTCGTCAAGTTCGGTTTGTTCGTTGGTGAGGACGCCATTTCCTCTGACGCAATCAAATCGGTCGGAGTCGCAGCCAGTTAATAAAAAGAGGATGCCTGCCAGATAAATCGTGGAATAAAGCAGTAAACGCGTCATAGTCTTTGGGGATTGGTTTAGTGATTACATTACTATGGACAACAACCTTTTAGCAGGGTTGCACCAGAAATGAATTAAATTGAAAAAACTGAAAAGAGTAGATTAGCGGTAGCGCAGGTAGATATCGCAACTTTCCGCATTGATGACTACGGAAGAGGAGGAAGTGTTGCCAATAGGCCCAACCAATCGGGTCATTTTGTCATCTTCGGGAATAGTAGAAGTTTCCAAATTGCCTTTGGAAGTAGGGTAGGAAAGAATGACTTTTTTCTGGGTCAGATCCAGGTGGTATCCAGCATCGTTGTTGAAGGCAAAATTGAGGTCGGTGTAGTTGGTTCGTACCTTTAACGACTCAAATCCAGCTGGCAATTCGTTGATATTAATTTCTCCATACTTACCAATTATATCCAGCTTGCTGGTTAGCAAGTCGATGTTGTGGTCGGTAAAAGTGGACTCTCCATAGAGCTGGTTTACCTCCCGAATAAAATACTTGTCGCTTCGGGAAGCAATTTTCAATTCGTTGACCTGCCCAATTGTGACGGTAGAAGATTTGGATTTAATGCTAATATCGTTGGCCTGTTTGAGGTCAAAGCGGCCATACTCAATAGTGAATCGCCCGTTTTGCGCTTCACGCACGGTGCCGTTTCCAAACTTAATGTCAATCTGGGTATTGCCTGTAAACGTAGAAGCTTTTAAATCTCCGTGAGACAGACGTATGCGGGCATCACCGGTTAGGTCGTCACAATAAACATCCCCAAACTTGTTGACAATACGCACGTTGGCATGTTTGGGTATCATCACTTCGTAGTCGATTTGTATCGAGTTGTTGCTGGAAAAAATCGCTTCCACTGCCTCGTTGATGTCATTGCGGTAGGACGCCTTGTCTTGTCCAACCATGGTTTTAGCTATGACGTAGTGGCTGGTGCTGCTGATGTCAAAATCAATTCCATCCTTGATTTTAGCCATTTTTACGTAGTTCTTGGCTCGAACAACCAGATCAATGTCGATTTTTACGGAATCAACGTCCCATGTTGAGATGTTGACCGTCCCATATTTGTTGGAAATATCCACGGTTATTCCCTTTTCGGCAAGAAACGTCTCTGTGATGTGGCGCGACTCTTCTACCTGGGCCTGGGTACTGAACCCAAGCATCCAGACAAGTGTAGCTGCCAGTAAGTACCGGTATGTGTTAGGCTTGCTCATTTTCTCTGCTTTTCAACTGCTGCTTCTTTAAGTGGTGCAATATATCATCCAGAATCTGAATTTTGAGGCGGTAATTCTGGATCATCGCTTCAACAATGTCTTGGTTGTGAATGCCGTCTTTGAGGTCGTTCTTTAGATCCACATAGGCACTGTCTAATTCCGCAATGTCATATTGCATGGACTCCCGAATGGAGGGGTCGTCTAAGGAAAGTCTGCTCACTTCAGCTAGCATAGCGTTCACCTGTTGACCATAGTAGGCTTCGGCTTCAGACAACTCGGGAATGTTAACATCGCCCTCCGTTGATTGATTGTTTTGTTGTGGAGTAACTTGTTCTGCTACCGTCACCTCGGCTGGTCCTTGCTGCATCCAAATGGCCGCTGAGCTGAGCAAAATTGCTACCACAGCTGCAGCGCGCCAGACATAAGTGCCCCACGACAATTTCTTGTCGGCACTGCTTGGCAGCGACTGCTCAATTTTTTTCCATATTTCTGAGGAGGGTTCCAGTGTATCAAATGCACTTCTTTCCTGCGTCACAAAAGCCTCAAGCTTGTCCTCTTTTGGTGGGGTGATGTCATTCCACAAACCAGGAGGAGGGGCCATAGAGTCGAAGTCTTCCCGGTTGTTCCGGATGAAGTCTTCCAGCTTATCTTCTTTATTTGGCTTTTTCTTGTCCATCTTAATTCGCTATCAACTGTTCCTTTACCTTTTTTCTGGCCCGCATATATTGCGTTTTAGAGGTCGATTCTGAAATGTTCAGTATTTCTGAAATTTCTTTGTGGTCATATCCCTCCAATAGGTAAAGAGAGAAGATGACACGGTAGCCATCGGGTAAGGTTTCCATTGCTGTTTTCACTTTCTGCACATTCATTTCTAGCTCTCCTTCATCCGGCCCGCTATCCGAAGTGTCTTCCGCGTCTCTTATCTCCTCTTGAAAAACCAGTTCTACATTTCTCTTTTTTAGCTTGTTAATACAATGATTGACAACTATTCGCTTTATCCAGGCTCCTATGGTCGACTCAAACCGGAACGAATCCAGTCGGCCAAAAATCGTAATAAATGCCTCTTGCAGAGCATCTTCGGCCTCTTCACGGCCATTCATCATTCGATAGCAGATGTTAAACATTGCCTTCGAATAAAGTTCGTAAAGTTGATACTGGGCAAGTCGGTTTCCCGCTTTGCTTTCCTCAACAATTTTCCGGTGGATGTCGAATGTTGTTGCTGACAATTTCAAGTCGTTATTAACCCTAAAGACAAGAGACTTTTAAAAGGGTTGCACCTGGCATTGAAAATTATAAAAAAAGCAGCTCATCCGGGATGAACTGCTTGAAAAGACTGATGGGATGGGTTGAAGAATGACTATTTCGCAATTTTTGGTCAGCTCATTTTACTGCAACTTCTCCAGCTTCCGCATTACCTTTTCAATGCGCTTGACCTGGCTGGCTTTTTCAAGTTCGGGCAACCTGTTTTGCAGAATTGCTCCAAATTCCGCTTTGTTGCCAGCTGATACAGCTACCATGGATTTTTCGGCATACATCGGCAGTTGTTTGGGAACACATTTTCGCAGTTGTTCCAAAAGTAAAGGCCAGGAGGTAGATGAATGTGAATTCATGCAGGACATCTTGGCCAGTATGCCCACTCCATGGTCTTTTGTAATGACTGAGCCTGCATCGGTGGCATCCACAATGGCCAGCAAGTTTTCGGCAACTTCTTGTGGGATAGTGTGGGCCAGTGAATCGATGGCGATCATGGCTCCCCAAATGAGTCGGTTGTTTTTGTGTTTCAGTAAATCCGCAAAGGTGGACAGGTGAGGGGCAATCAATTCGGGGGCCCTTGCGCCAATTTCATACAACACTTTGATGCAGTCATTTTGCAGTTTTCGATCGGCCAAGGTGAGGATGAGCTCTTCTATGGCAACATGGTCCGATTGTGCCACAATTTGTTCGGCCAATTCAATGTTGGGTTGTTCGTCTTTTCGGCCCAAGGCCGCGGCCAGTAATTGAGTTACCTTCATGATGCCTTTGATTTCCAGCGTTCCAGGTTGGGGATGTCGCGGGAGAAGAAGCCTGCGATAAAACCAGGGAACCCCATCTCTTTCAACTTTCCTTTTGAAAAGGCCTGCATTTCCTGCGCAGTCCAGTCGGGTTGTTTAAATGCACCCGCCTCGTAGCAATATCCGCAATATTTTACACTTTTTGATCCATCGGGTTCGGTGCCACCTCCATTGGGATCTTTCGTGAGAGGCATGCCACAACTTTGGCAGTTTTTGTATGATTTCATCGGTTTTAAGATTGTTTTTCCAAAAATCGAAGACCTCACTGTCAACCCTATGTCAGTGAATCAAAAATTATTTTTGGGCGGCTTCCAATTGTTGGATAAACTCCGCAAGACTGAGGTGGTCCAACTTTTTAAAAGATTGTCTGGTGGCGGTTAGCTGGTGCATTTTGGAAATGGAGAAATCGCGGTAAGCCAGCCGGTTCCAACACCAGGCGATGGCATGCCATTGATGGCTGTAAAAGGTCAGGCCGATAACTTCAATGTCGCGTTCCGATCTGATACCGGCCGCATTGGTGTAGTGTAATCTTAGTATTTCCTGTTGCTCGTGGGCATCCTGTAATTTGGTAAGCAGGTTTTCTTTGGAGAAACGTTCTTGTGTCGTGTAGGTTCTGACCTGGCGCTCGAATTGATCCAGTTTATCTTTTTGAGAATCCCCAAGGACCGCCTTTATCTTCAGCACCGCCTGTTCGAAAACTTTCTGTGTAGTGGCGTCCCCGTATTTTTCCATAAGGCGCTCCGCCAGGATGACTGCTCTGGCTTCCCGATCGGTAAACCGAACCGGAGGAAGATAATATCCTTCTACGATAAAATATCCGATCTTGGGAGCAAATCCAATGGGCAATCCGGCCTCAGTCAAAGTGCGGATATCGCGGTATACCGTTCGGATACTGATACCATACTTTTCCTGAATTTGTTGTGCACTCACCGATTTTCGCGATTGCAAAAACAGCATCAAAGCAGTGATGCGATCGAGGCGTTTCATGGTTGGAAATCTTGCGACTCCAGTGTATACCAAACGGCTGTCGCGCCATCTTCTTCAATCAATTTCGTGAATTGAAAGTGAAGTTTCTGCATTACCCGAATAGAGGCCACATTGTCTTCCAGGGCCAGGGCGATAATGCGAGACAAGCCCAACTCATCAAACCCATAGGGTAGAACAGCTTGGCAAGCTTCTGTGGCAATTCCTTTTCCCCAATAGGGGCGTGCAAAACGGTAGCCAAGGTCCACTTCTTTGAAATCTTCCAGGTATTTTAAGCCACAAAATCCAATGAACTTATTGTCCGGCTTGTGAATCACCGCCATGCGGCCATACCCGTATTTTTTGTAGTCACCCAGCACGTTGTTGACAATGCGGTCGCGAACGACCTCCAGCGGTTGAACACCCCCATCATGCGTGAATCGACTTACTTCAGGGTCGAGATTGATTTCGTAGGCGGCCTGCACATCATCTGCTGTGTGCGGACGCAATAGCAAACGTTCTGTTTCGAATGAAATATCCATAGGTCTGGGTAAATGAGCTGGTTGCCACTACTGATACTGGATCAGTAGCGATTCGTTTTTCTTTTGAATAGATCACTTCAAATATATTAAAGAGTTTGAATGTTCAAAAGTGCAGCTTCATCCCTTCGTGCGAAGCTTTAAAGCCCAGTTGCTCGTAAAACCTTAATGCATCCGGTCGTGCCTTGTCGGTGGTCAGTTGCAGCACATGTGCTCCCTGCTCCTGAGCGAGTTGAATCGCCCATTCGAAGAGCTGTTGTCCAATACCTTGCCCACGCCAACCGGAGGCAACACGCACAGCCTCAATTTGCGCACGCACACCACCTTGGTAAGTCAAATAGGGCAGAAAGCTCAATTGCAAAGTGCCAATGATTTGGTCATCAACTGCAGCAACCATCAGTTCTTGATTTGGGTCTGCTGCAATGCGTTCAAATGCTTTGGAATAACTGGCAGGCAAGGGCAATCGATAATCCTCTCTGGTGGCGCCAAGTGGGTCGTTTGCCAGTAACTGAACAATAAAAGGAAGATCAGCTACGGTGGCTGGGCGAATGGCAATCGTGGGCATCTTTTGGTTTTTTATAAAGGTATTCTTTATTTGAAAACCTGCCCAGAAAGGAGTGTTCTAGGCCTTTGTTGCAGCGATCAACGCTTTTTGTGCCTGCAACAAGTGTCTTTCATCATGCGCGACCATAAAACGAAGGCAATCGCCTAACTTAAAACGAATGATGGGACCAATGGCAGAAGGCACGCGATTGGCGCTAAGAGATAGGTGACTAGCCTGTTGGACAAAGTCTGCCATTTGTTTTTCAAATTGCTCCAGTTGTTCAAAAATAGCCGCAGTTGATTGATTACTAACGTCAGGAACCATGGACCGAAAAGTCTTCATGGTGCGTTTGTTTTGCCCGTTTACGATGGACATACTATTGGTCATCATTCTGCCCATAAAGCCTTCCTTGTAACTGCTGGAACCATCAGTCTTTGAGTTTTGAAGCGCCTTGGCAATGGCAGGGCAGTAGTGTCGGTAGGTTTGATTGAGGTGTTCCAGGCACTCCAAAGCGCTCCATTGGTCCGGTCCAGGCCGTTTGCGAAGCAACTCATCGGATGTTTCCCGCAGCGCACGTAAGCTCTGGAGAATGTATGATTGTCGTTGGTGTAATTCTTCCAGAAGTGTTTTCTTTTCAACTATCATGGTTCGATTGTTTGAGCAGCAAAGTTAGCAGGGCTGTTGGCTACAGAAGTTGATCTGGATCAATTAATACAAGTTGCGCTTGCGCAGCCGGCTAAAGGTTTCAGGCGTCATGTTCAGGTAAGAAGCCAAGAGCTTTTGGGGGACCTGTTGCAACGGCTGAGGACTTCTTTTCATGAAACGGGCGAACCGTTCCTCAGCGCTCAAAGTCGTCAGTTCTACCTCGCGAATCCCGCGACCAAACAGAATGGATTCAATGAACAGTCGCCCAAATCGTTCCACGCTGTGGTATTTGTCAAAAAGAGACTGCATGTCGGCAAAGGAAATGGCGAGCACCTTACTGGCGGTCACCGCTTGCAAGAAACAAAGGGCCGGTCTGCGTGTCACAAACGAATCGTAAACCCCCGAAAAGTTGCCAGTATAGGTGAATCCCAGAACCATATCATTTCCACCGGGCGTGGGGTAATAGAGGCTTTGAACTCCCTCGATAACCCAATAGAAATGAGATTCGACTGCTCCTTCGGCAGTGATGATGGCGTTTTTGGGAAAAGATGCCGGTTTCCAAAGTGGCTCCATTTCCGCCCAAACCTCATCGGTGAGCGAAACATAGCTTTCAAAACTTGACCGAAGTGTACTCATGCCTTAGCTTTTCTCCATTTTTTAATGAGCTGGGCTCCAACAATAAGAACTGTCGATGGCAGGCCAATCCAAATAGCTTCGCTTTTGATCACATTCCATCCACGCTCAGCGAAAAAGTTACCTGCTCCGATTGGAGATACTTTTATTGGGCGCCATGGCAGAAAGTGACGTGCATTGTCAAATGGTGCAAAGAATGCGACACCAAGCCCTCCGGTAGTCATGGCGTCCAGCAAGGCGTGGGAAAGGGTGAAAAGAGCAAAAAAGAAGCTTAGGGTAATGCCTTTGGCACTGAAAAGGCTGGTCTTGCGGTAAAATAGAAGGGTGATGATTGGCCCAAAAAGCAATGCAAAAAAGATGGAATGGGTAATACCCCTGTGACCAAAGACATGTTCGTAAGGAATGCCAAGGTTGAAGGCGATGACATCGGCATCAGGAAATACGGCACAAAACGCGGCCAACATCCAAAATTTGAGTTGCTTCTTGTAGGGATAGTATTTCCCAGGAGCAATTGCCGCCAGAGCATGTCCAAAAGCTGAGGCCATGGGTTAGATGTCGTGTGTTCGCATGAGAAAATGGCACTGATTAATTAAACGCTTAAAAGTAATCATTCAGGGATGATCTAAAAAGTTGAGACAGAATTGAAATTCAGGTAATTTGAAACCAATAATTGCGCGCGCAGTCATGTGAAATTAGTGGGCTATCCGATATCAATATATCTTTTAATTATAGTTATTTTTGCGCCTTGACTTTCAGTGGATTAGAAGTTGAATTGCATTTTGTTTTTAAAGTTTAATTGGTGGCTTATAACTTGCTGGTAATTAATTTTTTATAGAAATAATTATGGAAATGATTTCAAGTAAAAAAGCAGGATTGCTTGCACGAAGAAAAGCTGTTGTTGCCAATGGGATTGGCATCTTTAATCCCGCTACTGTTACAGATGCGAAAGGATCGGTCGTAACAGAGCTTGGGGGGAGAGAATTAATTGACTTTGCCGGAGGTATTGGAGTCATCAATACCGGACATTGTCCTGAGCCGGTGGTGCAGGCGATAAAGGAGCAGGCAGACAAGTTTTTGCACACCTGTTTCAATGTAGCTGCCTACGATGTGTATGTTGACCTGGCCGAAAAGCTAACGCAACTGTTTCCTCACGGAGAGAGCACGAAGGTCATGATTACCACTACCGGTGCAGAGTCGGTTGAAAATGCTATCAAGATAGCCCGCCAAGCTACACGCAGAGAGGCTGTTATATGCTTTACAGGTGCTTTTCACGGCCGCACGATGATGGCCATGAGTCTGACGTCAAAAACGGCTTACAAAAAGGATTGTGGACCGTTTGCACCCGAACTTTACCGATTGCCTTTTCCCAATTTTTTCCGTTACGGAGATGGATTAACCGAAGAGGCCTTCGTTGACAGAGAGTTAAAGCGGTTGCGTGAAGCGCTGGTCAACATGGTAGATGCTTCAAACGTAGCTGCGGTTATCATTGAGCCCGTTCAGGGAGAGGGAGGGTTTATTCCTGCTCCTAAGCGCTACATTCAAGAATTGAGAAAGATTTGTACCGAGCATGGCATCATGCTTATTCTGGACGAGGTTCAGTCGGGGTTTGGCCGCACGGGCGATTGGGCAGCATACAATCATTACAATGTTGTTCCCGATATCTCCACATGGGCGAAGTCTATGGGGGCTGGAATGCCGATTGGTGCTGTGATTGGTCGTGGTGAGGTGATGGATGCCGCTCAGGCTGGTACCATTGGTGGAACATATCCAGGTAATCCGGTGTGTTGCGCAGCTGCTTTGGCCAACATTCACTACATGGAAGAAATTGACATCAATGCCCTTGGTATCAAAGTGGGGAATATTATTCGCCAGCGTTTTGAGGCCATGCAGGCCAAGTGCTCTGCGGTTGTCGATGTACGCGGTTTAGGCGCAATGATGGCCTTTGAACTCCAGCAAAATGGAGAGCCAGCCAGTGAGCTGTGTAAGCACTTGTTAAGTGCATGCTACGATAGAGGCCTTATTTTGTTGGCTGCGGGTACTGGAAAAAACGTTGTTAGAGTGCTGAGTCCGCTGGTTATTTCTGATGAAATGCTGCACCGTGGATTGGATATTATAGAAGAGGAATTGATGCGCCTAACCAACGCTTAAAGTTAAAACCTGCAAGAATGACTCCATTTGCAATTGCCGGGATACAAATGAATGTTTCTGCCGTGCGCAGCAACATTCCTGCTATGCAGTATCACCTGGAAGTACTCATGTCTATCTACCCTTGGGTGCAGATGGTCGTGTTTAGTGAATTGTGCGCTCATGGCCCGCTCACTACAAATACCGTGACCATTCCAAGCGAAATGGAGGGGACTTTTAGTCGGTTGGCCAAGAAGCACGGTATTTGGATCTTGCCGGGATCGGTTTTTGAAAAGCGCGGGGATCATATTCTTAACACGGCCTCGGTTATCAATCCAGATGGAGAGATAGTAGGCCGTTACAGCAAGATGTTCCCCTTTATGCCCTACGAAGAAGGCGTGACTGGAGGCGAGGAGTTTTTGGTGTTTGATGTGCCGGAGGTAGGGCGTTTTGGCGTTTCTATCTGCTACGATATGTGGTTCCCGGAAACTTCGCGTACATTGGCCTGTATGGGGGCTGAGGTGATTCTGCACCCCACTTTAACGGGCACCATTGACCGGGAAATCGAATTGTCCGTGGTGAGGGCAACAGCAGCCATTAATCAGTGCTACGTAATAGACATCAACGGGTTAGGGGCAGGTGGTAATGGTCGTTCACTCATTTGTGGTCCTGACGGTCGGGTTATTTATCAGGCCACGACCATCGAGGAGTTGATTCCTATTGAGGTTGATTTGGAGCGGGTGCGTTCAAGCCGCGACAAAGGTGTGCTTCGTTTGGGGCAGCCGCTCAAAAGTTTCCGAGATTCCAAAGTTCATTTTGACATTTACGACAGAGACGCCAAAAAAACTTATCTTGATTCGCTCGGGCCGCTTGATAAGCCGACCCGCACGGAAGCAATGAAAAGAGTCATGCGCCAATCTGCTGCGAATTTTGATTTGCAAAACGAAAATTTAAAAGGAAAAGGAGCAGATCCAGACCTTTAATCCACAAGTGTTCATGGAAAGTAAACCATCTGTCCTGGAAGTACAGGACGCATCAGATTTAACTCCTTACTACAGTATCTCTCAGTTTCGCAGGGATGTGTGGAATGACATGCAGGCTAGTGCGGATAAACTTGTTCGAGCCAGTGTTGAGCGGAAAGGAGTCAGTGATGCCCAGAAGTCAGTGAGGAAAGTCCTTAAGCAGCTGGAGTGCCTGGAAATGTATTGGGCTTTTCCTGGTGTCGGAAGGTTGAGCCAGTTAAACGCTATTCTTGATCGGGAAGAGTATGCAGCCTTTTCCCACCAGGTGGGGGAGTTGGTGCGAAGTCTTGCCAGCAACTCGTATTATCACCGGGAGTTGCTTGAGCCCACAGAAGAGGAATTGTTGATGCCTGAGGAGCGGATGCGTGACAACGCTAAAAGCAGCCACTACTTTGAAGTGCTGATTGTGGATGAGTTGACACAGCAAGAACAAGAGGACTTAAAACGACAAATTGCTTCGGTCAAAGGAGCCAACGATTCGTTTGTTTACGATGTGGTCGTAGTGCCTACTTTTCAGGATGCGCTGATTGCGTTATCGTTCAATTACAACATTCAAAGTTGTGTTATTCGTTATGGCTTTCCATTTAAATCAAAAAATAATTTAAGATATTTTAAGTCTCTAATTACGAGTATTTTAAATATAAAGGATGATGGCGAAGGTGAACTGCAAATAGGACCCTATCTGGGCGAAGTCGTAAAACACTACCGGCCTGAACTCGACTTGTATTTTGTGACGGATACTTCGTTGGATAACATCTCCAGCTTTGTCCACGAAAATTTCCGCAGGATTTATTATCGACAAGAAGATTTTCAAGAGTTGCACCTCAGTATTTTGAGGGGGATTCAGGAACGCTTTGAAACTCCATTCTTTTCAGCACTAAAAAGCTACAGCCAACGACCAACAGGTGTTTTCCATGCCATGCCAATCTCCAGAGGCAATTCGGTGTACAAATCCAATTGGATTCAGGAGATGGGAGAGTTTTATGGTCGAAACATCTTTCTAGCCGAGACTTCAGCGACAACTGGTGGACTGGATTCCTTGTTGCAGCCAACAGGACCGCTCAAAAAGGCCCAGGAATTTGCGGCTCGCGCTTTTGGTGCGAAGCAGACTTTTTTCGTGACCAATGGCACATCCACGGCCAATAAAATTGTGTTGCAGGCCTTGGTGCAGCCAGGCGATGTTATCCTGATTGATCGCGATTGTCACAAGTCACACCATTACGCCATGGTGCTTTCCGGAGCGCATCCGGTCTACCTGGATTCGTTTCCCATTGAGCAATATTCAATGTATGGTGGTGTGCCGCTGGAAGACATCAAAGAGCGTCTGCTGGAATTCAAAGCCGCAGGTAGGATCGATAAAGTGAAAATGTTGGTGCTGACCAATTGCACGTTCGATGGCTTTGTCTACAATGTAGAACGTGTGATGGAAGAGATTTTAGCCATCAAGCCCGACATGATTTTCTTGTGGGATGAGGCATGGTTTGGTTTTGCTCGTTTTACCCGGCTTTACCGCCAACGTACTGCTATGAATACAGCTGCTGAGTTGAGCATACGCTACCAATCTGAGGAGTATCGGGCGGAGTACAAGACACATTTGGAAGGTCTGCAAGCGGAAGAGGTGCCGTTGTTGCCCGATCCTGAAAAGGTGAAGGTGCGGGTCTATGCGACCCAATCTACCCACAAAACGTTGACCTCATTGCGGCAAGGCTCCATGATTCACATTCGGGATCAGGATTTTAAGCGCAAAGTGGAAGACTCCTTTCACGAGGCTTACATGACACACACTTCTACATCTCCGAGTTACCAAATTCTGGCATCGCTGGACGTGGGACGCATGCAGACAGAATTAGAAGGGAAAGAACTGGTGGAAAAGAGCATTGAACGGGCCATGATTTTGCGCGTTAAAATTGCCAACACACCGCTGCTGAAGAAGTACTTCGATATCTTAACTGTAGAGGATTTTATTCCCCGCAAGTTCCGCAAGTCAGGCTTTAAGCGCTACTACGACCCCGAAAAAGGGTGGAGCAATTGGGAGCGCTCCTGGAAAAAGGACGAGTTTGTGCTGGACCCGACCAAAATTAACCTGTTCATTGGGCGAACGGGCATTGATGGAGATACGTTCAAACGGGAATATTTGATGGATCAGTTTGGCATCCAGGTCAACAAGACCAGTCGAAACACAGTGTTGTTTATGACCAACATTGGCACCACACGTAGTTCGGTCGCTCAGTTGGTGAGTGTGCTGCTGAAAATTGCCCGCCAAATTGAGGATAAGGCTGAGGCGATGAACTCGCAGGAACAAAAGATTCGCACCAAGAAGATAGCATCGTTGACCAAACACTTACCCGAATTGCCTGATTTTAGCCATTTTCATGCTGTTTTCAGGCCAAACCCTGGTACGTTGGAAGGAGATATCCGAAAGGCGTATTTCCTTGCTTACGAGGAAGATAATTGCGAATACTTGCAAATGGAGAGTTGTGAAAGTGGATTGCGCAGAGGCCGTGAAATTGTGTCGGCTTCTTTTGTGATTCCTTACCCTCCGGGCTTTCCGGTGCTGGTGCCTGGGCAGGTCGTTACCAAAGAAATCCTGAGCTTTATGAAAGCGCTGGACGTTACTGAAATACACAGTTACAACCCGGAATTAGGTTTTCGGGTGTTTGCCGATAAAAAGCTACGGGAGTGGGAGCAGTCCTCTAAAATAGCGACTGAAATAACTACCGAAGCATAAACTAAAACCAATTTCTAACCGGAAAATCAACCGAATCGAATGGCGAAGAAATCCAAATCCACGAAGACAAATAAGTCCAAAGAAAACAAGGTGCTGAGAGGTGTATCCGATATCAGACGTTTTTTCTACAAAAACGAAACTCCCGTTTACTTCATCAGTGCCACCAACTTCAACTTGTTGGGAGCAGATGAATGGGTAAAAGGTTTCAAGTTTATCTGTTACATCGAGTGTTTTGATGGATTGCATCCCAACGTGTTTTCTCCTTCGGAAGAAATGGCCCACGATGAATTTCAGGGCATCGAAGACATCAACAATTACCTGCTGGAGCACAAAGAAGTAGTCGATTACATCAAGTCGCGCGGAGATGGCGGCAAGGCGATGTTTTTGATGTTTGACGAGAAAACAGAAAAATTGGCCAAACAGCTGGGCCTTGACGTGTGCTTTCCTCCAGCGAAATTGCGCAACATGCTCGATAACAAGGTCATCACCAATCGGGTGGCTGAAAAAGCCGGAGTGCCCTGTGTGCCCAATGTGTTGACAAAAGTAACGAGCTACAAAAACTTGTGTAAAGTGTCTGCTCACCTTGGTACTGACCTCGTGGTGCAAACGCCTTACGGAGATTCCGGACACACCACGTTCTTCATTTCCAATGAGGAAGAATGGGAAAAGTATGCCGAAGAGATTATCAGGGAGAAGGAAGTGAAAGTGATGAAGCGCATCAATTGCCGCGGTTCAGCCATCGAAGCTTGTGTGACCCGACACGGCACCATCGTAGCTCCGTTGATGACGGAATTGGTTGGTTTTCCAGAGCTAACTCCCTACAAAGGAGGCTGGTGCGGTAATGAGATTTATGCGGATGCCTTTACCAAACGTATTCGTGAAAAAGCCCGCAAATACACCCGCTTGTTTGGCGATCAACTCCGCCAGGAAGGGTACAAGGGGTATTTTGAATTGGATTTTTTGATTGATCAGGACAATGGAGAGATATACCTGGGTGAACTGAATCCAAGAGTAACAGGAGCTAGTTCTATTACCAACCACGCGGTATTTGCCTTGGCAGATGCGCCTTTGTTTCTGTTTCACCTGATGGAATGGATGGACGTGGATTACGAACTCAGCGTAACCGGACTCAACCGCAGGTGGGCACGTCCCGAAAACATTGACTCCTGGAGTCAGTTGGTGCTGAAACACACGGAAGATTCCATCGATATTATTACCAAGGCGCCACGCTCAGGCATCTGGCATATGGATGAAAGCACCGGAGTTATCAACTTCGACCGGATGGACACACACCGCAGGTCAATTGATCTGGAGGAGGAGGCTTTCTTTTTGCGCATCAGCAAGGAAGGAGATTACCGTTACGAAGGAGCTGATTTGGGTATTTTGGTCTTGCGTGGTCGTTTGATGACCGATGATTTCCAATTGACCAAACGCGCCAAAATGTGGATTTCGGCCATTCAGAAAGAGTTTGAAGCTGAGGTGCCCAAGAATCTGAAAAAGGTGGAAGCGAAGATTGTTGAAATCGGTGGCTTTAAGATGATGTAATAATCTGATTTCCATTAATTTGTCGATGGTTATTGAAAGTGATTTAGAGTTTGTTTGTATACATCAATTCGATAGCAGAAGACCAGCCTGGTGAGAAGTGGAAGTCCGTGTTTGATCGCACTTGGCCTTACTACCGCAACTGGTTTTTATCTGAAGGGAGTCGGGCTCGTCCTGGTTACCTGTCGTCTCTTTCTGCCTTAGAAGAGCACATGCCCGAAATAATGCCAATTTACCATCAACTGACCAAATTGGCTGGCGGTGGTGACACGGAATCCCGCTTTTTGTCACAGTTTTGTCCGCCTCCCTACATGTCGGGATGCTCACAAATTGCCTGGACCCGCAACAGTCCGGTGCTCATTCGAAATTACGACTACAGTCCGGTGTTGTTTGAAGGTATTTTGTTTAGAACCAATTGGTTGCGTCCGGTTATGGGCATGAGTGACTGCCTTTGGGGATTATTGGATGGAATGAACGATGCCGGATTAACCGTTTCCCTCACATTTGGTGGCCGGAAGGTTACCGGAGAAGGTTTCGGAATTCCACTCATCATTCGGTACATCCTGGAAACCTGTGATACCGTGGACGAAGCTGTAAAGGTACTGATGCGCATTCCGGTGCACATGGCCTACAACCTGACCCTCGTGGATCCTTCTGCCAAAGTGGTGACGGTTTATTTGGCTCCTGATCGTTCGCCTTATATCAGCAATTCTCCTATTGGAACCAACCACCAAGTAGCCGTTGAATGGGAAGATTATGCCCGTATTACTGGCACTCGCGAGCGCAGAGATATATTGGAGGCTACCTTGTTGGACCCATTTGAAACAGAGGAAGGATTGATAAAGAAATTTCTACAGCCCCCGTTGTACAACACGAAGTTTGAAAAAGCTTTCGGTACGCTGTACACGGGTGTATACCACATCAACGAAAGTCAAGTTGAATTGCATTGGCCTCAAAAATCCATTATCCAGAAGCTTTTTGGTTTTAAGGAAGGCCGAGAAGCTGTGAACCTCAAATTGCAAGTAGGATCCAAACTCGCTATGTAGCCGACCGTTAGTCTATCGTTTGAGACAGGATTTGTTTCTGCGCTTCAAAGCCTGATTTTTCGAAGAAAGTAGTAGAACCACTGTTTTTGAGCCACACATCTAGCTCCAACCTGGAGCAGTTCTCTTCTCGTGATAAAGCTTTTATCTTGTCGACTATTTTTGCGCCAATCCCCTGTTTTCTAGCGGACTCCATAACGAAAATTTGATGCACATATAAGGCCCGATAACCATGAATAAAGGGACTCTCGGGATACTCACGCGTTTCAACAACAAAGTAACCTACAATAGAATTTGATTGATGGGCTGTGAAGAACCGAAAGGAATCTTCCTGCACCAGGTAGGCGTAAAATTCTTGAATTCCAGCCTGATCATAGGGCTTGAAAATTTCGGGGTGCAATTGGGCATGCAAGTCTTGAATTGGCCCATTTAATTCAGCCAACAGCTTGGCGTCAACGGTTTCCTGAAAAGTCAGCATGGCAATAGTTGTGAGTTTGGAGGGAGGGAAGTTAGGAAGAAAATGAATTGTTTTATCCGCTCATCCTTTGCTTCAAGGGGATTAGGACATATCGCCAAACATTCACAAGTACGAGTAGCAGGAAAATCATGGGAAACACCACAATGAAGAGGAGAAAATTAAATTCATTGTAGGTCAGGCCCATCAGGTTGGCTGCGTTGATACAGAAGTCAGTGCAATACCAGTAGAGTTGATCAAACATTTGGCCTCCTTTTTCTAATGGCTCCCCATAGCAGTAGTGCCATGGATAAGGGAGCAACTACCACATACAAGAGCAGGTTGATGGACACATAGCTGCATCCTAATGGATTGTTTTGCAACCAGGCAATGTTACCCGAGTAGAGTTGCATCATGCCATTTATGACAGGCTGTTGCTGATGTGCGGCATATTTTTCATAGGTGTGCGGGCACGCATGGTCGTGACAGTAGCGGGAGCATCCTGAGGTGTTCAAGTCGTGTGTTTGCTGGGTGCTGTTTTCATTGACCCCAATCATAATTGCGAATGGCGCAATTACTAAGAGTATGAATAGCAACCACCGGTTCATGCTGCCTTGTTTTTTTGCTCCTCCAGCTCTTTTTTAATGCTGCGCACCGTGTTCAAAATGTCCATTGTCACTGGGTTTTGTTCGGCATGGTTGCGCATTTCCTCTTTTCGAATGCCCAAGTGGGTATCAAGATAGCCCAGGACCAACGAGACTGCCAATAGGATAACCGCCATCACAGGGACAGAGATGATGGGATTGTCGCTGAGTATCTTTCCAACGCTGTAATCTTTCGCTGCTTCCAGCGCCACAAAAATCAACATGAAGAAGTTGATGTATTGCAGGTAATTGCGGGCTCGGTCCAGGTAAATTTTCCAGCGAATGACCGATTTTTTGTTGACTTTCATAGATGAGCTCCTTTTTCTTTCACCTACTAACGCGCAATTCCATTTTTTAATATGGTAGTAAAAAAGATGGACTTACTCTTCGAACAGCATACTAGTAGCTGTCTCGCCATTCATTTGTTCAAATATTGATTGTAGGTCCTCTTTTGTGGTTTCTTGCAGGTCGATTCGATGTGTACCTGTGCCAATGGACACCTCCTTGATGGAAGTCATCAATTTATTGTCTTTGATTTGGTAAGCAAACAACAACGCCTTTTCACCCTGTGGTACCCTGTCGAAGGTAACCTTCCCATCCGATCGCATATGGCCGCCAAGCACCGAATTGATGTCTTCGAACACAAGAGAAATCTGCAAGGAAGCATAGTTTTGAGGATCAAAGTAGGCTACAAAGTTCGTGAGGTTGTTCGATTCACGAAAACGATCGCAGTTGATCCAACCAAGCTTGGCTGTTTGCATAATATATTGTTGCACGGAAAGAGGCCCTTCAAAGCTATCATCGGCCTCCATTAGGTCAATGTTGTGTTCATCGCGGTTGCGTTCGTAAAAGACACGGGAAGTGCGATCAAATTCGTACCCGTCAAATGATTCATCTGTAAGTCGAACCTGGCGTTGCGTTTTCTTTTTGTAAATCGGCACACTCATGCTCTTCTGCACGTATTCGTCATCGCTGCTTGTAGCTCCCATTAAAAAATCCACGTCAAAAAGATGAACCAAGTTGTCAATTCGCACAGGGTCTTTGGCTCGAATAGCGTTGCCCAATATGATACCCAGCTCTTCTTCGTTTCCAGGATCACCCAAAAATTGAATGTACTTTGTCCTCAGGTCCTTGTCAACCGAATTTCGACTTGCCAGCGACAAGATGCTATCTGCAACGGCCAAGTCGAGTTTAAAGTCTTCTGTTTTAATGGAATCTCCCGGTATCCACAAGCCCAATTCCTCTGTTGTTTCGTCCACTTCAGTATTGAACACCAGCATGTCGTTTTTGAGCTCTTCCGCAGGTAATTTGATGGTCACTTTTTTTCCATTCTTCACTTTAACTTCTCTTCCGTTAGAGGTTGCGTTGATGTAAATCATGCCACCACTTTCCAGCAGGCCCCCTTCCGATGAGGTGTGCAGTTGGTTCATCACAAATTCAGACTTGGTAAAGAATTCCTGCAACTCGATTTCCACTTCGCCAAAAACCGGATTGTTATTTTCCAAGACCAAGGTGTGCGCTGGTATCACAATCAAGGTGCCATTTTTTCCTAATATAGTATTGCTTCGGTTTGGGTTAATAGTTGCCGTTTGGGTTGCAGGTTTCGAACCGCCCAATACATCCGTTTGTTCGATTTTGATCTGCACCTTGCGATCTCCTTTCATCGCACTTTCCGATTGAGCATCAGCCAATTTTTCTCCATTGTATGCCACCTCAATTGAATTGGGGACAACCCCTTGTGATTTGAAATAGTCCGCTACAGCCATTGCACGATTTTTGGAAAGTTGCTTGTTGTAGCTGTTGCTGCCAGCAGAATCAGTTTCTCCAGTGATATTGATCTTATACAGCAACGGTTTGTCTAATTCTTTTACCAATTCATCCAGTGCGGCAGTAGTTTTTTCAGATAATTGGAATTGATCGGATTCAAAATAGACCTGTTTTTCGTGGGTTATCACTTCCTGGGCAAAAATGAAAGAGGAAAACAGGATAGAAAAGAATAGTAAGGGGAAGAGGAAGGAACAGGAGATGTTCATGAGGTCAGGTGTTTGGTTGGTGGAATACAATTTCATTCCAAGTTTGGAATGTTCTCATTTTTTTTAATGGTAAAAAGTCAAAATTGTCACCTCTTGGAATAGAATTTTTTTTTGCAGGCTACAGGGCAGCGCCAACTATATCCTCGGCAGGGATGAATCCGATAAACCGTGAATCATAGGAGTTGTGGCGGTTATCGCCTAACATGAAATAGTGCCCGGGAGGTACCACTACTGGTCCAAAAAAGTCGGTGTTCCAATCTTCTCCAAAGGCTTTTTGAATGGCCGGTTCAGGCTTGTTTTGGTTGTTGAGCCAGCGCTCAAATTGTGGGTAAAATTCATCCACCAATTCATTGTTCATGGAGATTTGTATGGCTCCTTCCACATAGAAAGGAGCCAGATCGGCAGTGGTGATAAGGCCGCGTTTCAAAATGTCTTGCAGTTCGGGCTTGGTGATATGGTAGGTGTGCTTTAAGGCGATAGCCGAATCAATCTGACTGCCGTTTACCAGTAAATCCCCATTTCGGATTTCAATTGTATCGCCTGGAACGCCACAAATGCGCTGTATCCAAATTCCGGGACCGTACAATTCAGTGTTGGTGCGAAAGAAGGCCAGTTCCAGCTTCTTGGCTTCTTTGAGGTTGGTGCCGAAAATGTAGGCGCCTTTCAAGACATTGGGTTCGCATCCGCTGGTAGGGACTGTGTAAAATTGATAGGCTCCTACCAGGCGCGCCAAGACCAGAAGGCCAAATAGAATGGCGAATGTAACGACAGCGTAAAGAAGCCCTCTTGGCATATTGAATGTTATTTCTTTCTCCAGCCCGTTAATGCCACCAATCCAATGATGGGACCGAGTGCCAGCACGGTGTAAATATACGGACCCGGAAGGAGTAACAAAAGCATATTGAGCAGTTGAATGCTGGCAATGGTGATGGCAAATCCGATGCTGTTGACCAAGGTTAGCGCAGTGCCAATTGAATCTTTTGGTGCTGCCTGGGCCACCAGGGTGGAAAATTGAGGCGAATCAGCTATTACGACCAAGCCCCAGAATAGCATAAAAGCGATAAACAACGGCAAGGAGAAATTGAAAATGAACGGGGAGATCAAACAACAAACCCCAGAAGCCAGTAAAGCAACAAAGGCGACTTTTTTGCTGCCAAGCTTTGTGGAAAGTTCCCCTCCTAACAGGCAACCAAAAAAACCGATGCCGATGATGATGAACGACCACAATGCAATGGGCATGGATGGATTGTCACTATGTTGATTGTAATCGTGTAGGATGAAAGGCACAAAAGCCCAAAAGGCGTAGAGTTCCCACATATGTCCAAAGTACCCAAATGCCGCAGCTCGAAGGTTTTTCTCTCTAAAGACAGTCAGGATAGCATCTGCCTTAAACCGTGCAGCTTGTTTTCGAAAAGGACCGTCAGGAACGAACACCAGCACAAGTAAGCCTCCCGTGGCGGCTATGACTGAAGTTGAAAGCAACACGTTCTTCCAGTCGATGGTTGCGCTTAAATCGGAAAGGAGGTGTGGGAATGCTGTTCCCAGGACCAAAGCGCCTACAAGGTAGCCCAAGGCTCTTCCCAGCCCTTTTTCAAAGTAGTCGGCCGCTATTTTCATGCCGACAGGATAAATACCTGCCAAAAAGAATCCCGTCAAAAAGCGCAGGACAAGCAAAGAGGTGTAACCATCCGCCCAATAGACCACGCCTGCATTGGCGAACCCTCCGGCTACGGCACAAGCAAAGAATACCCGTGATGGCGAGAAGCGATCGGCAATGGAAAGGAAGGCAAAAATCAATGTTCCAAGGATGAAGCCCAGTTGCACGGCTGAAGTGAGGTAGCCAACGGCTCCTTCGGGTAAGTCAAACGTGCGATGCAATCCAGGTAAAACGGCATTACCTGCAAACCAGAGAGAAGTGCCAGCAAATTGCGCCAATACGATGATGGTGAGGATGAGTCCCCGAAACTGCTGCAAGGTTTTAATCACCGCTTAACGCCCAGTTCATTGTAAATGGACAGTCCTCCAAAGGTGGCGATCCATTTGTTGTTGAATTCATCAGATTGTACGGCATCCACAGTGTTGTGCGGTAGGGTAGTCCCTCCTGAAAAGAAATAGCTCCAATTGGCACCGTCAAAAATGGAGAGTCCAGCATGAGTGCTGACAAAGAGGTCGTTGTTATCATCAAAATGCAGCGCATTGATAAAGTGGGAGGAGAGGTCGCTGCGATCGCGCGAAGTCCAGTCTGAACCATCGAAGGAACAAAGCTGCTCAAAAGTGGCCACCCAAATGATGCCGTTGTTGTCTTGTGCGATGGCTCTGACAGCATCGGAAGTCAGGCAAGAGTTGTTGTTGTCAAAAATGGTCCAAACTCCGTTGCTCTGTAATTGGGCCAATTGCCCCGTTTCCAGTCCGCACCAAATGGTTCCACCCGAGGCAACTGTCACTTTCTTGACGCGGTTATCGGGCAATTCTGAATTGGCCGTGTCGTAGATAGTCCAGCTGTCATTTGCCCACCTTGCAAGTCCAGCCTCAGTGCCCACCCAGATGATGTCACCTTCAGTAGCTACGGCATTAATCTGATTGCTTGGTAAATCTGAGTTTCCGGTATTCCAGATGGTCCAGTCAGTTTCATCCCAGCGTGCCAACCCGGAATTGCGGGTGCCTACCCACGCGTGGGCAAGCAAATCTGCAGCAACGCAGGTCGTGAAGTTTTCAGGAATACCGGAGCTGCTGGCCAGAAAGTAAGTTAAGGCAAGATTGGTTCGGTCCACTTTGGCCAAACCGCGGTTTTGGGTCGCCAACCACACTCTATTTCTGGTAATGGCCAACTCTCGGATGCTGTCTTTGGGGTTGTCAAATTGAATCCACTGAGAGGTTTCTGGTGGTGTAACAGGGATAATGGGGTCGTGCTTACAGCCTGCTAATAGTATCAGAAAAGCTGCGAACACAAAACTCCAACGACTAAAGTGTGTTTTCATTATCACGGCAAATTTTTAAAATGTCCTCGTTAAACGGAATAAACCGCATCGGTATTTCCTTGCGCACCTTTTTTAGTTCCTCTCTTTCCAATTCGAAAAACAATTTCCCAAACCGTTCTTGACAAATTGTGTTACGGTAGTTAGATACAACCTTTTGACAATTAGAGAAGAGTTGCATGTACTCACCAAAGGGTTGATCGCTCTGGTAAGGGAGCAGGAAGATGTATTTGGGATCGGTTTGAATCATTTGAATCAACGAATCAAGATCACTTTTGGTGCGAACTGTTTGGGTCAGCCAGTTGTCAGAAATCCTGCAAATACTAAGGTTGACCGAAGGCGGTAAGTTGAAGCGTGTCGTATCAATCCAGCCCATTTGGAGTTCTTCCTTGAAGGTATTAGGAGCATAAAAGCGGAAATATTCGGATACTGCATCGGCTGGTTGGTCGGATGCAATTTTCAGGGAACGAATACTTTGTGGAATCAGAACATTGTGTCGAACCACATCATAAATGGACATGGGAATGGTCGAGTCAACGGACAGTACAATTTCAAAATTTTGTCTACTATGACTTGGTTGGAAAGCGGCTTCTAGGTCCGTTAAAGGCAAGGCACTACCATCCACAAAAAAGTCATAGCTATCCCCGTCAGTATCGTGCTTTATGACCAAATAGCTTGGGGGGACACTTTTGTTTGTAAGCGGTTGAAGGTAAGCTAGCTGTGCAGGATAAGCTCGAGAATAGGATGTAGTTACTTGTTGATACCTCGCCTGGTACTCGCCAGGGCCAAGTTGCACCGTAGAATCATTGATGAACTTAATTGCCAAGGTAGAATCACCTTGTTGCAAGGGGACCCGAATGGGGCGAAAATCGGGACTCAGCCCAACCAACGTGTCGTTCACCAGGGTGAATTGCATGATGTTGTAAGGAAAGGAACCAAATTCCTGACGCCAGGTGTGTTCTTCCAACGGGCTCATTGAATTGCAGCCCTGAGCCGCCAGCAATGCCGTTGTGAGAAAACAGTAAAAACGAACAAATGGAAGCAGGGTAAGGCGCATACAAGAGATTGGCTTAACAGGAAAGTTAAGCAATTTTGATTGTTGCGCAGGCGCTAAAATGACTCACTTAATACACCATCAGCCTTGGCTCGGTCATCTCCTCCATGGCATAACGAATGCCTTCCCGGCCTAAGCCAGAAGCTTTAACTCCGCCATAAGGCATGCTGTCCAAACGGAAACCAGGAACATTGTTGATGATGATGCCACCCACTTCCAATTCTTCGTGGGCCATTTTCATGTGATCCACGCGGTTCGTGAAAACACCGGCTTGCAGGCCAAACTGGGAATCGTTGGTGCGTTCGATTGCTTCTTCAAAACTGGCCACTTTTTCGAGGATGGCGACTGGTCCAAATACTTCTTCGTCTACCACCTTCATTCCCTTGCTGGTGTTGGTGAGCAGGGTGGGAGCGTATACATTGCCATCTTCATGCGCAACTTTACCTCCCGTCAAAATTTCAGCGCCATCGGCTTTGGCCTCGTTCACCCAGTCGTTGATACGGTCGAAGTGACCTTTGTCGATGATGGGGCCTACTGTGACCTTCTCGTCTTCGGGGTTTCCAGCATGCAGCTGGTTGATGGCTTCCACCAAATTGTTTTTAAAATCTGCGTAAACCTTTTCGTGTACGTAGATGCGTTGGGTCGAAATACAGATTTGTCCAGCATATAAAAACGCACCATTGGCTGTTTTGGTGGCCGCTTCTTTGAGGTCGCTTGTTTCATCCACAATCACCGCAGCGTTCCCGCCCAGTTCCAATGCCACTTTCTTTTGACCTGCAATGTTTTTCAAATACCAGCCCACTTGCGGACTACCGGTAAATGAGAGCATTTTTAGCCGTGGGTCAACCACCATTTTTTCGGCCACAGGAATGTCGCATACCAGGATGTTGATGACTCCGGCAGGGTAGCCCACTTCTTCGCACAAGGCAGCAAAAGCCAAACAGGTCAACGGTGATTGAGGTGCAGGTTTGAGTACGATGGTGCAACCGCAGGCCAGGGCAGGAGCAATCTTGTGCAGGGCCAGGTTCAAAGGGAAATTAAACGGAGAAATACAGGCTATTGGGCCTATTGGAAATCGTTTGGTAAATGCTGTTTTACCAGTCCCGGCACCGTAGTCGAGGGGCACCATTTCTCCAGAAAAAGTCATGGCCTCCCGAGCGGCAGTTTCCAGTGTAACCAGGCAACGTGCTACTTCGGCACGGGCATATCCGATGGGTTTGCCTGCTTCTGCTACAATTAGGTGGGCAAATTCCTCTTTTTTGGCTTCCAGCGCATCTTTCAGTTTTACCAAATACTCCGCTTTTTTACCGGCCGACCATTTTCTGAAGCTTTTAAAACTATGCTCAGCACTGACGATGGCCTGCTCCATTTGAGCTTCCGTAGCCAGGGGGATCTCAGCCATGGTTTCCTGGGTGAATTTATCCACCACTTTAAGGGTAGATCCAGTCCCATCAGTCAACCATTCGTTGTTGATGTAATTCGCTGATTTTAAGATATTTTCGTAAGCGCTCATGCCAAAAAAGTATAGCTGATTTATTTCGAGCCGCAAAGGTAAACGATTGTCCGTGTTTTTGATCTATAAAATGGGTCGTAATTGACGAAAAAAGATGCGCTTCAACGGTTGATTGTTGGCCCGGATCGTGGGGCTAGGTTAAGGTAGGATATAATCTTCCAGAATGCCCAGTTCGTAAGGTGTGTCGGCATTGATTCCAAGTAGCTTGAAGCGCACATCTGTTGGGCTGTGCACTTCCACTACCACAATGTTGTCTTCAGAGCCGCCACCCATTCCCGTGCCTATCAGCGTCACGTTGTCTTTTTTGAAATACGTGTAGTGATCCACTTCGGCTGTGGCGCCCAAATCTCCAGCGAAGAATACTACATTGTTGGGTAATGCATCCAGGATGGGGTGTATTTCGGGCCAAAAGTTTGTACTACCCGGATAGTGCGGGCGGTAGTTGATTTCCACATTGCCGAAAATGCTGTCGGGTGCCCACCAGATGAGCTCGTGGCAAAACAGAAAAATGTTGTTCACTTTCTCTGCATTATCAGCCAGCGTTTGTTCTAAGAAGGCCTTTTGATCGCCTTGAATATTCCAGGATGTCGGGTTTAGAATGATGAACAGATCCTTGCCATTTTGAAAAGAGTAGTAATCGTGCTGGTAGATCGATTCAAAAACAGGGCCTCTATCGTGGTTGCCGGCTGCAACGTGAATGGGCATCGTAAAACTGCTGAGGTCGACCAATGCGGCATCCCAATATTCCTGAGAAGGTGCTGGTACCACATCTCCTGTCAACACGCCAAAGCGCATGGCTGGATAGTCATTGATGAAAGCAAAGTGTTCTTTAACAGGAGGGTGAAGACCGAATTGAAAGTTGACGGCATTGCCGTAGGTATGTCCTGCCACAAAAAAGGAGTAGCCAGGAGTTGGCTCACTGATGATTGGATCGTCTGTGCCCCCGTCATCGTCTTTGTTGCAGGCAACGAGCGTGAGGGTTAGCAATGCTAACAAGCAGAGCTTGATTTTATGGTAATACCTGGTTTTCAATGTACAATGATAACGCAAGATCGGACTTTTGGTTGACTGAGCGACCTCAATAATTTAACGGGCGTTGTAAAGCTTAATTTGGCCTAGCTGAAAAAAATGTTGGATTTCCGAACTGGAAAGCGCTCTGTTGTGCACCCAAACATCGTCCATGTCGCCCGATAGGTATTCTTTTGCTTGTTGTCCTAACACAAGGTATTGAAAGGGCTTGAACCCTATTTTTAGTGGAATAACGCCAACCACTTCTCCGTTGACATATTGCCGGGCCATATTTTGATCAACATCTATGACCACTGCAACGTGGTACCATGTATTAGGGGCCAATCGTTTGATTTTTGGAAAATTAACAGAAGCATTGTTTTCTTGAATTATCCGGCCGTGCAGCATGCCATCGCGCTCCATCCAAACGCCAATGTTTTTAGAAACGGCATTGGTGACTCCCGGCTTGTCGCAGAATAGAAAAATGCCTGCGTTGGCAGAGGGAGTGGCGTTGTATTGAATCCATCCGGAGACGGTTAATTGCTGGTTGTTGATGCCCAATGCTTCCATGTCCATGGGGATGGAGATACAATCTTCTGCTTTGGAAAAACGCACCGCTTCGTTTGCACGATCAAATCTGTCTGTTGTGAATTGGGCTTCCGATGGTTGGCCATCTGCACCACTGCCGTAATGGTCTTTGGTCGTTCCCGAGAAGGGGTAAAAAACCACCGTCCCGGCTGCTGCGTTGGGTTGATTGATGGTACGAATCGTGTTGATGTTTCGAACTTCTATGACGTGATGGCCGTGTTCACTGACAAAGTTCAGCGTTCGGTCGATCGTTTTGCCCCGCAATAAATCTCCGTTTTTCAGCAAGACCTGTTGGTCTTTTCGCAGCAAGGTGGCACTTTGAATATCTTTCCAGGCAACATCCACATCACCCAAATTACAGTGAAAGGTAAATGTGCGGTCTTCGAAATAACCTCGAACATGCGAAGCATCCCACAACTGTACTTCCACGGAATCTCTGGCTGCAGGCTGCAACGTTGTCTGCGTTTTGGCAGATGAGCCCATCAAAATGATGACTATGAGAGGTATAAGGTTTTTCATGTTAGTTGATTTCGTTGGCCATGCTTTTTAAAATGGCTATTCCTTTTTCTTCTACTTTTGTGATTCGTTCTGAATCATTGTTGGCTTCTCCATTGGCGAAGTGGATGGTACAAGTGTTTTCTGTTTGTTCAATGGACGTTATTTTTGAGCGCGGAATCCGAAAGGCAACTCCCGATTCTCTGCTGAGGTAACGATAGAGGTAATAGATACTGGCGGCAATCAACGTGATGGATATTATACTGGCGCTGGTTCCAAGAAATTGAAGTACAAGGAGACTTGATAATATCAATAATACCAAAGAAAAGAAGCCAATGATACGTATCCTGCGTAAACTATTCTTCAGTTTGCTTTTTCCTGTTTTCTCTGGCAGTTTGCGGGCTTCCGTCCAGTTGCCAGTATTGGTTAAATAAAGATTCTCGCAGTCAATGTTGACAAACCCGAAAGCATATTTGAACCATACCTTTTCTGTCACTGCTGTTACTTTTTGTTGCATTCGGTTGAAATAATGAAAAGACAGCAAATTCGTAAAATTCGGTTTAAATAATACATTTGAGTGATTCATATTGTCAATTAACTGTTTTTAGTCCCCACGATTTTTATCGGGCAGGATGTATCCAGTTGCAAATTCAGGTATCATAAAAAATTCTTGTAGCAGCCATTTCTCGTTTTGTTACTTGTTGGGAAGACGTCTTTACCAATCAGCAGCGGTTGCCTTGATATTGACCGTATTTCTCTTCTTTTTAGCGCCCAGCGCTTACTGTCAGCCGAATCAACAGCGAATAGATAGTTTGACTAACCTGCTTCCCGAGGTAAGCGACTCAGCCAAGGTTAAGTTGTACCTGCTGCTATTCAAAGACATCATGTATTCCGATTATGAGGTGGCAACACATTATGGGGAAAAGGCATTGGAAATTGCTACAAAGATTGATGACAAGCTGCAAATAGCAGGTTCAATGATGAACGTGGCTGTGATTAATCAAAAAAAGGGGAACTATGAGAAGGCGATAGAATATTACGAGCGGGGATTGGAGGCTTTCATAGTATTGAACGACAGCCTTGGGATGGCGATGTGTCTGGGCAATGCCGGAGGCCTGTATCTGAGGCAGGCGCAATGTATACCGGCCAGGGATTATTTCATCCGAGCGAGACAGATTAGCGAAGACATTAATGATTCTAATGGAATAGCTATTTCTACTGCCGGCTTGGGCGGAACATATCGTCAATTGGGGCAACTTGACAGTGCGATTCTCTATTACACGGAAAGTGCAAAACTATTTTTAGAGCTTGAAATGCCCGGTGATCGTGCGACCATTGTTGCTAATATGGGATTAGCTTTCAGGTCCTATGGTCGGCATGACCAGGCCATGACTTGTTTTCAGGAAGCATTGGCCACCCATGAGCAGTTAGACATGAAAGAAGCTGTTGCCAGAGACAACGGCCATATCGGAGTGAGTCATTTAAAACAGGAGCAATGGGAAGCTGCTTTGCCCTTTTTTGAAAAGTCAAATGAGGTATACAGGGCAATCGGAAACAAGCAAGGTGAGGCGCGGTCTCTCAATGGAATGGCCGGTGTTTGGAAAGGAAAGGGGCAGTTTTTTAAGGCCATTGATTATTACAAGCGCGCCTTGAGGATCAAAAGACAATTGCCCAATTTGGAAAGCCTGGCCGAGACACACGAGCATCTTGGCGAAACTTATCGAGAGTTCGGGCAACTGGACAGTGCCTTGTTTCATTTGGGAGAGGCCATGACTATTGCCACTGGAAATGGGTACATAACTAACCAGCGAACCATTGCAAAAAAAATGGCCCAAACTTACCAGCAATCCGGTGATAATGCCGAGGCTTATGCTTACGAACGCATCTATAGTCGGTTGACAGATTCTATATTTCGGGATTCAGATGTTGCCGCGATGGAAGTTTTAAGGGCAGATTTTAACGCTAGCAAAGTGCAACTTTTGGAAAAGGAAACCCTGGCGCAACAGCAGCGTTTGGAGATTGAAGCCGGCATTGGGAACCGTCAAAAAATGCTCATACTGATATTGACCTTGTTGATTTGTCTACTAGGAATGGGGATGCTTTGGTTTAAAGTTAGAAGTGCTGCGCTGCTCAGAAAAAAAATACTGACCGAACGGGAAAAAGGCCTCCGCGCTTTAATCGAAGCTGAACATCAGGTGAGGGAGAAAGTATCAAGGGACTTGCATGATGGGCTAGGGCAAACGTTGACCAGCTTAAGGCTTAGAATGCATGGGGTGGCAGAACGTGCCATCACTGACCGAGAGGAATTGGTGGAGTTGGATCAATTGGCGGGCGGGGCGATGGAGGAGGTACGCACCATTGCCTGGTTAATGGTTCCTCCTCTATTAAAAGAACGTGGTTTGGTTTCCGCTTTGGACGAAATGTTGGCTAAAAGTGTTGACTCCGACAAGTTGAGTTACGAGTTCGACCACTTTGGTTGCGAAACGGGCATACCTGAATTGGTGGAGGTCAGTTTGTACCGTACGTGTCAGGAATTGGTGAGCAATACTATTAAGCATGCTCAGGCAACATCCATGCATGTGCAATTGATTCGCAACAAGCAGCAACTGGTGCTGTCCGTAGAGGACAATGGGATCGGTTTTGATTATGCGGATTCAGTTGACATTGGACTCGGTTTGCGCAACATGAAAAACCGGATCGAGGTGTTGGGAGGGAAATTGGTTGTAGAAAGTATTTCTCCACACGGTCAAATAACAAAAGTCAGAATCAACCTGCCCGATGAATAAAACGAAACTTCTCATAGTAGATGATACCAGACTAGTCAACGAAGGCATCAGCTCTCTCCTGGCCAACGAAGTAGGTTTGCAGGTGGTTGGCAACGCCATGAACGGAATGGAATGCCTGCATTTTCTTAAAAAAAATCCCGTTGACGTCATTTTGTTGGACCACCAAATGCCCGGTCAGAATGGATTAGAGACACTCGAGAAAATTCGCAAAATAAAATTTCCGGTAAAAGTGATTTTGCTGACTTTTCTAAACGAGAAGAACCTCATCAATGCATATATGGATCTTGGAATTGAAGGATGCATGCTAAAGCAAGACAGTCCTCACGAGTTTATATTTGGAATACACCAGGTGGCGAGAGGTGAGGTATACCTTTCTTCATCTGTAGCCAAAGTGCTGGCAGGTCGCAGAGTAAGCACGACTGTGCCCCAAGCTGGTCCTGCCATCAATGTCGAAAGTTTGACCCGTGCAGAATGGCAGGTACTGACCCTGATCGGTCAAGGGATGTCGGTAGAAGAAATCAGCCTACAGCGAAAGACTTCAGTGAAAACAGTGAGCCGCCAAAAGCAAAATATCATGGACAAGCTTGACATTCACAAAGAAACCAAGCTGATGCGGTTCGCCATCGACCATGGGATTGAATAGCCTGCCGGGACCTATTTACCTTCCTTCATATCCTTTTCTGAATGTGTACATAAATTTCTGTACGCGGATACATTTATTGTTTGTTGTAAGAAGCATTCAAAGTCGGGTAATTTGTTACTCATCGAAGCGTCATGCCTGTTCCAAAGCATTCGCTTCAAGTAAATAAATTGCAAACCTTCAAATCAAAATCCATGAGAAAAAATCTGCTATTACTCGTTGTTTGTTTATTGATGCAATCCTGGCTTTGGGCGCAGGAAAAAGTTTCTGATTCCTTTCTGTTTGATGGAAAGTATTACGTTTTGGCTCATTTTGAGAACGTGCCAGATGAACAATTTAGGAAGTCTCTGCCCGAAGTGACCTGGCTTTCGTACAGGGGAAACAACACGTTTTTCTGTGCGGTAGACAAGAACCAATTGCCAGAGTTAACAAAAGTAGCATCCGAAGTCAAAGGCAAGCCAGCCGCGGCCAAGTGGCTGGGAGGCGTGAGCACAGCCTTATCGGAAGGGAAAGAGAAAACATCACTGGATGTCATGTTGACCTACGCTAAAAGCCAAAGTCGCGAAAAAATGTTGACAACCTTAGCCCCTTTTTCAATCAAAGAGGTTTCAAGTCTAGAACCGCCCCAAGCCAATCAAATCTCAGTACAGGCTTCGGTAGCCGATTTGGTGTTGCTCAGTAACTTGCCCGTTATTGAGGCGCTGGAGATGCTGGTTCATGAAGAGGATATAGTGCCGTTCAATTACGAAACCAACAGCATCAACAACGCCCATTATGTCAAACACAACAGTGCTCTCGGGTACACCGGGGCAGGGGTCGTGGTAGGAGTAGGAGATGGAGGACGACTTTACAGCCACATCGATATGGACGACCGCATTGTGTATACTGTCAACTCTACTTACTCTAGTTTTAATGATCATGCTGATCATGTTAGTGGAACCATTGGTGGAGCAGGGAATATTGATCCCAGACAGGAAGGGGCAGCCCCCGGTTGCGAGTATGTTATAGAGAAGACTACAACCATCCTTAGCCAGGCTCAAAACCACTACAATAACTACAATATGGTTATCGCCAACAATTCTTATGGTGTTGGGGATCAAACCTACGATTGCTCCAACAATGGGCTTTACAATTATTCATCTCAGTCTTTAGATAACACCATGGGGAGCATAGACGAATTGCTCATCATTTTTGCAGCGGGTAATGATGGATTCCAGACCTGTCCACCTTTTGCGCAGGGTTTTAATACCGTCCCCCGTTATTATCAAGCTTCTAAAAACGTGCTTGTTGTGGGAAATATGCAAAAGGATCTAACAATAGCCAGCACATCAAGTCGTGGCCCGCTGGAGGATGGTCGCTTGAAACCTGAGGTGTGCGCCATGGGGACAGACATTTCATCTACATTGGATAATTACAATTATGGACTGAAAAGTGGCACCAGTATGGCAGCACCAGCCGTTGCCGGAATTGCAGCCCTGATGTATGAAGCTTATGATGACTTGTTTGGAGGAAATGCCCCGAATGATGTGATCAAAGCTGTGATTTGTAACACCTCGGACGATATGGGCACTGCCGGTCCTGATTTCATACACGGATTCGGTTTGGTCAATGCGAAAAAGGCTGTCGAAGCATTGAAGGAAGCACGGTTCATTGAAGGAGTTATCACGAATTCAGGTCAAAATATCTACACGCTAACTAACGTGCCCAACAATGTAGTAGGTGTAAAGATCATGCTGTATTGGAACGATGAAAGTGCCGCATCAGGAGCTAATCCAACATTGGTCAATGATTTGGACTTAAGTGTAACCAGCAATAGTGTAACCCACCTGCCGTTGATATTGGACCCCTCTGCTGCCAATGTAGCCAACCCTGCAGTGGAAGGAGTGGACAACGTCAACAACATTGAGCAGGTTGCATATGCGACCAACTCTACCAATTCCATTACTGTGACTGTGGACGGATCGGTCGTTGTTGGAGTTGATCAGCGCTATGTTTTTACTTACGAGTACGTCACCGAAGACCTCGACCTGACCTATCCTACAGGTGCTGAGACATGGGTGCCAGGGGAAAATGAAGAAATCCGGTGGCAGCACGATACGGATGCTCCTGGTGTAACGTATACCGTTTCTTATGCGGAGAATGGAACTACCTGGGTACAGCAAGCGACTGGAGTTACAGGTAACACACTCATCTGGTCCGTTCCAAATGATATCACCGATGATGCGCGCATTCGCATAGAGAGCTCCGATGGCTCAATCTCTACCTCCGATGCCTTTGTAATTATGGCAGTTCCTCAAAATTTGCAGACCGATTGTGGCATATTTACATGGGACGCTGTTCCTGGCGCAATAGGCTATGAGGTGTTTATGCTGGATGGACCTTATATGGAACACATTGTCACGACCTCAGGGACATCTTACAACATAATTTACAACAACGGAGCCTCTGAGCAATGGATATCTGTAGCGGCCATACTACCTGGAAATGAGATTAGCAGAAGGGCAGTCGCAATCCCATTTGATGAGGTGTGGTGCCCTGAGCCAACGAACCTACAGTCTTCTGTTTATTATGGAATTATTTCGGGTGTGTGGGCAACCTTCTATTGGAACCCTGGAGTTTCAGACTACATAAATGGGTATGTACTCACCATCACTTACAATGACCCATTTTGCTGTGGAGGGGATGGTATTCCAACGGTACAATCGATTTTCGTTCCGGGTACGCAATCGCAATACACCCTGGCTCTTTCGTCCGAAACATGTTGTTTCTCCTGGAAGGTAGAGTCAGCCTGCCGCGGTAGGTATTGTCTTGCTCATAGTACGCCTGCGCAGTGCATAAAGGCTTGTAAGTACAAAGATTTTGATATTCCAAATGGAAAGATGGCTGTTGGGGAGAAAGAATCATTCTCTGAAGCGTATGTAAAAGTGGTGCCCAACCCAAGCAGAGGAGCAGTCAGTCTCATGCTAAACACTGAGAAAAGTCTGTTTATGTCGATTGAGATTTACAGTATCGATGGAAGGTTAGTGGATCAAATCGATGAGCAACAATATGATGCAGGGACCCATGATCAGGTATGGAACGGCAATGGGGATGTTACTCCTGGAACTTATATTTTCCTCTTTAAAACACAAGAGGGAGCCTTTCATAAACGGGTTGTGATTCAACCTTAAAGGAACAGGACAGTATAAAAAAGGGCCGTTGTACTTTTTGTGCAACGGCCCTTTTTATTGAATGATTATTTGGTTTTCTATCCCATTTATCTACTTTTTCTTTCGCGTAGTCGGTTTGGGTTTCAACGATTGAACGTATGCAAAACTCTTGTCTATATAGGGGAGGAGGGCATCGTGGTTCTCAAAAAGTGGTGAAGGAACCAAGGCGTATTCTTTCATTACCCTTCCATGTTGCTCGGAAAGTTGCGTGTTGTGGTTTTCCAAAAAAGAGACCAATTCATCTGAAGGTAAGCGCAAGCTCATGGCACCGGTAGGATCGAGAAAAGAAAAACATGTGTCCATTCACCGAAGTATAGAGCATTTTTGCTCCCTTCAATTCAATTGCAGGCCTTTTAGAAATCAGTGCTGAATAGTGCTCGCGAAGCTTCAGTAGTTCAGCAGTGCTGGGGTCAATTGCCATCAGAATCACGTTTTTTAAAGGCTATTTTGCTGGAGATATCCAGAATGTCGTGTGGGCCTTTGTCGATTTTAAGTTGAATGTCATAATCCAGTCCATAAACGGTTACCACATCGTCAACCATCCGTTTGTTGCCTTGGGCGATTTGCAATCTGGTGCGATACTTATTGACCGGACCAATGGCAAGACCAAGAATGCTTATTCCCAACACGACTATGACCCAAGGCATAGCGGCAAGATAACCCATCTCCAGAACGTATTGATTCAAGGCAAATCCTCCATAAGCTACGGCAAGGCTAATGCCGGTAAAAAACAGAGCATTTACAATGGTTGCAGCTTTTGTCTGTTCTACCAAATGCAAGGCAACGTTCACTTCCTCAATTTTGCTCTTGAGTGTATTTCCCAGGTCAATTACATCGCACTTACCCTTAAAGTTGGGGGCAATTCCAGTAAGGCCACAAATTGCGCCTGTTTGGAAATGTGATTCGCGGTGTTCACACAGCAAACAATGTTCTGCTGGTTTCATTGTAAAATGACTGAACTTATGTATCGAAACAATTGATCTCCCAAACCAGGGTCGGCTTGAATTTGACTGAGGTGCACGAAATTGCCAATGTTCAAATGGCCTTCCAGTTGTTTCATAAGTGGAAGATCCAAAGGTTCATAGGCCATGGACCAATCGTGATAGAGTCGCTCGTTTGTAGTTTGTGAATCGATGATGGATATGTCGCTGTGACGAGGGTCCGTCTCAATTTTTGCCATCAATGCATCGACCACTTTCTCTTCTCCTTCTAGCAGTTGCAAAAATTCCCGGTCATGATACAACAGGCAACCAGTGATTTGAAGGGCTGAATTGTTTTTTCGGGATGATTCCAGAATATGCGCAATTTCCACCTCTCCTATTGGAGCACTGGCAAAACTTTGATAGATGATTTTCTTTAACACGGGTTTTGCTGCAATTGGCAGAAAGTTAAAATTATTTCGGGAATATTTTGCTGCCCCGCTTAAGATGGTACTTGTCTGTTAATCCGCCAGTCGGTAGATTCGGTAGTGTTCACTCTCGAACACAATCTCGTAGTTCAGGTTGATGTCCGTTCCAAAGGCTTTTTGAAGGATCACGATGTACTTCAATCCCTTTTGTTGCAATTCCCGTACGTAGTCTCGGTTTGCGATTTGTTGATTGTCAGCAATCCAGCCTTTGCGGTGGGCAAAATACATGGGGGTCGGAAAGTTCTTGCTGTTGATGAGAATCAGATCGTTGCGCGTAGAAACACCATCCAGAGCAGCCTCCAGGTGCATCAATTCCTGGTTGCTGGACTTGATTCTGAAATAATGGGTCTGGCTTAAAATACCTTCCAAGCCAACTATGAGCAGCAGGGCCAAAACGATTTTCTTGTTACCAATTTGGTCGAGGCCAAATGCTCCTAACAGTGCCATAATGGGGACAAAGGGAACAATGTAGTAGCTGTGTGCTGCAAATGTAGAGCCGGCTTTAAAAATGATGACGAGAAACCCAGCGAAGGCCAGTCCTAAAATTGCGAGCATCAACTGATGCGATTTTCTGGTAGCTGCTACAATTCCCCATACAAACAGGAGGAAGCCGGAGATTTTTAAAGCCGTGTGGTAAAAGCGTTTGGCTGTTTGTGGCAACTCACTTCCAATTTCCTGAATGCCGGTTAGCAAATCCTTGCCCATGAAAAAATGCCAAAAACCAAACTCCTGCACGAGGTGCGGAACCCAATAAAAATACCATGCCCCTGGAAGTGCCAGGAATACGGCTGAACTGCCGCAGAAAATGATTTTTTGTTGGAGAGGAATTTCTTTGTTCAACAAAGGAATCAGAAATAGAATCAGCGCAAAAGCGGTCGGCAGTTTGGCCAACACGCCTAGCGTCATTAGCAAGAGGTAGAAGCTCAAATCTTTGATGTGGCCGCCCCGGTCGAGGTAATTGGTGCCATAATATATCCCTGCCAGCAGGAGCGACATGGAAAAAGTGTCCGGAATAATTTTACGGGAAATAGAAAACCAGATAGATACCAGCAAGAGCAGACCAGCATTAAATGCCAGCTGGGGAGTAAAGTACTTTTTGACAAGCCGGTAAAAGAACCAGATGCCGAAACTGGAAATCAACAAATTGATCAACCGACCATACCAATGGGTGTAACCAAAGACCTTGGAAACTAGATAAATGCAATAGTTCAGCAAGGGAAATTCCATGCCCGTGATGCCCGTCTTTTCTCCGGCAATATCAATGCGTGGGTAGAAGATATTGGCGTCCACCTCCACAAAATTGCGGGCAACCATGGTCACCGTTGTTTGCCGCCAGTTGTGCGAACTCTCCAGCGGAGGATCGGTGATGCCATAAAGGCGGAGCACAAAGAATAGCACCAGCCAAAACCGAAAATCACCAGCAAGTCGAAGGAGGGAATTCACGTTCAAAACAGATTAAGAATCTAAACTAAGCAAACTAATTTGGTCGCCCGGTTTCTGCGCGGTTAAATGTTGTATCGGGGCCTTGTGATGAATTGGTGTTGTTTCCCAATCCTACCAGAAGCAAGATATTTCGGGTCAATGCAGTGTACCAGGCAATTGAATCAATTACTGTGACCAATCTGCATGGGCAGGTCGTATCGCAATCTTTTCCTGAATCCACGGCCATACCAGCATTGAGCTACCAGTGAGCGACCGGGACTTGCGACCGGGACCTATGTCGTAGAAGTTAAAACGGCCGTATGTTCGGTGCGGCAAAAGGTGGTGTTTGGGAGGTGAAAGGGGCGCAAGCAGCACCTGCGCCTACCATTCCCGAAGGCTTTGCTTAAGGCCGGTATTTGTGTTTGGTCAGCTGCTTTTTGAGGCTGCCATCCAGGTCGTTCCAGATATCATCAATGTCATCAAAGATGTCGTCAATGCTGCTTTTTCCAATCGACAAATACCCGTGTTTGGCTGCTGCGGCTTCTCCATCACAAAGGTGTTCCCTGGCATGTGAGAGTGCAGCTGATTTACTGTCAGTTTCCTCGTACACCATAAAATAGTCGCTGCCCACTTTAAAAGCATAAACGGTTCCGCGATTTTTGAAGTCAACGGATTTGTATTGTTTCACGTAACAGGAAGGAGTGTCGGAGGCAGTTCCACTTCCAGCAAAGGCAAGTGTGGTCCCGAAAATGGCCATTAGCAGGAAGGCCGTGCAAATTTTAATTGTTTTCATGTCTTCGGTATTGGTTAACAATAAGCTCAATAAAGTACCAAAATTACTTCAAAGACACAATGGGTGTATACCTGCCAGTGGGTATATTGAAAAAGGGAGTGGGTAGTTTACAGAAAGGATTTATAGGATTCCATTGAGTATTGCGAGCAGTGCAGCTTTCTTTCGCTGGGCAACGGGAACAATCTCGGCATTGCTCATCACAACGTAACCATTTCCATCGTTGAGGTATTTGGTGAGGTGATGCAGGTTGACAATGTGAGAATGGTGAATCCGCTCAAAATGGTAGGGGGACAGCATTTCTTCATACTCTTTCAGGGTTTTTGCAATTAGCAGCTTTTTTCCTGAAGTGAGGTAGAAGCGGGTGTAGTTTCCTTCAGCCGAACACCGGACAATATCATCCAGGGGGTAGAGGTGTATACCTTCAGAGGTTTGCAAAGCAATGCGCTTCTTGTGTGGTTGAAGGCTTTGATTTTTTAGAAAATTCTGAATTTGGAGGTTCGAGTTTTGACCGCTGTACTTTTTAGCCTTGTTCACCACCTCCTGCAATTCAATTCCATCCACAGGTTTCAGCAGGTAATCGAGGGCACTGAATTTTATGGCGCGCAAAGCATAGTTGCTGAAGGCCGTGGTAAATACAATTTGAAAAGAGATTTCTTCAAAGTGATCCAGGATTTGAAAACCAACGCCATCCTTGAGCTGAATGTCTAAAAATACCAAATCAGGTTGAGATTTTTCAATGCAACCGATGCCACTGCTTACATTGTTGCCTTCTCCCACAATATCTACATCACTGCAATGAAGTTCTAATTCTTGCTTTAATGCGGATCTGGCCTGGTCTTCATCGTCAATTATAACAATTCGCTGATTCAAGATTTCCAAATTGATTGAACGGGAATTCGAACATAAACAAGGGTTCCCGATGTACCATTGTTCAAGCTGGTTTTATCTAAAATATGCAGTAGTTTCTCGTTTTTGATTTCAGGGTTCATAAAACGTAAACGCTGACGGGTAATGGAAATGGCCGTGGATTTATATATTTGATCAACATTCGTTTTTTTGGATTGTTCAATGCCAATACCATTGTCCTCTACCTGGCATAGTAGAAATCCATCTTCCAAAGAAAAATTCAACTTCAGCAGGCCTTTTTTCTTGAGTGGAGCCAGTCCATGAATGACCGAGTTCTCCAGGAATGGCTGCAACAGCATGGGGGGAATGCCCATGTCGGTTTTGTCGATTTTGGCATCCACCGAAATTTCATATTCAAAGGTCTCCGGATAGCGGATTTTGGTCAGTTCAAGGTAATAGTTCAAGATTTCCAATTCAATTTCCAGCGGAATCAATGGTGCAGTATTTTCCAGAATCAGGCGCATCAACCGGGAAAACTTGGAAATGTACAGACCCGCTTCCTTGGCATTCGATTCGGCATAATAGCCCTTCATGGTGTTGAGTGCGTTGAAAATAAAATGAGGATTCATTTGCATCCGCAAAGCACGTTGCTCCAGTTCAATCAGTTTCTTTTCAATTTCCAACTTGTTCTTTTCGGCCGTGAGTGCTTTTTGCTCGAGCCGATGTCGGTTTCTAAGAAATAAGATTCTGATACGGATACCGGTAACCAGCATGGCCAATAAGATGAGTAGCAGAATCGTCTTGAACCACCACGATAGCCAGAAGGGTTGCTGAATTTCAAAATGAACGATAGCCGGAAAATTGCTTTCTGCTCCGGATTGGTTCGATACATGCACTTCGAATTTGTATTTGCCGGGAGCAAGGCCGCTATACTGAACAGATGTGCTTTGTGTCGTTCTCCAGTCAAGGTCTGCTCCGAAGAGACGGTAATGGTAAATGAGGCTACCTTGATCGCGGTAAGAAAGTCCTTTAAATCCGAAGCTTACAGTTTGAGTTTTGTGTGAAAAGAAACGCTTCTTCGAATACAAAAAATTGGCGTTGTCAATCTCAAACAAGTCGAGGTGAACCGGAAATGCTAGCTGGGTACTCTGTATTTCCGATTCGGGTAAGATGACCAAACCGTGGTCCGTGCCCAGGTAAACATCGTTTCTATTCGTTTCAATGGCATTGATAGAGGTGCTAATCAGGCCATTTAAAATGGTATAGGAGTGGCTTGAATCGGAATTGTTTTTAACCAGTTTGTTTAATCCCCGATCGGTGCCTACCCAAATATTTCCTGCTGAATCGAGGTGCAGCGTGCGGCAGCGATCATTGGTCAACCCGTTGCCTTTATTCCACTGGCTGATTATCTCGCCATTCTTCACCTCAACCAAGCCCTTTTGCCGGGTGGCTACCCAAAGTGATTGCGAAAAGCCGGAATAAACAATATCGATGATGCGTCCGTTGAGTTGGGGGAATTTTTTTCCATAATCAGTCATTTCCTCGCCTCGCCAGCATTGGAGCCCTTTTTCAGATGCTACCCAAACTTGCCCCGCAGCGTCTTCAGCCAGTTTGTAAACCCTGACTGGACTAATCATTTCTTGTATCTCTTCCAGCAAGGTAAATTCACCGTTTGACTCCCATATCCGTTGGTTGATTTTTTTGAAATCTTCCCAACCAATTGGGTCAAATCGAAAGAGAAATCCGTAACCCAACCAAATCATTCCTTTGGAATCAAAAAGGAGATCGTTCACGGTAACTGGCACCTTTTCCCGAACGTTGTCGCGAATTTTCAACGTGGCCGATTTTCCGGTTATCCAAAGGGCAGAGTCGGGAGCAAGAAAAATGTCTGTGACTGGATGCCCTTCATTCCCAGGCAGGATGTAGTTGCTCAACGTATGCTGCTTCAGCGAAGCATAATGGCCCAATCCCATGCCAATCCACAAGGTGCTGTCGCGCGTGAATCGGAGACATGTCACCTTGTTTTCTGCGAGCCCACTTCGGGTAGAGTAACTTAGTAGATGGGGGTAAGGGCTGTAATAAACCCCGTTGTTGAGGGTTGAAAACCAGGCACCGCCTTCAGAATCGTACAAGCTTCCGGAAACAATGGAGCCTTGTAAGGATTTTACAAATACCTTGGAATCTTGTTTCTCTTCACAATAAACACCATTTCTTGTACCAACGATTAATTCTCCGGTAGTCGATTGGTTGATAAAAGTGATCTCTTTGTCTTGTTCGTTAATTTGAAAGTACGCTTCAAAGGCATGAGAATACCGGCCATAGCGATAGAGGGTTTTGAATTGCGAGAAATAGACAAAAGAAGCATCAGTAAACATTCTCGATTTTATGCCGACCCAGGGCAATCTGAGGGAATCGTTCAAGTGAATTTTATTTAATGGAGTTACTCCGCGTGAGGAGATCACCTGGGCTTCTTGTCCGGGGTTCTTCCATGCGCCCACCAGGATAAACTTGTTGTTGTTTAAATATTTTTTGACGGTATTATCAGGCTTGATAACAACAACGGAACTGTGCGGAGCCGTCAGGTAAACGTTGCCCAAATCATCTTCAAAAAAGGAGGCGGTGAAATCGTTTTGCTCAGCTTGCGCCAACCACTTTGTATTGCTTCGATTGTAAAATTGGTTGTCTAAAAAATAGGATGGAATTCCATTGAGGGTCAAAAACCAAATGCGCCCTTGACTGTCCTCGTGAATGGAAAAGACCTCGTTGTCTGAAAGTCCATCCTCCATGGTGAAGTTTTGAAAGAAGTAACCATCAAAGCGACTGACTCCACTTTCTGTCCCAAACCAAACGTATCCTTTTGAGTCCTGGAAAACGGTATAAACATTCGTGGAGATTAAGCCGGTTTCCGCAGTATAGTTTTTAAACAGCGGCTCCTGGGGGAAAGAATGCTTTACCTGCAGCAGACAGATACAGGCAAACAAGAAGAAACGGAAGCAAGCTCCAGGCATATTTTTTTACTTACGTAGCAAGGCAAATGTAATAATTGAGAAACGGAACCTTGCGCGAACATCACGCGCGCACTAATCGAGATGTGGCGTGTAATCGACCAACGGTTGCAGTTCTTCAGAGAATCGCATCACTTATCATTTAGAAATCATCTTGGTTATTGGCGGAAAATAGATGCAGACCACGGTAATCAAGGGGTGGAATCATCGATCCTTTGATTAATCAATGAAACCATTCAGTTGCTAAATCATGCATTACAACCATCATAAAACGCGGCTGAGCACAGCTAATTGGTTGTAGTATTGGTATGCCTACAAACCTCTAATAAATTAATATGCTCATGCATTTTTACCCACTTCACCCGCAGGCACATCATGAAAGACCAACTTTTTATACTGCCTTGATTATTTAGCGGAGCCATCTACCCCGCAATGATCGCCTCAACAGATTCCTAAAACAAGCCCCATTTATTGAAAAGCGATAGCCGAAAAGCTTTAAAAGAGTAGGCACATTACTATTATCTCTTTTATCATGATTAAAAAATGCTCCCTTACAATTGGACTCATGTTTGTTGCTTCCATTGGCACCATTCAAGCCCAGAATATATTTCCAACCACAGGAAATGCTGGAATTGGAACACTAATCCCTGCACAAGATTTGCACATATTAAATGTCATGCCTTTTAGTGCTGCTTCAGCGCAATCAGCAATAAGGCTACAAGGAACCAACAATTTTCTCAATCAAACCGGAATCTATGACATAGTTGGCCAAAGCGATGGTGATTTCTTTATTAATTACAACGATGGAACTTCCGCAGTGTCAAGGCTTTGGATCGATAACACGGGTAGATTAGGATTGGGAACTTCCACTCCAACTGCACGGCTGGATGTTTATACTCCTAACAACACCAACTTTAGAATGGCCAGTGTTGACGGTGTTTTTGAAGTAGGTTTGGCAGGTTGTCCCGGTTGTTTCTCTGGATTGGCCGATGAGGGAGATGCTGTGTTGAGAGTGCTGGGCGGCACTGGTACACAGAAAATGATTTTTTCCACAGCTGCTCCCATAGGCACTGGACGTAGCTTTGTTTTTGAGGCAGGTGCTACTGATATCATGACCATCTCCGACAATGGCAACGTTGGTATCGGAGTGGATGCCCCCGCTAATCGCCTCGAAGTATGCGGTCTGATTCGATCAACTGAGGTAGTAGTGGAGACCATGTGGTGCGATTATGTATTTGAAGACGACTACGTACTTAGAGAACTGGGTGAGGTGGAAGCCTTTATTGAGGAGAATGGTCACCTTCCTGAGATTCCTTCGGCCAAAGAGGTAGAAGAAAACGGAGTGAAATTAGGAGAGGTACACGCGAAATTATTGCTCAAAATTGAAGAGTTAACCTTGTACATGATTGCTGCGGAAAAGCGAATGGACGGACTTTCTGATGAAAATGAATTACTGAAGGAAAAGCTTTCCAGCCTTGAGTCAAACCAACAATAATCGGGATTATGAAAAACAACAAATTTCTTCGATTATTAAGTTGGGTACTACTACTTTGGCTGCTTGCCGGACAAAGCTACGCTCAGGACAAAATGGTTCGGTTGAACCATTTTAACCACAGTGACTATACCAGCAATTGCAACGATCCTATTAATGAATGGTGCTATACCGATGTTTGGGGCTACACCGCTCCTGATGGCCGGGAATATGCACTGATGACGGCTACCGGGTTTGGAGGTCCTTGGACAGGTATTGGAGGAAATGAGAACCAAGGGTTGGTTATCATTGACATAACCGATCCATTAAATCCGGAACACATCGTGCGGATTCCAGCTCCACAAGATCCGAATAATACCACGTGGCCAGTAAAAACCTCTCACCACGATGTTAAAACGTATTATGATCCTGTTGAGGATAAAACTTATGCCTATGTTGTTGCTGATAAAAATTGGCGCCACAAGTGGCTTTCTATTGTAGATTTATCTGGATTGCCCAACCCACCTTCGTATAGCAACCCGACTGTTACTGCGTTTGGTCCAACGGACGAGGATGGCAGTGTGCACAATATTTTCATTGATCAAAGCACGGGTACCTTGATAACCACCAATGATGCAAATGGAATTGGGTCTGGACTCAATATACTTGATATTAACAGTCCTACTGCACCTATAGTCAATTCTCTTGCCTTGAGCTTGTTAAGTGGAATCCATGACGTGTTTATGAGAGATAATAAAATTTTTATGGCGGGCGGTACTATGCTTCAATTTTATGATATAAATTCTTCGATTGGTAATAGTTTCTTTTATCCTAATGACCAGGGAGGTACAAGCAGCCATCCTCCACACGATATATGGGTGTCTGATGATGGCCATACTATGGTCACCTCAGATGAGCGAAAGAGTGGGGATGCCATTTTTTGGAACATTGATAATTTTGTTCTGGGTCTTGGGAATCCAGTTGAATTGGGACGGTTCAATGCTAAAGGAGACATGAACCAGCACAACCACGTCATCAAAGGAAATGATTTGTGTTACACGGCCCATTATACGCACGGTTTGGTAGTTATTGACTTTTCCGATCCGACAAATCCGGTAGAAAAAAGCTACTACGATACCTATTTGCAAAACAATAATGCTGGGTACAGAGGAGCTTGGGGCGTTTATCCTTTTCTTCCTTCAGGGAACATTTTGGTAGGAGACATGAACATGGGTTTGCAAATTATAAATGACTGTGTTCCATTTCAATCACAACACGACCAGGATAATCTTGAGTTAGGCAATACATCCGTGTTGAACGAAGTAAAAGGTTGGGCTGCGCGAGTGGAGATTGATGTGGCACCAACCAATTCTTTTGATGTGGGCCTTGATGGTATTGTTAGTTTGATTGCTGGCGAAAGAATACATATTGGTCCGGGATTGAATGTGACGAATGGTGGTCGGTTTCATGCGCAAATTGGCCCCATGTGTGGAGAATGTAACAAGATTGAGTGCAATGAAGAAGAGGAAGGTGGCGAAGGCAGTGGAGGAAACGAAAGTTTGCAAAAATTGGGGCAATCCCAGGGAGAAGCGCCCAAAGATCGGGAGTTGGTTGTCTATCCCAATCCAGCTACAGACTATATTCAGGTAAGGATTCCTGAAATGGAAGAGGGGGGAGAAGCACAGCTCACCTTGCACAATGAAATGGGGACAGTAATAAGTTCGGTGAACAGAACAGCCGATCAGAATTCCAGATTGAGGATAGATGTATCAGGCTTTTCTCCTGGAGTTTACGTGTTGAAACTGCAATTGAGTAACGGTGAAATGACGCAAAAGAAAGTGGTTATCACACCTGGTAATTGATCAAGAAACATTTTAGAGAACACATCCACAGCTCGCTGGTGACGCAGTGGATGAAACAACTATGGCCATTTCTAAATGTGTTAGAATCTAATGAATTAACCCAGTATTAGTGGGATGTGGGTTTGTATCGCAAACCCGCATCCTGCTTTTCTTAAGAGATGAAGAGAAAATAGCCTCCAACAAGTTATTAACGCTCGATATGTTGAATGCTTGATTTTCAACAAAGCTATGCATCATGGACAAGCAACTTCAATACACCTTCTTCCCCAATTGCAACCAAACACCCCAATCCTGGTCGTAGGCATGCACCTGGTCGGTTGCTTCGTTTTCGACTGTAACCACGGGCTTTTTCTGGTTCACCCATTCGAAGATTCCACCGTACAGGTTCGACACATCCGTGTAGCCCATTTCGAGCATTTTTTCGCTGATTTTTTCACTGCGATAGCCAACTGAACAATACACGATCACCTTGGCATCTTTCGGAATGGCCTTTAGACGTTTAGGGGCAAAGTCATCGTAGCCAGACCAAATGGCGCTCTCAATGTGGCTGACTTTGTATTCATTTTTCTCACGGGCATCGATGAAAAAAATGTCATCCGTTTCCGTGACATCGGCCACGCTGATCTCCGTTACAGTGTGCGAGAGCAAGTCCTGTAACATGGTTTGAAAAGCATCGTTTTCTACCGTTTGCGCCAGACCAGAGAAGCTCCAACCTAGTATCAACGCAACAATCGTGAGGTGTTTCATGTTGTTATACTGTTAATCCTATGATACAAATATCGTCCACTTGCTCCAGATCGCCTTTCCAATCGGAGAAAATTTTGAGTAAAAAATCGCGTTGCTCGGCCATGGGCTGTTGGTGAATATCAACCAAGGTTTCCCGCAGTCGTTTGTACAAATACTTCTTGCCTTTTGGGCCACCGAATTGGTCGGGGAATCCATCGGAGAAAATGTAAAAAGTATCCCCCGCCTGCAATTCGAAACGATGGCTGGTAAACGTGTTGGGCACATCGTCTACATAAGCTCCAATCGGTTGTTTATCTCCTTTGGTCACTTGCATTTCCCCGTTTCTAATCAGGTACAGTGGGTTGTTCGCTCCGGCAAATTCCAATACGTGTGTCTCCTTGTTATACGAACACAGAGCAATGTCCATGCCATCGCGCACGCTGGTTTCCTTTTCATTTTGGCGCAATGTCAAACTCACCGCCTGGTTGAGGTGGTCCAATATGGACGCAGGAGAACTCAGCTTATATTCGTTAATAGCCTGGTTCAATCCTTCCTGACCCACAATGCTCATAAAAGCTCCGGGCACACCATGTCCCGTGCAGTCCACGGCAGCAACATAAGCTGTTCCATTGAGTTCGTTGGCCCAATAGAAATCACCACTTACAATGTCTTTGGGAAGGTAGAGGACAAAGTGTTGGGGCAGTAAGTCCTGTAAATAGGCATCAGAAGGTAAAATGGCCTCCTGAATGCGTTTCGCATAGCGGATGCTATCGGTAATGTCTTTGTTGATGTGTTCCAGTTCTACTTTCTGTGACTCAATTTCTGCTGTGCGCGTTTCTACCTGTTGTTCCAAAATGACGTTTTGCTCGTCCTTCAGTTTGTTGAGTTCTTCCAGACTTTCAAGGGTTTTGGATTGCGCCAGTTCCTTCTCGCGTTGGATTTCATTGTAGCGGGCAGCCATAGACAATGACAGCAATATCACTTCTGCTTTGGAGCCAATCTTTAGGGCATTTTGGACGAGGAGGCTGTTGTAGATAATGTTGAAATTACCCAACAGAAACACAATAGCGCAAAGCATCAGAACCACAAAAGCCGCTGTGAAAAAGATGCTGACCTGGAATTTTTTTCGATGTGCTACCCACAAGGTCCATAACACCAGAAAGATGGATGCCAGTCCCAATGCGTTGACCACAGGATAGGCCAACTCATAGGTGATGCCATTGGTCAGTGAAAAGCCAGTGCAGAGCACACACAGTGCAATGAGTCCATTAAAAATTTTGTTGAAGGTAGGCAGGCGTTCCTTCAGGTAAAGGAATTCCTTTACGTAGAAAGTGACAAACAAAATGGAGGTGCTGGCAAAGAATAGGACACTGTGACTGGCCCACCAGGTTGAGTTGGGCCACAAAATCTGGTAGGAAAGTCCGTCCAGCGATAGGTTGAGAAAACCAATGGTCGCCACATAAACGACATAAATCAGAAAGACCCGTTCTTTCAGCGCGATGTAAAAGAAAAAGTAAATGATGATCACAAACAGCAGTACACCGTAATAGACTCCGAAATAGTAGTTTTCCTTGCTGCTGAAAGTGTTGAACGACTCTTTTTCCCAAAGATTAACAGGGAGGTTGATCACTTCACCATCGCTGCGCAATTCCAGCAAAATGTCATAAGTGATACCAGGCTGAAGGGTGAGATCGAATACCGTGTGTTTGTTCTTGACCGGACGTTGATCAAAAGGGAGCTCATCCCCGTTGAACTGGCTCTCGAATTTACCAGCGGAACTTGGCGAGTTGGCCCACAAGTGCAGGTTGGCCACATTCGTGATAGGGCGCCCGGTTTCCAGGTAATAAGATTTGGCGGTCGGCTGCTCGTTTCTCATCCGTAACCACACCCAATACGTGGAAGTGGTAAATCCCAGGTTGCTGATCTCCGTTTCCAGTGGATGCATGTTCTCCAGCATCTGCTCTGTGGGTTGGAAAACCTGTGCAGGGTTAAAAATGTGATTGGCATCTTCCAATAGCCAGGCCTTAGTTGCAAGCGGCATACAATTGCCTGAAATGGAATCACCCACAAGAATTATCTCAGGTGTCTGTCCATGGACAAAAGGAATCCAGCAGAAAATGAAAAGGAAGGAAAGGTATCGTCTAAACTGCATACTACGCACTACTAATACATAGTTACGGAAAATATCAGGAATCAGTTTTTACTTTTTCTCGCGGGGGTGGTAACTCAAAACGGTTTCTTTCAAGAATTGGCGATCGAGGTGTGTGTAAATCTCCGTTGTTGTGATGGATTCATGACCCAACATTTCTTGCACCGCCCTTAGGTCGGCACCTCCTTCTACCAAGCTTGTTGCGAATGAATGCCGCAAGGTATGAGGGCTGATGTTCTTTTTGATGCCTGCTACAACTGCCAGGTTTTTGATGATGGTAAATATCATCACTCGTGTCAGTTGAGCACCCCTGCGGTTGAGGAAAACAAAGTCTTCGTGGCCTTTTTTTATGGGAACATGCACTCTCCAATGGTCCGTATAAAGTAGAATGGCCTTTGAAGCATGGCTTGTGATGGGCACTAGACGTTCTTTGTTTCCTTTGCCGATAACTCGAATATACCCCTCGTCCAAATGCAAATTTGTCAGGAGGAGATTCACTAGCTCTGATACCCTGAGTCCACAACCGTATAGTGTTTCAATAATGGCGTAGTTTCGGTCACCCTCGGGTTTACTTCGATCAATGGCTTTAGTCAAATCGTCCACCTCATCATCATTTAGGAAGTCGGGCAATTTACGGGCTGTTCGAGGAGCTTCTACGAGTTCCGTAGGATCTTCCTGTATTTCATCTTCCATCAACAAGTATTTGTAAAAGGCCTTGATGCCTGATAAAATACGTGCTTGCGAAGTGGGAGTCATGCCCAATTCGTTGATCCATTGAATGAATTGACGCAGGTCGTCCTGTTCGATTTTTTTGGGATCCTTGACGTTCTCTGCTATTTCCAGGTACTGTGTCAATTTAGCCACATCACTGAGGTAGGCCTCCACCGAATTGCCGGAAAGAGATTTTTCCAGTTTGAGGTAGGCCTTAAAGCCCATGATATAAGGTTGCCAGATCAAATCGTTACCTTTGGACAGTCGAAGTTAAGCACATTGTGAGCTACGCTGAGGCACCCGCATCGGATGTTTTAAACAACATTTTTTACAAACTGTGAGCGATACGATTACCATCATCAATGGTCCCAATCTCAACCTATTGGGAAAACGAGAACCTGGCATCTATGGAAGCGAGGATTTTGAAACCTATCTCGAATCTTTAAAGGCGCAGTTTCCAGAAGTTGAGTTCGACTACTACCAAAGCAATGTTGAAGGGGAACTCATCAATAAATTGCAGGCAGTTGGCTTTTCTGCCAAAGGCATAGTGATGAATGCTGGCGGTTACACCCACACCTCCGTTGCTATTGGTGATGCTATTGCTGCCATTGAATCTCCAGTGATTGAAGTACACATCTCCAACGTGTATGCCCGGGAAGATTACCGTCACCAGTCGCTCATGGCCAAACACTGCAAAGGAGTGATTGCAGGTTTGGGGTTAAGAGGGTATGAGCTGGCCGTACAGAGTTTGCTCTTTTGAAAGTGTGTTGTGGATTCCTGACTGCTCTAGAATTCATCCATACTTTAAAACCATGAATTCCTAGATTTTTCAAACTTTACCAAGGTGACATTTTCGAATTTCTTCCATTAAGAAGAAAAACGAACGATGAAAAGAAAATACTATCTGATGCTACTGGCCCTCATATGGTCGCTCAGTAGTTTTGCGCAGGAGCAAAAAGTAGAACAAATCTTAAGTCAAACTGAAAAGCAGCAAGCGGTTTATAAACCGGCCATTCAAAGTGGCAAACAGTTGTGGCTGAAAATGACTTATGGCAGTCCAACCATTGCTAACCCGGAAGAACTGAATGTGCTGAAAGGAAGCACCATTGCTGCCGTAGACATTGTGTGCACCGATCACCCCAGAGGGGCCGACTTTAGCCGGTTAACAGCACAACGGTTGATAAACCTGGGGCAATTGCATCAACCCTTGCTGAAGGATGATCGCATTCAATGGAACCTCGTTCGACAAACCGATTGCGAGACAAAAGAGGAGGCCCAAAAGCTGTTTCACGGCATTGTCGTGACGTATCGCCCAGCCCAGTCAAAAGAGTTGGTGAAGGAAGAAATTACTTATCTGAAAGAGGTGATGGGGGGCGCAGCAAAAACCTCCATAGCATTGGCAGAGGTAATTGACAGTGAAGCAAAATATTTATCTGATTCCGTAGATACCTGGGAAATAGAAGAGGGAATGGGCGTACGATACAGCCTGACGACTACTGATTTCTCCCATTTTGTGGTGAAAGATTCCGTGCTCTTTAAAACCTTCGAGAGAAACCCGTGGGAAAAGATGCTGATTGTATCTGACCTCACCGGAAGTATGTCTCCTTACACCGCCCAGCTATTCGTTTGGCTACGGTTGAACTCCCTGGACAAAAGAGTGAAAGAAGTGGCTTTTTTCAACGATGGCGACAACACACCTGATATCAAAAAAGTAATTGGTAAAACAGGCGGTATCTATCAAACCGAGACCATGAACATTGAGACGATTGAAGAATTGGCCTACACCACCATGCGGGCCGGATTTGGAGGAGATGGACCTGAAAATGATGTGGAGGCTTTGCTAAAAGGAATGGACAAGTGTCCGGAGTGCGATAACATCATTCTCATCGCAGACAATTGGGCCCCCATCAAAGATCGCTCGCTGCTGGAAAAGTTGAACAAACCCATCAAGGTGATTCTTTGTGGCACAGATGCGGGTATCAATCCACAGTACCTCACGCTGGCCAGAAAAACAGGTGGCTCAGTTCATTTAATGGAAAAGGACCTCACCAATTTAATGGAACTCAACGAGGGTGAAAAAATTACCATCCGGGGCCAGCAGTTTAGGATTCGTAAAGGCGAATTTGTGAAGGGGCAGAGGACGAATTAAGTGATAAGAAGAATGAATTAAAACTTAGAAAAATGAGATCAATAGGGCTATTTATAATGTTGTTTCTTGCTGTACACGTTTCAGCGCAAGAATCGGAGATTCAAGTTTTTCCACAGGATCAGAATGAGTTTACAGGGGAAAAGATAATCAACGGACTTGTTTCAAACGGGGTAGAGATATTGGATGTCAGGCCGAATTTTGGACCAGAAAGCCATGTGATGGGCTTCTTCATTGACCCGGTCAAATACATGGGAATTGGACAAGGAATGATGCTCTCAACTGGAGTCGTTGATAATGTCACAAGAGAGAGCACAGAGCAAAACTACACCTCGATGGAACTGGATATTGCAAAAGTCCAGGAATCATTAGAAATATATGACGAAGGCGTAGAATGGATTGGTACTGATACCAATACCAATACTTTGGACATTGCATCTACTGACATTCCAACAGACGCAAGCAATTTCCTTCATAAATACGTAAAAAAAGGAGATGCTGATTTGAGTGGAGAAATTAAAGGGATGAGGACATTTGATGCCCGAGTCATCGAGATAGACTTTATTCCGACCGCGGACACTTTTTACTACCGTTATGTATTTGCGTCAGAAGAATACGATGAATACGTTTGCTCGCAGTACAACGACATCTTTGCTTTTTACCTTTGGGAGGACGGTAAACAAAAGAAAAACGTGGCGCTGGTTCCCAATAAAAAACTGCCGGTGAGCATCAATACTGTCAACAACGGAAACCCTTACAACAAATCATGTGAAAAAAGGAATGCTTACTTGTACCAAAAGAACAATGGTAAGCAGAATTTGCTCTACGATGGTTTTACCAAGGTGCTGGACATCCGGCAAAAAGTAACACCAGGCAAAAAATACCACTTGAAGATTGCCATTGCCGATGCCTCCGATGGGTTTTGGGATTCAGCTGTATTGCTGGAAAATGGCAGCATCTTTTCCTACTTCGAATCGTTTGAACTAAAATTTGATAGAAATAGCTCAACGCTCAACTCAAAAGATGTGTTGGTTCAGCCTTTGGCCGCATTAAAAAATCACCCAGCCAGTAAGATTCAATTGATTGGCCATACCGACCGAACCGGGACGGCAGATTACAACCTGGAACTGTCTATGGAACGGGTAGGCGGCATCAAAGAATATTTAATGGCCAATGGAATCGAAGCAAGCAGGATTGTTGAAACCTACAAAGGAGAATCCATGCCACGATACGAACAAGACATGCAAAACAGACGCGTTGAGCTATTTATACTGGGAGAATAAGTACTAGCCGAGTCCCAAGTTGTCTTACGATTAGCGAAATGCTTAGAACTGCCCCAGAAACTCGCGGATGTTTTCCTGCACGTAATCCAACATGGCATCATTCAGTCCGTGGTGACAAGCCAACAGCATACCGCCACGCATCACGTGGTCTGAATGGGCATAGCCATCCGCGCTCTCCTTACGCTCAATGCCTTTGAATCCAGGCTGACGTAAGATGTTGCCTGTGAAGACAGTACGTGTTTGAATGTTTCTTTTTTCCAGGAAGATTTGCATCTCCGTACGCTTGAAAGGTGCATCGTCTTTGATGGTCATGGCACACGCCAACCAACCAGTTTTGGAGTTTGGCAATTGCTTGGGAAGAATGAACCACTTCTCATATTCCTGGAAGAAATCGGTCATAATTTTCAGGTTGCGCTCGCGCTCGCTGATGTTGTGATCGAGTTTGCTGAGTTGCACCAACCCAAAAGCTGCTCCCATTTCAGAAGGCTCAATGTTGTAGCCGGGTTCGGCAAATACAAACTTGGCATCGTAAGGAATGCCGTCTACTTGCACATTAAAGCGGTTCTCAATTTTTTCTGAATCCACAAAGAGGGAAGAGCTGCGGCCCCAGCTGCGCAACAATTTGGCATGTTCGGCCATCTCGTCATCGCGCAAGCAAAGCATACCTCCGTTGCCCGCACAGTTGATTACGTGGGATCCATAGAAGCTGGTGGTGCTGATGTCAGAATATTTTCCAGAGCTGGCACCATTGATGGTGGCACCCAAAGTGTCAGCTGAATCTTCGATTACTTTGAGGTTGTATTTTTGGGCCAAAGCTCCCAATGCTTCCCAATCAGGCAGGTTGCCAATGAGGTTCGGAATCATCAATGCCTTTGTTTTTGGAGTAATCATGGCCTCCACTTTGCTGGCGTCAATGTTGTAAGTGCCCGGCTCGCAATCGACAAACGCTGGAATCAATCCACTTCGAACCAAAGGAGCTACCGTAGTAGAGAAAGTCAGGGCAGGGGTGATGACTTCATCGCCTTTTTCCAGGCCCAACAACTCCACCGCCAAATAATTGGCAGAAGAACCACTGTTGACCATTACGCCATGTTTTTTGTCGAAAAGTGTCGAAATTTTCGATTCCATTTCGCGTACGTTTCCGGCCATCTGGGTCGAGGAACGTAACACCTTTACAACTGCTTCAATTTCTTCTTCTCCGTGAACACTTTTTCCGTAAGGAACGTGCATTGTAGCTTTGGTTTCTTCCATGTCTTCTAGTGAAGGTATTGTTTCATATAATCGTCCAGATTGGTGAAAACGAAATCTGGATATTCGTTGATAAACTTAAAATTTTTCAATCCGCCCAACAATGGTCTGGTGGCAGATTGGCTTAGTTGAGATGTTGCAATCGGGCGCAAAGTTATGCTCTTTTCAGGAAAATAACTTGCCACCCTGCTGGCCATTTGAAACCGGTTGAAATAATCAGACCCGGCAATGTGGTAGGTGCCCGATTTGTTGTCGGACAACAGTCGGTAAATGGCACGGGCAATGTCTTTGGCATTAACGGGTGTCGCAAACTGATCGTGCGGAAGTTGCAGGTTTATTTCTTTGTCAGCCTGTAGATCCTTCACCAACCGGGCGACAAAATTCTTGCCCCGTATTTCATCACCGTACACATTGGTGATGCGCAGTATCAGGGAATTCGGTAGTTGTTGGTTGATCAATTCTTCCACTTCGAGCTTGTGTTGGCCATACACGTTCAGCGGATTCAGTGCATCCTCTTCAGCGTAGGGACCATTTTTACCGTCAAAAACATAATCCGTTGAAGTATATACAAGTGAGGCGTTAAATCGTTCACACAGTGCAATGACATTTTTTGCCGCCTGCACCGTTTTTTCATAACTCTCCGCAGGATTTTCTTCACAGTAATCAACCCAGGTCAGCGCACCACATTGGATGATAACATCAGGATCGAAGTCATCGATGTCAAAGTTGGCGGGGTCGGAAGCGTTGAGGGTGTTGAAGTAGGAGGTAGAATCAGTAGGGAAACCCAGGTGGGTGCCCTGCACTTTCCAGTCACTCACAGAAGGAAGATAGGTCAAACAATTTCCACCTACCAAACCCGATGCACCAATCACCAAAACCTTCATGAAACGACCCTTTTTTTAGAGGGGTTAAAGATAATGATCTGTCTCGAAATCAATTGAGAATCAGTCTTTTTTATGGTGGTATTTACCCGAAGAATTTCCAATTAGCGAAAAAGGCTCACCCGGCCATGTAGTTCTTGTGGTTCCAGTTGCTCATTGCCACGGTAAATTATCTTCCAGATGTAAGTGCCGTTTGGCGCCAAAGTAAAGTCTTTGGAGTACCCGTCCCAGCCTTGATTGATATCGTTGGTATGAAAGATCAATTCTCCCCAGCGGTTATAAATGCGCAAGCTGAATTCAGCAATGTCCGTTCCTTCTGCTTTAAACGTGCTGTTTTTCCGGTCGTCATTGGGTGTAAAAGCATTCGGAATATAGAGTGTGGAGCAATCGGCCCTATCAACCAGAATGGCATCTTGTACTGCACAACCGTATTTGTTGGAGACAGTAACGGAGTAAGTGTTGCCTGCTGTGGCCCTAATATTTCCGTCCGTTTCTCCAGTACTCCAATCATAAAGCAAGTTGTGTTGGAAAGCGCGCAACAGAATGGTGTCTCGTGGACAAATGGCAGTATCGTTGCCCAATTGTACTTTCGGATAGTCAAAGTACCTGATTCGAATAGAGTCTCGGTCAGAACCGCATTGGTTTTGAGATTCCACCCAATACAAACCACCCGTGTTGATTTCGCGGATGCGATCGGTCACTCCATCTTGCCAAAACAAATTACCGTTGACAGGATCTGGTCCGATGATAAGAGGGATGCCGCGGCATAAATTGATGTCGGCAGCCAATTCAACAACCGGAGGAGCAAGGTCAAGCAGGTAAATGGAATCAACATCGCTGCCACAATCGTTGGAAACACGCACCCAATAGGTCGCTGCTTGATTCAGCGTTCGAAAAGGAAGGGTGTCGCCATTGTCCCACAGATACCGCTCAGCCAAAGGTACTGTGGCATTGACATTTCTCAAATCACCCAGACATAAAATTGGAGGGATGCTTAGGTCGATGGAGGGGGCATCGAGGCGATCGATATCAATAGTGTCACTTGCAACTCCACAGAAATTGGTGATTTCAACCCAGTGTTTTCCACCTATTATAGAAGCATAGCCAGAGCCCATTGAGCCATTTTGCCACAAATAAGTCGATTGGTCAAATGCTGCATTTAGCAGGAAATGTTTGTTGGCACATAAAGTCGTGTCATTGCCCAAATCGATGACGGGTGGATCCAATTGAAACAATTCAATCGTGTCCGTTCCTATGCCACAAATGTTGCTGATTTGAACCCAGTATTGTCCACCCAACGTTGCAGCGTATTGTGGAGCTGTGCTGCCATCTTGCCAGGAAAATCCGGAGCCTGGATAGGTTGTTCCCAAGGTGATGGTGTTGCCGGTGCATAGGGTGGTGTCTGGACCAAGATTAAAAACGGGGGTAGTGAGGTACTGCACATGAATGCTGTCTGTTGCTGTTGCGCACGCATTGGAAACTGTGACGGCATAGGTATTGGTCAGCGTTGCGCTAAAAGTGGGGTTCGAACTGCCATCCTGCCATAAATAATTGGCACTTGAAACTGAAACCGATGTATTGAGTATGGGCGCTGGGCCAGGGCAGAGCTCAATGTCAGGACCGAGGTCCAACGTAAACAAGCTGTCATAGCCCACCAGCACATTGTCGTTGGCTGTTCCGCACAAGTTGGTGACGGTAACGGCATAAGTGCCCGGCTGGTCAATCAACATGGACGAGGCAAAAGAACCATCCTGCCAGAAGTAGTTGGACTGTGGGAAAGTAACATCAACTGTATAAGAGTTGTTTTCACACAAAACGGTATCATTCCCTAAGTCTGGACCAGGCGGGGCCAGGTAGGAAATGTTTATGGTATCGCTGTGTGCATTACAGGCATTGCTCACGTTGACCCAGTATTGGTTGGCGCTACTCACATTGAAGGTTGGCGCAATGGAATTGTCTTGCCATTGGTAGGTAGCTCCCGGAATTCCGGGTGCAAGCTGTATCGTTGCTCCCTGGCATAAGGTGATATCTGGTCCCAAATCAAAGGTGAAGGCCAAATCAATGTTGACTAAGATACTGTCAATAAAAGGGCCGCATGGGTTCGTGACTGTGACATAATACATGCCTGAAGTACTGGCCCATTCTGTCGGAGAAGTTGAACCGGAATTCCACAAGTAGGAAGTGGCGTTAAAAAAAGTAGCGTCCAACAGCGTGCTGTCTCCCTGGCACAAAGTAGTATCGTTTCCAAGATTGATGGAAACTCCTGGAATAACGTTTATTTGGACCGTGTCCAGAATGGTGTCGCAACTGTAGTTAACCGTAACCTCGTAGGTCGTATTGGTGGCAGGAGTTGCAACGGGATTGGCAATTGTGCTGCTGCTTAAGCTGGCAGCGTTTGTCCAGGAATAGCTGGCGTTGGTGCTGTCTGAAATGCTCAATTGAACCGAGTTGCCTGAGCAAATGGTCGAATCGTCAAAAGTCGTTACAAAAGTTGCCGGATAAGGGATGACGCAAAAGGATTGCACATTGGTTAATCCACCAGTGGCGCCAGTAAATCCCCAATAAACGAGCGGGTCTCCCTGGAAAATATTGTTGATGATATCACCATTGTAGTTGAGGCGAAACACACAGTCAAAATAGACATCAAAGTCCTGTGATACCGGGTCCCAGGTGATGCGCACCTCATGGTCTTGACCGTCTTCGATATTGGCATTGGTCGCTGACGATTGAACCGGACCTGCCAGGTTGGTTGCAGCAGTGTGTGAAGTACTGCCGCCAGAAAGAATCGCGCTGTGATCTGCTGCCAAATCGCCCCAGGTCCCATTTTGGTAAGTGTCAAATTCAACTCCTACCATGTTGACAAAAGGAGCCATTCCCAATGAACCTCCTCCTGTTCCTCCAAAGCTGGGCAGCAAGGTATCTCTCAAAACAAATGCGATACCATCGGCACCACCATTGTTGGTACCTAAATTAACCGTAAATCGAAGATCAACTGGATTGCTCAAATCGATTGGAGTGCCATTCCAGGCTGCACCCATTTGATTTCCCAAAGCTTGTGTCAAACGGTAACAATTGCCCCCGAGGCTACTGGCAGAGCCGTATGTAGAGACTTGAGGGAATGCAGAAGATTGGAATACAACCGTCAGGATAACCAGACTCAGTATCCGAATCAAGGTATTGCAACACCTCCATAAATGCAGGCCATATGGTTTAGGACCGGTCATAAAAAATACGCGCTGCTGTGAAAGTTACTTACGAGAACACCTGTGAAAATTGAACTACAAAGATACAGTTTTTCAAATCAGGTACTTCTGGCACTGTGGAGTCAACATTACCGGTAAACGGTCAATCGACCCTCCAAATCCTGGTATTCCCGGTGCTCTGCTCCTTTGTACCTTATTTTCCACAAGTACACACCATTAGGGGCGGGGGTGAAGTCTTTCGAATAGCCTTCCCAGCCTTCGTTGATGTCGTTGGTGTGGAAGAGCAATTCACCCCAACGGTTGTAAATTCGTAAACTGAATTCGGCAATATCTGTTCCTTGTACCAGGAACTTTTCATTGTGGCGATCACCGTTCGGTGTGAAGGCATTGGGAATGTAGATGGTTGAACAATCCAATCGGTCTACAAAAATCTCGTCCTGTACTGAACAACCGTATTTATTGGTCACAGTAACGGAATAGTTTTGATCTCCACCCACGACAACTGCCGCAGTCGTGGCACCGGTATTCCAGGTGTAATCTACATTTCGTTCAAATCCACGCAGGGTGATCGAGTCTTGCGGGCAGATGGCCGTATCCACGCCAAGCTCAATAAATGGATAGTTGCGGTAGGTCACCCAGATGGAATCTTTGTCAGCGCCACATTGGTTGGTGGCTTCTACCCAATAGAGTCCTGTTTTAGTTATTTCAAGCAAAGTGTCGGATGAATTGTCCTGCCACAACAGTATGCCATTGATCGGACCAGTGCTAACAGAGTAGGGAGTGCCAACACAAATATCTGGGTCCGCTGGTAGCTCAAGTACCGGTGGGCTCAGTTCAATCAATTCGAATGAATCGAAGGCACTGCCACAAAAGTTAGAAACTGTCACGGTGTAAATTCCACTCGCATTCAAGGTGCGCAAAGGATTGGTATCACCATTGTCCCACAGATAGTTGGTTGCAAAAGCAACGGTGGCATCCACGGTTCTATTATCTCCGGTGCACAGAATAGCCGGCACATTCAGATCGATCTCTGGCCGGACCAGCACATCAACAACGGCTGTGTCGCGGGCCATTCCACACGCGTTGGTGACCCGTACCCAATATTGACCTCCTACGTTGGCTGCAAGAGCGGGTGTAGTGAAACCATTGCTCCACAGATAAGTTGCCTGATCAAAAGCAGCGTCCATAATGTGTTGTTCGCTTTGGCAAATGACCACATCGTTGCCCAGGTCCACCGTTGGTGGATCGAGTTGCGTGAGCAGAATTTCATCACTGGAAGTACCACACATATTGGTGACCTGAACAGAAAACAATCCTCCGATAGGCGTGCTGTAGGCGGCATTGGTGTCGCCATCCTGCCAGAGGTAGGTAGAGCCAGGGAACGTGACATCGAATGATTTAACCGCACCGGTGCAATGGATGGCATCCGCTCCTAAGTTGACAACTGGAACGTCCAGAAACTCGGCATATAAACTGTCTGTTTCTGTTCCACACGCGTTGGTGACTGTGACAATATAGGTGTTGGTATTGACCGCATTGAGCTGTTGTGAGGTCGAAGCATTTTGCCACACATAGCTGGCATTGGGTACATTGGCGTCCAGAGGCAGCGTCATGCCGAGGCAAAGAACAGCGTCTGGACCTAAATCAACAGTAAATAAACTGTCGTAGTTCACCACGATGGAATCACTGCCCACACCACACATATTCGTAACAGAAACAGCGTATGTAATGGGCGCATCCACTAACATGGTTGGCAGCAAGGTGCTGTTTTGCCAGAGGTAGGTGGAGGCGGTAAAGCTCGCATCCAATGTATAAGAACTGCCTTCACAAAGCGTGGTGTCGTTGCCTAAGTCAGGGGAAGGAGGAGCCAGGTAGCTAACGTTGATAGAGTCGCTCTCGGTGCCGCAAGCATTGGTGATGGCCACCCAATGTTGTCCGGGACTAGAAACCAAAAATGAATTGTTGGTCGAAGCATTTTGCCAGAGATAAGTTGCTCCGGGAATACTGGGCGATAGCAGCATCGTTGCTCCCGAACACAGCGTGGTGTTAGGTCCAAGGTCAAATGTAAAAGGAGAGTCGTAATCAACTTGCAAGGAATCGGTTGTTGAACCACAGCCATTGGTTACTGTCACAAAAATGAGTTCAGCAGTTGTTACGTTGTAAGTTGGTCCCGTTGCCCCCGTATGCCAGAGATAGGTCGCATTGGGAAATACTACATTGAGTTGGTAACTTGCTCCATCGCACAAAGTGGTGTCGTTGCCCAGGTTGGCTACAGGTGCATTTTCGTAGTCAATAACGATGGAATCAATGGCAATAGCACACGGTGTTGTTACTGTGACCGCATAGGTACCTGGACCACTGACTACCAGCGCGGAGTCCGTGGAGTTATCTTGCCAGAGATAGGTCGCTCCAGAGTTGAAGGCATCCAGCACCAGCGAATCCCCGGTGCAGAGGGTGGTGTCATTTCCAAGGTTGAGATTGAGTGTCGTATCAAGGATGGTAACAGGCTGAATAACTGTGTCGATGGTTGTTCCGTTGGTATCATATGCCAAAACCTGAACGTTGTAAGTTCCGGGAGCGCTAAAGATGTGGTGAGGATTGAACTCTTGTGACGCGTTGGCTGTGCCCGTTGCGGGGTCATCAAAACTCCATAGGGCAGAGTCCAGTCGCGCAGTATCGGATAAAGTGAAAAAGGTTGAATCCCCCAGACAGTGGTTGGTGTCGGCAAAGGTGATGGGAGGAGGAGAAACAGTCACCATCACAAAATTGTCTACCATGACCCAACTGGTCGTTGCAGTGCCTATCGTTTGTCTCACGGTGATGTATTGCCCGTTGTTGGGGGCGGTAAAAGTGACGGTTCGTTGTGTCCAAACTCCATTGGTTGCGCCAGCAGCAGTAGTGTGGATGACCGTGCCTTGTGTGGTAGAGGTGGTTGAAAGTCCAAGTTGTAAAGGATTAGAAACCCATGATGAGAAACTTAAATCCCAAAAAGTAAAGGTGTAGCTGTTGCCAGCAACAAGTGGAGCGGAAAGCTCTAAGCCGAATATGTCCGTTCCTCCGCCTGTGAGAGCGACTTTCCAGAGTCCATTTTGAATGGTTCCCCAGCCAATTGTGATGAGATCTCCATTTGGGGTGGTGCCAAAGCTGGTGGTATTGGAAATTGCAGCAGTAAATGCCGCATTGTTCATATTGATTAAGTTACCGGCAGCGGTATTGGTTTCGAAAGACCCATTCAAAAATGTCTGAGCATCAGTAAAGTAGGGGAGGAATAGCCCCAATACAACCAACCAGCCAATGAATAGTTTCTTTACCATTTTTTACGCATCAATGCTATTCACCTTTTATCAAAAGAATGACCCTTTTGTATTACTACACGATAGACGTAGAAAAGTTGTTGGGTTGCGACTTTGCGCGATATAATTTTGTTAAAAAGGGCTCTTAAAGTTAGCCAAGCTTTCGAAACTTTCGTCTCTTTCGGAAATAATGGGACTTTTTACCGGCCATTCAAACCCGAATGAATCCCATCGAATGCCCGTGTCTGCTGAAGGTTGGTGCATGGTAGAGGTGAGATAAACCATGGTCGTCTGATCTTCCAAAACGGCAAATCCATGGGCCAATCCTTTGGGAATGTAGATCGCCTTAAAATTTGTTCCAGAGAGTTCCAGCGAAAAATGGTGTCCAAAAGTGGGGGAATCTTTGCGCAGGTCAACCACTACGTCCAGCAGTCGCCCGCTGGTGCAGTAGATGATTTTGGCGTGGTCGTGCGGTGGAAGCTGGAAGTGCATGCCTCGAACCACTCCCTTCAAGGAGCTGGAGTAGAAACTTTCGTCAAACTGCGTTTCTAAATCCAGTGCAGCAAAGGAATCTTTGTGAAAGGTTTTGACAAACACACCTCGGTCGTCTGCTTTGTGAAACAGGTCGATGCTGTAAACTCCATTAATGGGCGCGGGGTGAAATTGCATGCAGTTGCTGATTGAATATTAGGCCATGTTGAAGTAGGCCTTGATTTGGTCGAGTGTGACTTTTTGCGGGTCCTTCGCGTAAGTTTTGTACCAGTCAATGGTAAGGTCAATGGCTTGTCCTGAGTTCATTTGCGGAACCCAACCCAATACGTTTGCAGCCTTTTGAATGTCTAACTTCAACAGTCCTGCTTCGTGTCGTTTGTTGGCAATGTCGGGCGTTTCGAAGGTTCCTGATCCCCAGCTTTGAATGGCAATTTCTACCAATTCGCGCACGGTCAGCTCATCTTCCGGAATGGGTCCAAAATTGAAACTATCTGCGGCAATTTGTCCATTTTTGGCCAATTGTGCTCCAAGCAGCAGATAGCCGCCAATGGGTTCCAGCACATGTTGCCACGGACGCACAGCTGCAGGGTTGCGCACGGTGATGGGGTTGTCTGTTTGTAAGGCCCTGACAATATCAGGGACAATGCGGTTTTCAGACCAGTCACCTCCGCCAATGACATTGCCGCTTCTGGCTGTTGCAACCCATTTTTGGTGCTGCTCGTAGTTGGCAGGGTTAAAAAAGGACAGTCGAAATGAATCCGTCACCAGTTCTGTACAAGCCTTGCTGTTGCTGTAAGGGTCGTATCCGCCTAATCGATCTTCTTCTTTGTAGGGAGTGGTGCGTTCCTGATTTTCATAAACCTTGTCGGTGGTGATGATAACCGTGTGCACCATTTTGTCGATGAACCGCAGCGCATCCAGCACATGGGCTGTTCCCATCACATTGATGGAGTAGGTTTCTACAGGATTTTCGTAAGAATCTATGACCAGCGCTTGTGCGGCCATGTGAAAAACAAAATCCGGTTGAAAGGCCGCCATTTCTTTGGAAAGACGCTCGTTGTCGCGGATGTCGGCAATAACCGATTCACAAAGGGTGTCACCCTGAATGAGGAGGTAGAGGTCCTGATCCGTTTTCGGTGCCAAGGCATACCCTTTAACAGTAGCACCAAGTTCTTTGAGTAAAAGCAGCATCCAACTTCCCTTGAAGCCGGTGTGCCCGGTCAGAAAGACTTTTTTACCTTGATACGTTGATTTGAGTTGATCCAGCATTTACCAGTTTTTCCATTTGGGATCGGCTTCCCACAATTGATTGAGGTCATTGTTGTCGCGCATGGTATCCATACAGCGCCAGAATCCGGTGTGTTTAAATGCCGTCAATTGCTCATCGCGCGTCAGGTCCTCCAACGGCTGGCGCTCCCACATCATGTCATCGGCATCATCGTGGAGGTAGTTAAATACTTCTGGTTTCAAAATGAAAAAACCTCCATTGATCCAGGAACCTTCCTGCTTGGGCTTTTCGCTAAAACTCTTGACCGTGCTGTTTTCATCCAACTCAATCATGCCGAATCGGCTGGCTGGTTGCACGATGGTCATGGTGCACATTTTGCCTTTTTTCTTGTGGTGGGCCAGCTGGGCATTCATGTCGATATCACTGACACCGTCACCGTAAGTCAGCATAAAATCTTCATCGCCTACATATTGTTGTACGCGTTTCAATCGACCTGCTGTCATGGTTTCCAAGCCCGTTTCTACAAGTGTCACTTTAAACGACTCAGAAGGGGAGTGGTGTACTTCCACTTCATTGGAGTCGAGGCTCACAGTAATATCGGCATTGTGGATGAAGTAGTTCAGGAAATACTCCTTGATAACATACCCTTTGTACCCCAGGCAAATGATAAACTCCTTGTGCCCAAAAGCGGCATAGTTTTTCATGATGTGCCAAAGAATTGGCTTGCCACCAACCTCAACCATCGGTTTGGGTTTAAGGTGGGATTCTTCTGAAATTCGGGTGCCTTTTCCTCCGGCAAAAATGACAACTTTCATACCTCTTGAGATCGCCTGTTTGTGTTCGGGCAAATATAATTAAAACTATAAGACGGGAAGGGAGTCACGAAGGTGGCTGGGCAATTCTTAAAAATTGTTAACGCTCGGTTAACAAGGCGTTTCAGGGTTTCCAGTTCAACCGGTCAAAGGTACCAACGCCCTTGATGAAATGGGCCTTGACAATGCTTTCAGGAAAAATACCGGATTTGGTGTGTTGGTCAATTGTTTGCTGAATCGCCCGCCTTTTACGGAGCCATTTTCCAGTGTATCGGTAAAAACTTAAGTGTGCCCTCAAAATGGAAAAGGAAGCTTTGAGGTTGCCATCGATTACCATTTTGGCAAAGGCCAAGCCATCCATGATCAATCGCAGTGGTATCTTCCAAATCAACTCAGTGCCGGGCAGGTTTTTTACCATCATGATGAGGTTGTTGCGGTGATTGCGGTAAACCTTTTGCGGACTGCCATAAGTGATAATCGCACCACCCATGTGGTAAACTTCCGACTGCGGGCAAACCATGATTTTGTAACCGTAGTTTTTGATGCGCCAACACAAATCGATTTCTTCCATGTGTGCGAAAAAATCATCGTCCAATCCACCGGTTTGATGGTAGACATCTGCCCGAATGAAAAAACAGGCACCCGAGGCCCAAAATACTTCTTCGATGGATTCGTATTGTCCGGTATCTTTTTCTACCGTTCCAAAAATGCGCCCCCTGCAAAAGGGATAACCATGGTGATCGATGTAACCGCCACAGGCTCCGGCATATTCGAAAGCATCGCGTTCGTAGTACGACTTGATTTTTGGTTGAACAACGGCAATTTTTTCATCGCTGTCCATCAGTTCCATTACCGGCTCAATCCAGCCTTCGGACACCTCCACATCGGAGCTGACCAAAACGTAATATTTGGACTTGATTTGAGCCAAAGCAACCGCATAACCATTGGTAAACCCCTTGTTGTTTTCAATCCGAATGAGTTCAACTTCGGGGAATTGAGTGGATACGAAGTCAAAAGTGCCGTCATCGGATCCATTGTCAACCACATAAATTTTGTAGTCACCATGAGTTGGTGTGTGGGCAATGGTTTTAGGCAAAAGCTCCTCCAGCAGGTGTTTACCATTGTAACTAAGCACAACAACGGCTAGCTTCTCAGTGCTCGTACTCATGGTTGTGGAAACTTGTAAATGGTCATTAAAAAGCTGGCTTTGTGGTCCTAAATTACAGCGTGACTATTGAGAACACAGGTTTTAAAGGCCTGCAAGTTTACGAAGAATTTATGAATTGAATTGGGGCTGCAACCCATGGAGCCGGTTACCTATCGGGGATCTGTAAACAGGTCTCTCGTTGGGTTACCAAACTGATCGTTGGTGCCTCCTTCATCCAGGTTCGTTGGCACTCCATTACGTCCCTGCAATACCGCCTCCCACCGTGGATTGTTTTGTTCTCCGTAAACGTTGGAGTGTAACAAAACATAATCGTTGGAACTCAAATCGGGATAATAAAAGACAAAACGAGCATTGGACCGAGACTCGATCTGGTAATACTGCCAGATTTCGTACGGATAGGAATTAGAGATGTTTTTGCGATCAACCATGGCGTTTGGTGGGCCGTATTGCAAATACACCCTGCCGCGATCAGTTTCATAGCCCCTGCGAATTTTTGTGGAGTAAAACTTGTTGACTTTTGCTACTTCTTGTTGATATTTTAACCAGGCCAAGTGCGGATTGCTATCGTCTCTGTTTTTCCAGAAAGACAGAAAATATTGCTGCATCAATTCCAAATCCGCTTTCTTCAACTGCCTGTCCACAAACGAACGTTCAATTTTACTAGAGATAGGTCGGGTGGAGCGAATGTAATCGCGTAAGGTGTCTGTATGGGTTATCTCTTCCACAAATGACTCGGAAGTGGCCAGGGTGGAAACATCTTCTAAGGTCATAGGAACCGCTGGATTGCTGCGCTGGAAAAAGAGTTTGCGTTTGCCAATCTCTTCATTTTGACGGTTGCGAATTTCGATGACCAGGTTGTAGTTGCCAGAGGCTAAATTGGTAATGTTGAACTCTCCCAACAACACGTCTACCTTGCTGACAGTTTTCCTCTTAAATCCTCTGAAGTTGCTCAGCATTTGCCCGTTGCCGGTGGACTCGATGAAATAGTTTACCAGGTAACCTTCTCCTTCACCCAAGACATATTCTGTGTTGTAGAGCTCAGCATAGAACACCATTTTCTGCACGGATTCAGGGAAGAAGTCACTCACATAAGGAATGAGGTCGTACCCGCTTTTGGTCAACATCCCCGGAGCAGTGGATTTTTCATAGGATTCCACCAACTCCACTTCCGATATGCTTATTTTACTATTGGGATAGTCCAATTCGATGGCTTGTGAGCTGTTGAATGGAGGAGCATCCGAGTTGTTGTCGGCAATTTGAATCTCAAAATCGTACTGCCCATTCGGAATTTGAATGCGCTGCTGATCAAGAAAATTGACGATCCCTTCGCTGGTGTCCGCGACTTCCGGACTCAGGATATTGTATTTCTTCCAATTCTTGATCTCATCGCCCTGCTTGAAGATATAAGTCACCTCAATACTCCCCTGGAATTTTCCGTTTTCATTTTGGACGTATTCAACAGAGCGTCCTACCAGAGAAAGATAGGTTTCAATGTATGGTCCCGACTCGGGAGAGTAGAATGTACAATATGAGAAAAATGCCTCCAGCGATTTTCCGGGAGCGGAAAACGCCATTAGGGGGAGGAAAAAGAATAGCAATACCAGTTTTCTCATAAACACAAAATCATACGGCACAAATCTACAAAAAATGCGTGTTTCCTTCAATCTTACAGCCTTCATCTAAAATCTCTTCAACTTACTATCCTGTTTGTGTTTTGGCAGATAGATTTTTGTATTACATTTGCAGCGGAGAGATGGCAGAGTGGTCGAATGCGGTGGTCTTGAAAACCATTGAGGGTCACACCTCCGGGGGTTCGAATCCCTCTCTCTCCGCTTAAATAGCCTGTAACAAACATAACTGTTTACAGGCTATTTTCTTTTCTTTACTCTGCTAATCCGAAAGTTCATTTATTGAACGGTGGATATTTTGTTTAAGTGGCTCAAATTGTTGGTATGAAAAAGACCGCCATTATAGGGGCTAGTCCCAATTCCTCTCGTTATTCTTACTTAGCTGGTCATCGTTTGAAGGCAAAAGGACATGCCATAGTTCCTCTCGGAATTCGTGGTGGAGTCATTGCCGATGAAGATATTTTGACCGATTGGCCCGAAAGCATTGAGGGCCTTGATACGATTACAATGTATGTTGGTCCGCAACGGCAACCACAGTATTACGATTACATTCTTGGACTCCAACCGAAACGGATAATTTTTAATCCGGGTACTGAAAACATGGAATTGGAGAAATTGGCACACGAAAAGGGAATTGAAACGCTTGAAGCGTGTACTTTGGTGATGCTATCCAATGGCCTTTATTAGGCCTTTTTTCATTTATTTCAATAAATCAAGCCCTTCCCGGATAACGGTGCAAGCCATTTTGATGGCTTCTTCGTCAATGGTTAATGGTGGAGCAATGCGGAAACTGTTGTTGCTGGATAGAAACCAGAAGCCGATAACACCATTTTCCAGGCAGTGGTGAAATAGTGTTGAGACTTGATCATAGTCTTTTAATTCCAGGGCCAGCATGAGCCCGATGCCTCGGATTTCTCGTACCGAAGGATGTTGCAGCAACTCTTTGAACAAATTACCTTTGGCCGCTACCTGCCCAATTAGTTCATCAGTTAACACGTCCAAATTGGCCAATGCTGCTGCGCAACTCATCGGATGTCCTCCGAATGTGGTGATGTGACCAAGCATCGGGTCGTGGGTCAGGCATTCCATTATTTCAGGTGCTGAAATAAAGGCACCGATGGGCATTCCTCCGCCCATGCCTTTGGCGAGCGTAATAATATCGGGTACCACATCAAAATGCTCAAAAGCAAAACGTTTTCCGGTGCGGCCAAATCCCGTTTGTACTTCATCCATGATGAGCAGCGTGTCAGTGGCATTGCAACGATCGCGCAGTGCTTTCAAATAGTTGGGGGCAGGAATTCTGACGCCTGCATCTCCTTGAACGGGTTCGATGATAACTGCTGCGGTGGCAGTGGTTATTTTGGAAAGGGCGGTTTCATCATTGAACGAAATGAATCGAGTACCCGGCAACAGCGGTCGGTAGCCGCCCTTTTTTGTTTCATTGCCGGTCAAGCTCAATGAACCATGTGTGCTGCCGTGATAAGAATGATGGAAACCGACAACTTCATACCTGCCGGTATACCTTTTGGCCAATTTAATGGCGCCTTCATTGGCCTCGGTTCCACTGTTGACCAAATAAACCATGCTGAGATTTTCCGGCAATACCGCTGCCAAACGATGGGCCAATTGCACTTGTACTTCTTGAATGTACTCGCCATAAACCATGACATGCAAGTGCTTGTCAAGCTGTTTTTGCAGCGCAGCAACGACTGTCGGATGGCGGTGACCAATGTTGGAAACGGCAACTCCTCCTATGAGGTCCAGGTAGCGCTTGCCATCTGTGTCATATAAAAAAACACCTTCGGCCCGGTCAATCTCCAGCCCTACTGGAAAGGGAGTAGTTTGGGCGAGGTGTTTCAAGAAAAGTTCGCGGTTCTTACTCATGCTGCGAATTTAACCAATGTAGGCTTACAGAAGTAAATGAAGTGCTGCCGGGTCGAAAGACCCAACAGTCATAAAGTTTTTAGAGCTGCCTGCTGCGGTCTTTCGACCCGGCAGATAATTACAAGCTATTTCGGAGTCTCTTTTTTATGATTTTCCCGAATACGGTGCAGGAGTTCTCGCTTAAATTTCTCTTCGGCACGGTAAAATTTGGCCGTTTTCTGAGCGGACAGAACCGTTTGAATCTTTGCGTGGTATTCTACAAAGAGGTCTGCTTCCTGCTGTTTTATGTCCACGATTTGGTCGATGAGTTTTTTGGCATCTTCCTCCGACAGGTCATCAACATTCTCCAATTGACTTCGAATATCCTGGTGTTTTAGTTTGCGCAAGGCACTCTTTTTTTCTTCCAATTCACGGTAAAGTAGCCAGAATTTTTCTGCTTCCGATGCCGTTAGGTCCACTTCTTCAGTGATGTAGGCAATTTTCTGAGCACGGATTTGCTCCTTCTTTTTCTCCATTCCGGGTGGCTGTGCAAATGCCTGAACCACAAAAAGGAACATCAAAAGGGTTGCTATAGGATATACAGTTTTCATCGTATTTACTTATTAAAGTTCTTCGACAATGGAAGACATGTCAATGTCCGATTCTATCAAATAATCAATGAGTGGTTCGTCCTCTGTAACTAACTCAAGATCTTCAGCCAGCATTTCCACCAACAAAGCTTCATCGACACTGGCCAGATAATCCGATTCAATCACGGTAATTATTTCTTCGGCTGTTAAAGAGCTCTGAGTGGCCGGTTGATCGGAAAATACAAAAGCAACAACGATAATGATGGTCATTACCCATGCACCAGCCACAACCTGTAGCAAAGAGGGGCGAAGCTGGGCATGCAAAGGAGGAGCCGCCTCCAGGGTATAACGTGACTGAACTTTTGTAGGAAAGGCCTCAAAATAATTGTCAGGCACCTTAAAAGGATCTTGTTTGGACAGTTTGGCCAAATGTGGCGCAAGCTCATCTAAACGTTCTTCTGATTGCTGGTTGTTGGGTTTCATTATTGATGGGTTGGATGCGAAAGTCTTTGATTGGTTTAATCTTCCTTCAGGATTTTTTCAATTTTTTTGACAGCTATGTGGTAGGATGCTTTTAATGCTCCTACCGAAGTACCCAATATTTTAGACATGTCTTCGTACTTTATTTCCTCGAAATACTTCATGTTAAAGACAAGGCGTTGTTTCTCCGGTAAGGTTAAAATGGCCTTTTGCAGCTTCAGTTCGATGTCATCGCCACTTATCAAAGCATCACTTTCCAGGTTGTTGGCTAATTGGCTTTCAACGTTGACCAGTGGGACGAAAAATCGTGTGCGTTTTTTGCGCAGGAAAGTCAACGACTCGTTGGTCGCAATGCGGTACAGCCAGGTATACAACTGAGATTCTTCCCGAAAATTATCAATTCCCTTCCAGGCCTTGATGAAGGCGTTTTGCAACACATCATCCGTATCTTCATGGCTGATAACCATTCTTCGGATTTGCCAATAAAGTTTTTCCTGGTATTTGCGAACCAGCAGGTTGAAGCCGTATTCCTTTTCGTCCGGGTTGCGGAGAAAGCGGATCAATTCAGCATCTGTGAATTCGCTCATGGGGTGGTGCTTAGCAAGTTGATACCTTGGGCAACCACCATCCTGGTGCGCTTATTTTCGAGCAATGACTTTTTCAGCCAGGCGAACGATATCTGGGGTATCCAGTCCATACTTTTCGAGGAGTTGCTCAGGAGTGCCACTTTCTCCAAAAGTATCGTGCACTGCAACCATCTCCATAGGAACAGGCAGTTCCCTGACCAATAATTGTGCAATGCTGTCTCCCAAGCCTCCATTCATCTGATGTTCTTCCGCAGTCACCACACATTTTGTTTTGCGGACAGAAGCTAGGACGGCTGCATCGTCCAAAGGTTTAATCGTGTGAATGTTTATTACCTCGGCACTGATTCCTTTTTCTGCCAATACCTGGCAAGCTTGAATTGCTTTCCACACCAAATGGCCGGTTGCTACAATGGTCACATCCATTCCTTCCTGCATCAGGATTGCTTTGCCAATCTGAAAATCAGCATTCGGGTCGGTGAAATTGGCGACTTTGGGTCGTCCAAAACGCAGGTAAACAGGGCCATCCCATTTAGCAATGGCTATAGTAGCCAGGCGCGTTTGGTTGTAGTCACAAGGATTGATTACCGTCATGTTTGGCAGCATCTTCATCAAACCGATGTCTTCCAGAATTTGGTGAGTAGCACCATCTTCTCCCAACGTTAATCCGGCATGCGAAGCGCAGATTTTTACGTTCTTGTGCGAGTAGGCTACCGATTGTCTGATTTGGTCATACACACGGCCAGTGGAAAAGTTGGCGAATGTTCCGGTGAAAGGAATTTTTCCACCAATGGTCATACCGGCAGCAACTCCAATCATATTGGCTTCGGCCACACCCATTTGAAAAAACCGGTCAGGAAAGTTATCCGCAAAGGCATTCATCTTCAACGACCCTGTGAGGTCAGCGCACAAAGCGACTACATCTGGATTTTGTTGTCCCAATTCAAGGAGACCAGCTCCAAAACCGGAGCGCGTATCTTTAGATTCTGTGGAGGTGTATTGAGTCATGACGTTAATACAATTTGATGGTCGTGGAAGATCCTGAGTTGATGGTGAATGTTTTTTCGATCGTAAAAATGGACGCTTTGGAGCCTTTCGGGCGGAATACTACACGGTAATCCCCTGGTTGCAGGCTAAGGCTTTCGCGGGTGCCATCTTCGGTGAGGTTGATTACCCATTCCAGGCCTTCTTTTTTGTCCAAATAAATACTGCCGTATCCTGATGACAACATTTGCAGGTTCAGAATACCTGGTCGCTTAATTTCTACCGTAGTGGTTTTGCTTTGTGAGATATCCACATCGTAGACATAGGTGCGGGGAATCGTCAGTATTTCCAAATCGTATTTGCCCACAATGTAGCGCGTCTTTTCGGAAAATTTCTGCACATACAAAGTGTTGAGTTGGCCCACTTGGCGCACAATGGTGTGCAAATCTTTACTTCCAGACAATCCAACCATTTTTAGTTGGAGGTCACCCTGAGGGGCATCTAAGCCAAAAATGTTGTGTTTTCCGGGTGTGAGGCGAATGCTGTCCAGCGTTTGAGGCGGAATGGTGTGAACCACCATGCGGTAAGTATGAGCGGGATTCAAAGGAATCGTATCAGGGTGGCCTTTGTGGTTCAGGGTGTGTACGTAGTTGTAACGTATGCTGCCGGTAAATTGGTCGTAAAATGTCATGTTGACATCGGTCTCAGTTGGATTGCCTTCAATATCCAGCAAGTTGGCCTGAGCCGTGGTGGTGTTCATCGCCTGAGAAATGACAATTTCAAGCACATTTTTGAAGGTTTGCTCATCCGAAGCATCGTAATAATTTCCAACACATTCGTAGTAATCCCGGAACTCAACATCCAACCCAATACCGATAACAAAAGGTTTGAGCGTGATGCCTTTCTCTTGCAGGGCGATCGAGACAGCGCAAGGGTCGCCATTGCATTCTTCTACACCGTCCGTAATTAATATGATGATGTTTTTGACATTTTTAGCATCCGGAAAATCTTTGCCGGCTTTTTCCAAGGTACGCGCAATGGGGGTAGTACCCTTGGGTCGAAGGGTTCTTAACTCTGATTTTATTTTCTTGATGTTGTCGGAAAGGCTGGGGGCAAAGGGCACTTCCAGCTTGGTGTCATCGCAATCCTGGCCTTGCAAATAATTTTTTTGGTGGCCGAAGAAGCGCAAAGCCAATTCCAGATTCTCGATGCCTTGTAAGCTGTCCAATACTTCGCTCAACAAGCGGGTTGCTACGTTTATCTTGGGTTGGTTTTCCCAAACACCGTTCATGCTGTTGGAAGCATCAAAGATGAATAGGATACGTGTAAGCTTGGGTTTGGGAGCATCTCCCTTGGACTGACCAAGTGCAGTACTGCCGACCAAAAGCAGCATCAGCAGTGGAAACAAGACAATACGGGGCATTCTCCGCAACAATTGCAGAAAATAAGTACCGGTTTGTTTAGTAGTCACCAAGAGTTTCTTCCAGTTGAGAAAGGGCTACCGCGAGCTGTTCGTCATTGGGGGCGACACCATGCCATTTGTGCGTTCCCATCATGTAATCAACTCCCTGGCCCATTTCTGTTCTCATCAATAGAACGATCGGTTTGCCGTTTCCAGTATGACTGATGGCTGTTTGAAGGGTTGTAATGACCGCTTCAATGTCGTTGCCATCCAGTTCCATCACGTGCCAACCGAATGCTTCCCATTTGGCTTTTAAGTTGCCCAATGAGAGAACATCATCGCAATCACCATCAATTTGCCTGCCATTGTAATCAACGGCTGCAATCAGGTTGTCAATTTTATGGTGTGGAGCAGACATCGCTGCTTCCCAAATCTGACCTTCTTGAAGTTCGCCATCGCCATGCAAACTGAAGACCAATCGGTCGTCACCATTGAGGCGTTTGGCTAAAGCTGTTCCAATGGCTGCGGACAATCCCTGTCCCAAAGAACCCGAAGCCATGCGAATACCTTCGAGGCCTTCTTCAGTTGCGGGATGCCCTTGCAAACGCGAATTGAGTTTGCGGAATGTAGCCAACTCCGAAACTTCAAAATAGCCGGTTCGGGCCAGGGTGCTGTACCAAACAGGAGAGATATGTCCGTTGGAAAGAAAAAACACATCCTGACCAATGCCGTCCATGGAAAAGTTGGCGGGGTCGTGCTGCATGATTTCAGTATAAAGTGCCACGAAGTATTCAACACAACCAAGTGACCCTCCTGGGTGGCCGGAACTGGAACCATTGGTCATGCGGACGATGTCCCGTCTTACTTGTGAGCAAATGCGCTTTAATTCAGTAATGTCAGGCATTGCCGGAGCTGTTTTAAGGTGTGATGATGGCATGGAATTGGAGCAAAAGTAACTGAAATTGAACAAGCGAAAAGGGGATGTTGAAAACTTTTGAAAACTACTATCAAGCACTAGTGTCCACCTAAAACAAGCTGATAGACAGTTGGTTATGGTTTAGTTCTTTGATGTCTTTGTAATCTACCTTTGTAAACAGCTCATTTACAGGAGTTTTGTCAAGTAGTGATATCCCTAAAAT
>Ga0316204_10000445_pt1 | contig 153203 bp, 128 predicted proteins | sample 6monrhotite_MG_2_FD_205661 | JGI IMG/M metagenome (GOLD analysis project Ga0316204, IMG submission 205661) | Microbial mat bacterial communities from mineral coupon in-situ incubated in ocean water Damariscotta River, Maine, United States -... | ecosystem: Environmental > Aquatic > Marine >... | reverse complement strand
CCGCCGCCTCGCCAAAGATTTCGAAAACCGAACAAGGAAAGCTAGGGCATTCCTCTTGTTAGCGTCGATACGCTTGATGGTCAGAAAGCTTTGTTTTAACAAATAAACTTATCGGACAGACTCTAAGAAAGAAGCACTGTATTCGAAAATTAGTGTGCTTGAAGAAGAAGTTAATCGTAATCGAACCCGCTTTGAAGCAGCAATGGCACTTGTATTAGAAGTGGGCGACACGGCTGGGGAATTTGGGAAGCGACTAAAACCGATCAAAGAAATTATGGACTCTATTACCGGCGTTATTAAGGCTGTAAAAGGGGACGAAGAACAAAGATATCCTAGCCTTGCCGCACCTGAAACCCCCAAACAAATTGAACCTCCTAAAAAAGAATTACCGTCACCTGAAAACAATAAAGGCTCAGGCGACTTTGATGATGAAATCCCCTTCTAAATTTGTAAGGTTTTTGCATATTTTAGGAGTTCAATTGTAATTTCATTCCCTATAAATAATTGATTTTTCTCACAAAAAATTAAAAACTCCTTATTTGTAATCAGTAGGTCACGAGTTCGAATCTTGTAGCCGGCACCATTTTTTCCACGAAAAACCTGCGCTTAACGAGAAGTCGTTAGATGCAGGTTTTTCGTTTTAAGCTGCCGGGTCACGTCCCCGCGCAACGACATGACCGTCAGCACCGCGCCCCTCATCTTACCCGGAGATTAAAACTGGCGACAGGTCTACGATTTGTCTTTTGACCTCGACGCCCCCAAGGCAAACCACACGAGCGCGGGCCCAACACAACTTGCAGCAACGGCATCAAGGTATCGTTCATGAAATATTGCGAATACGATCACCCCAAGGGTTACAAGCAAGCCAATAATGATGATTGCGAGGGAATATCTGTTTTTCAACATTTGTCTAACTGGTGCATTCTGGTGCGAACTTTATGACGCTACAGCTCCCTTAATCTCCTGGATTTAAGCTGAACAGCCCCCATTCGAGAAAAGAGGACGCTGATTGTCTCTTCGATAACACAAGGTCTCTTTATGCTTCCTGCTCTGCAACAAACTGGTCATAGGCGCTCAATGCCTGGGCGGCGTAGACCATTGATGGCCCCCCGCCCATATAAACAGCCATGCCCAGGGTTTCCAGAACCTCTTCGCGACGGGCGCCCAGCTTCTGCGCCGCCTTGGCGTGAAAGGCGACACATCCATCACAGCGCACAGCGACACCAATTGCCGTTGCAATCAGCTCTTTCGTCTTGGTATCCAGCGCGCCATCCGCGGTGGCGGCGCGCGCCATGGCAGAAAACCCTTTCATGGTCTCCGGTATTCCTTTCCGGAGTTCAGTAATTTGAGCGCTCAGGTCACGGGCGAGTTCGGGGTAATCTGTGTTCACGGCATCAAATCCTTTTTCGGCTTGGGCTCAAGACGTCCCACGATTGCAGGCGAATCGATCAGTTGTTCGGCGCATGATATGTCACCGCCAAAAGTTCCAGCGCACCATCAGGCAGGAGGCCAAATTAGTCAATTTGAAGATTTGTGAAAATACTCAACAAAATTGACTGACATCAATTTGCATACGATACAAATGTGTCAAATTGCGCCACTGAAAAGACTAATCAGATTTTAGCATCGGTTTCAGGTCTACACTTGTGGATATTGCAACACTCATTGGCCTTGTGTTTGGATTGGGGATCATCCTCGCCGCCATCATTACCGGTGGCGACATCGCTGTGTTTGTCAATGCCCCTGGACTGATGATCGTCGTCGGCGGGACGATGGCCGCAACCCTGATCAAATTCAAGCTGAAAGACGTCCTGACTTCATTTTCGACAGGTATCAAAGCGGCATTCAAGGATATCAGCAGCGACCCCAAAGAGATTTACGACCAGGCCATTGAAATGGGTGCCGCCATGAGAAAGAACGGCCCCATGGCGCTTGAGGGGTTTACCATCAACAATCAACTGTTCAGTGATGGCGTACGCCTGATCGTTGACGGACATAAGATTGAAGATATCCATAATATTGTTCTCAGTGAAATCAACCAGACCATTATCCTTCAGGAAAAGGGCGAAGCCATGTTCAGGGGGATCGGTGAATCAGCGCCGGCGTTTGGCATGCTCGGGACGTTGGTCGGACTGGTGCAGATGTTGGCCAATCTGGACGACCCGTCGTCGATCGGGCCGGCCATGGCCGTCGCCATGCTGACAACGTTTTACGGAGCACTGATCGCCAACCTGATCGCATTGCCCATTGCTGATAAACTGGCTCGCAAAACGACCGATGATCAAAACGTACAAGACCTGATTGTTGAAAGTATAAATTTGATCTTCCTGCGCCAAAACCGTCAGGTCATGGCCGAAACCCTAGCCGCTCACTTGCCGTCCGGTTCGGTGCAGTCGAACCAAGACGAAGCCCAGGGCACCGGCGAGTCGGGCGGTACGGCAGCGCAACCTGGAGCAAGCTGATGCCTCCGCGTCGCAAAGCAGCAGCTAAGTCAGGTGGCGCACCAACCTGGATGGTGACTTTTGGCGATCTTATGTCGCTATTGTTTTCCCTGTTCGTTCTGCTGTTCACCTATTCCACTGTTGATGCACAAAAATACAAGGCTTTGGCGGGTTCTCTCAAGGAAGCCTTCGGCTCATCAAAGAACGATTCTCTTATCGGGGATCAGGGCGGACCAATGGCGATCATCAATCTATCTCCAGAATTTGCTGACGATTCGACCGACCAACCAACACAAAAGGTTGTCATTGAACTGGAACCACCTCAAGAACCAGCCAAAGACACTGTTTCTCCGCCACCCAAGGACACGGAAAAGGCCCTTAGAATAAGTGAACATGACGCACTGGAGGTGGCCAGGGTTGCTAAGGAACATCGTGCAGAAGAGCTCGAGCGCAAGCTGAAAACAACCATTTCCGAAGACCTTGGGGGACCAAGTATTGATGTTGAGCGCAAGCAAGACCGGGTGTTGATCAGGTTTCCAAACGAAATAGCGTTCCCCCCAGGCAGTGCGGAAACCAACCCCAAATTTGAAGCCGTGTTAAAAAGTCTCTCCAAGATATTGAGCACGACATCCGGAGAAATTATAGTCGGCGGGCATACAGATAATGTTCCGATCACCCCAGGAGGGCGATATCAATCAAATTGGGAACTTTCGGCGGGTCGCGCAGCAGCGGTTGTTCACATCCTTCTCGAGGACCCGTCTCTGGCCCCTGACCGGGTCACCATTCAGGGGTTTGGAGACAGCCGCCCGAGGGTTAATAATGACAGCGAAGAAAACCGCGCCAAAAACCGTCGGGTCGAAATTTCAATTTTAACTGGGTCCGGCAATAAAACCGAGGAAACGCAATGACAGATAACGATCTGCGCAAGCATCAATATTTTTCACAAAGTATCGAACAGGCAATCCGGCTGGCCAATCGCGAGGTCCTGCACCCTGTCACCGATCCCTTGACCCAGGATAAAATCCTGTCTGTCGCGATAGAAGTTGCCAAACGAAGGAGCAGATATATTGAAAAAATTCTGAGCCTTGGCAAGGAAAGCCAAGAACCATCAAGTGGCGAGACGCTTAAAAAATATCGGATTGATTTTGAAGAGGCCCGTGATGGCTTCACCGCACTGATGACTGCAATAGAACACAACTACATTGATGTGCCAGACAGCTAAAAATTGCGAGCCGCCCCGTATCATGCGTAGCCCAAAAAGGAGGTTTCGATCCTGCCCCCGCGTGTTATGGTGAGATACAAAGCTGTCGGCTTCAGGGTAGGCCGCTATTGAGGAGGATCACAAAATGATAAAATTGCGCAAGATCGCAGAAGACGCGACCAGTGGAATAAATGAGTTGCTGGTAACCCCTCTCACCGAAGAACAGACTTCCAAGGTCGAAAAAATAATCGAACAAACCGTTATCAAGGCAATGCTTGAGGGCCAGCATCGTGCCGTCGATGCCGCCATAAGCTGTCCCTCTGCGGATCAGGATTTGGCACACAAAATCGCAACCGCAATCCGCCAGGAAAACGACGCCCTGATCGTCAACTTATCGAGTTTGCGCTAGACTGAAACCGACAGTTTTCACCTAAAATTTACCATCCAGATGTTGTCGTCGCCAGTTTGATTGGTGCCTGCTGCCGGGTGACTATTTACGAAATTTAGGAATCATCCAAATGCATCCAAGTATCGCCAAACCAGCAACAATGGATAACCCGGACAAATAATATACCGTCATGTCCAACGTCCTCTTCCCAGGATTTGCTAGATAACCAAGCAATTAAAAAATCAAGAAATTATTCTTGCACGATTCGGATCGAAAATCAATTTATCTATTGAATCACAATATCTTATAAGGAGTATTCAAAGAAATCTGATTATAAAAAACGCCTACCTTAAGACAATTAAAACACAACCCTTTAAAAAGATTCATGAATTTCAGGTGTGCATGAATTTTACGTTACCTTATTGAAGGTCGCCAGTTTCCAGTGTCGGAGCATCCTGAGGTGCTGCTTCACCGTTGTTGATCTGAAATTTCCGATATTGTGAATAGGCATCTCGCTCAACGACATAGGGGTCCAGCGCCCCCTTTGTCACGGTCAGGATTTCGTCCTGATTTTTCGAATACTCTACTCCCCCCTGCGCAACAGCGCCGACCAGAGGCATTGGACTGGCAACCGCCGTCAAGGCATCGCCGATAGCATCACGGGTATTTGACGGACCCAACAATGGAAGAACAATATACATCCCCTCATCCGCGCCATTCACCGCAGCCGCTTGTCCCAGGTCTTCGCGCCGCTGTTCAATTCCCATATCCGATGCCGGATCATTCAACCCACCGACACCAAGGGTCGAATTGACGAAAAATCGTTTTGTTGCGTTACCTGCATTTTCCGTATCACCCTGCAAAAAACTGCTCACTGCCGTTACGGGTTCACTCAGGTTGGACGCCGCATTTCCTATGGCGTCCTGTAAGAATGTTGGGGTTACGGCCTGATAACCGTCCACCAACGGGTCAAGAATGGCGCCACGGACAACACTGTTAAACCCGAATGTAAATCGATTGAGATCTTCCAGCGGATCATTTATTTGTGTTTCAGTGGCGGGGGTTTCTTGTTTTTTTTCCTCACCAAAAACAGGCACAGCAACAACCGTCATGCCGATAAAAATACCGGGAAACAAGAACCGTGATGCGATTGACAAAGCCATTATCTGCCACTCCAAAGCGTTTTTTTTCAGGATTTCAGTTAATTGTAGACAAGGAAGGGCATAACAGTAAAGCACCCGATTCGTTGTCAACCGAGAGGCGCGCGCTTATAGTAATGCCAGAGTACAAGAGCCGCTGTGGTTCGCCAAGGTCGCCAACGTTCGGCAACCTCATCAAGTTCTGAAATTGTCGGGCGTCTTTCAAGTTTCATAAGACGTTCGGCCGACGCCGCAAGCGCTACATCACCGCCAGGCCAGATATCATCACGCCCGAGGGCAAACATTAAATATATTTCTGCCGTCCACCGTCCAATTCCCGTAACTGACGTCAGTGCCTTCATGACATCTTTATCGGTCAACCCGTCAAGCCCGTCGAGATCAAGTGATCTATCAATAATGGCCTCCGCCAGACACAGGGCGTAGCGGGCTTTCGGGCGGCTAAGGCCGCACGACCGAAGCTTGTCTGCCCCTGCCCGGCTGACGCCTTCAGGTGAGATATCAACGACGCCTTCTTCCAGCTTGCGCCAGATGGATGCACCGGCCTGTACAGAGACTTGCTGATCAATGATCGTGCGAACAAGGGTCGCATACCCTGGGGCTCGTTCCCTGGGTTCAGGCGGACCGCAAACCTCCAGTGCCCGTTTCATATGCGGACATTGCGCGCTCAACCCATTGAGCGCCGCCTTCAACCGGCTGCCACCGGCACTCAGCGCAGTTCCTCCACGGGGGTTACGCCAAAGACGGCGAGACCTGACGCAATCACAAAAGCCACCGCCTGTACCAATGCCAGTCGTGCGAGCGTGAGTTCACGATCATCATCATGAATAAAACGCAATCGCGCATCGTCCTTACCTTTGTTCCAAAGGGCATGAAACCCCGTCGCCAGATCATTCAGATAATAGGCAATACGATGAGGTTCATGAGCCTCAGCCGCACTTTGCACAAATCGCGGCCAGTTAGCCATGGTGCGCACGATATCCAGTTCAGACGTATCTTCCAGCTGTCCCAGATTTGTGTTTTGCAAACTCTCCGGTGATATATCGCGTGGTGAAAATTCTTCCAGTGCATTTCGCAGAATTGAATGACAGCGGGCATGGGCGTACTGAACATAGAACACCGGATTGTCACGCGACTGTTCCAGGGCTTTTTCGAGATCAAATTCCATTTGAGTATCGTTCTTGCGTGTTAACATGATAAAGCGCACCACGTCTTTACCGACCTCATCAATCAAATCGCGAAGTGTGACGAAATTACCCGAACGTTTGGACATGCGCATGGGTTGGCCGCCTTTGATCAAGTGAACCAGCTGACATAGCTTGATATCCAGTTCAGCCTGTCCACCGCTGATCGCCGTTGTTGCGGCTTTCATGCGCTTGACATAGCCGCCATGATCCGCGCCAAAAATATCAATCTGTGTATTAAACCCACGCCGAAACTTGTCGAAATGATTGGCGATATCGTTGGTGAAATAGGTCCATGACCCATCCGATTTCTTGATTGGCCGGTCTACATCGTCACCAAATTCCGTTGCCTTGAACAAGGTTTGCGGACGCGGCTCCCAATCTTCCGGCGTTTTGCCTTTCGGTGGTTCCAGAACGCCCGTGTAGATCAATCCGTCGCGTTCAAGGGTGCTCATCACATCATCGACCACTCCGGCTTTTACCAAGGCATTTTCCGATGTGAACACATCCTGTTTCACACCCAGCGCCTTAAGATCATCGCGGATCAAATCCATCATACGCTGAACGGTAAATTCACGAAATTCCTGCAACCACTCCTTTTCGTCCTTGTTGGTCCACTTGTCGCCATCACGTTCGGCAAGCGCTTTACCAACGGGAACAAGATAGTCACCCGGATACAGGCCCTCCGGAATGGCTCCAACGTCTTCGCCAAGGGCTTCGCGATACCGCATATGGACGGACCTCGCCAGCGTATCGACCTGGGAACCGGCATCATTAATATAATATTCGGTCGTTACGTCATAACCGGCCTTTGCCAGCAATTTAGCCAGCGCATCCCCTGTTACAGCACCGCGGGCGTGGGCGACATGCAACGGGCCAGTGGGATTGGCCGAAACGTATTCCACATTAACTTTCACACCCGCACCAAATTTCGAGTTGCCGAATGACGGGCCTTCAGCAAGGATGTCTGTAATGGTCTGCCACCAAAATTTCGACACGACCCGCAGATTGATGAATCCGGGGCCGGCAATTTCAGCGCTGTCGACGTCTTCCAGTGACCTCAGACGTTCCGCGAGCAAGGCCGCCAGATCGCGGGGTTTCATACCTGCCTGCTTACAGAGCACCATGGCGGCGTTTGTGGTTACATCGCCATGCGCGGGATCGCGTGGCGGTTCTACCGATACTCGCCCAATATCCAGGCCTTCGGGTAAGGTGCCGTCCGACATCATTGCATTAACGATGGCGTTAATATGGCCTTCGAATATATCGAACAGGTTCATTGAGCGTAATCCGTCGTCGGGAAAAGGGCTGATTGTGGTTGCCGGTCATACTCCACGACGTACCTTCAGGCAAGCAATCCCATATCTGGTGTGGCGTATCTGATTAACGATGCCGATAAAAATACAAACATAACCCCACCAAAACGAATTCCCAGTTTACGCCTACGATCAAGGTAAAACGGGAGTTCATTGCAATTAACACCGTGTTCAATTCGTATAAACAAGCCTGACATATCTTTGCGATAAGCTCTTTCTAATCACGCTCGAACTTCCGGCGTTCAAATAATCAAATAGGGACCTTACAGAATGTGCTCCAGAAGGCTGATCTACGGCATCGCGAGTTTACTTATTCTCATATCCGGCACCCCGGCTTTGGCTGCTCAGAACACGAACGAAACCGACCTCAGGATCGCCGTAGTCGCTCACCGTGGGCTTGAAAAGGCCATAAAGCGCTGGACACCTACAATCGATTATCTAGCCCGCAATCTTCCCGGTTACAACGTCAAGATCGTCCCTACCCTGTTGAACGACCTTCAGGATATGGTTTTGCGAAAAGACGTTGATTTTGTCATCGTCAATCCGGGCACCTTCGTCGAACTCGAGAACAGATACGGTGTCGTTGCCCTGGCGACCATGAGTGTGGAATATGGCGGAAATGTCGTTTCCGAATTCGGCGGCGTTATATTTACGCGCGCTAACCGCATAGACATCAACGATTTGGACGACATCAGGGGGAAATCCCTAATGGCGGTCGCCCAGAATTCATTCGGCGGCTATCAGGTCGCCCGAAGGGCGTTGGAAACACAGGGTATTGATCTCGATTCAGACCTTTCTCATGTATTATTTTCCGACTTCCCCCAGGACAAGGTCGTTTATGCGGTTCGTGATAGAACGGCTGATGTAGGGACTGTTCGAACAGGAATTCTGGAATCCATGGCCGCTGAGGGCTTGATTGACCTGAAGGATTTCAACGTTCTGAATCCTCACCCCGGAACCTTTCCGCTGGCGCTGAGCACAAAACGTTACCCGGAATGGGCGTTCGCAAAGCTGGCGCATATTCCCGCTGATTTGACAAAAAAGATCGCCTTGCTGCTGTATCGGATTCCCGCTGATGCACCGGCTAGCCGGGCCGGGAAATACTACGGGTGGACCACTCCATCATCTTACGGAGAAGTTCACCGGCTGTTTCGAGACCTGGGAATCGGCCCCTACGAAAAGTCCTTTGATCTGGTCTCAAACCTTCGTGAACATTGGGGCTGGCTGGCGTTTGCCGCCCTGATTTTCTCGGCGTGCCTATTGCGGCGACATGCTGGCGCAATCCTGCAGTCGATAATTCTGCGCAATCTCAATGACCGGGGAAGGCTGGCCGTATTGGCCCTGATCATGGCCGGGGTCGCAGGTTCCGTCGCCGCGATCGGTTTCGTCGGATTGTACAATGCCGCGTTCGAGCAACAGAAAAACCAGTTGAGCGCGCTTGCAAAAAGCCAGAAACACCTGATCGATTCCATTACGCGGTTTGATGCCGTGCACAGTACCGACGCCCATATTAATGGTGCAACGGCAGCCACGCTAACCCAGATTGATGGCGCATTCCGGAATTTCGAAGACAGCCAGAAAGGCGAAGAAACTATTTTGGCGAACCGGGAGGGAGATAATATCGTTTACCTCACCAGATCGCGAATTCAAGACCACGCCCTACCAGAACCCGTGCCGTTTATCCAATCCGGTGATACGGCGATGTTCATGGCACTGAATGGTCAGTCAGGAATTATCCGCACAACCAGCCGTCAGGGTGAGGAGTTCCTTGTCGCGTTTGAGCCCATTCCTTCCCTGAAGGCTGGTCTTGTCGCCCGCCTCGCAATAAAAAAAATTCAACATCCATTTATTATCGCGGGAATGCTGACCGCGACAGGCGCTTTTGTTGTCATCATATTAGGTGTTTTTTTATTTCGGCAAATCAGTTCGCCGCTAATTCAACGCCTGGAATCCGCCATTAAAAGTCTTTCTTACGCCCAGCGCATAACCCATATCGGCAGTTGGAACTGGGACATCTCGAGCAGCGTTATCGACTGGTCTGACGAAATTTATCGTATTTTCGGCCATGAACCCCAATCAATTGAGGCCACCTACGAAGCATTTCAGGCCTCCATTCACCCGAAAGACCGCCAACAGGTTCAGGACGCCGTAAATGTCGCACTTCAAACCGGCACCCCCTACCATGCGGAACACCGCATTGTATTGCCGGATGGCAACATTCGACATGTTGAAGAGCGAGGTGAAGTTACGTTTTCGGAAACGGGCGACCCCATATACATGAGCGGAACCGTTAACGACATCACTGATCGTAAACTGGCCGAACAGTCGATTTCCGAACTCCACGAAAACCTTGAGCGCCGGGTCGAGGAACGTACCATCGAACTCGAGATCGCCATTGCCGAACATGAACAAACACAGGAACTCCTGCAGTATAGCGAGTCCCACATGAAGGCCATCGTTGACTCCGCTGCAGATGGCATCATTACCATCAGCGAAGCTGGCACCATTACGGGTTACAACACCGCAGCCGAAAATATGTTTGGATGGTCGGCAACGGAAGCCATCGGCAAGAACATATCCACGTTGATGCCGCAAGAAGAAGCAGAACATCACAGCAGCTACTTGCAACATTTCACACAAACAAACGAACCTAAAATCATCGGCTCCAACAGGGAGTTGTTTGGAGTGCGAAAAGATGGTGTCGAGTTTCCATTGGAACTGGCCGTTAGCGTTAACAAAGTCGGCGAACAACGCATGTTTACAGGAATCATTCGCGATATCAGTGAACGGAAAAAAATTAAGCGCGAACTGGAAAACAAGGAAAAACGTCTGCGCGATACTCTCAACAACATGCCTGGCGTTATTATCTTCACTGATGAGAACGCCCATATCGTTGTCTGCAATGACCGTTACACGGAAATGTGCGAGGTCCCCGCAGAACTGTTGACACCAGGATCATCCTACGAAGATGTCTTCAGGTTTCGGGCTGAACGCGGCGATTATGGGTCAGGACAGGTCGCGGACCTAGTCTCCAAACGTATTGAGAGCCTGTATAATCCGGGTGAGGAAATCTTTGAGGACGTTATTCCGGGCGGACGCATCCATGAGGTCCGGCGGCGCCCGGCTGAAGGTGGTGGGGTCGTTACGGTCATTAGCGATATAACCGAGCGCAAATTAGCAGAAGAAGAGTTGCGCGAAGCCCTCAAAACATTGGAACAGGCTCAGGACGGGCTGGTACAAGCGGAAAAAATGGCGTCGCTGGGAGGCCTGGTCGCAGGCGTCGCACACGAAATTAATACTCCCGTCGGGATATCGGTTACCGCCGCCTCCCACCTTGAAGAGGCCGCCGAACATCTAAAATCTGCCTTCGCCGCTGGGACCATGAAAAAATCAGATCTCAACGCCTTTATCGACACGACAGAGCAATCAACCCGCATGATCTGTTCTAATCTGCAGCGCGCCGCCGACCTGATTGGCAGTTTCAAACAGGTGGCCGTTGATCAATCAAGTGAAGAGAAAAGAAAGTTCCATCTGTCGCCCTATCTTGAAGAGATCTTAATGAGCCTGCATCCACAGCTCAAGAAAACCAGGCATCAAGTTGCCATCACATGCAACGCCAACATTGAACTGGACAGCTACCCGGGCGCCCTGTCGCAAGTTGTCACCAACCTGATCATGAATTCACTTATACATGGTTTTGAAAAACAGGAGGAAGGCAACATCCGCCTTTCCGTGTCTGAATCTGCTAACAGCATTGAACTTGAATATTCAGACAACGGTTGCGGCATGGACAGTAAAACCCTGGCGAAAATTTTCGACCCCTTCTTTACCACCAAAAGGGGCAGCGGTGGCAGCGGACTTGGCATGAATATTTTGTACAATCTGATTATCCAGACGTTAGAGGGGACGGTATCGTGCACCAGCCAACCCGGCAAGGGGGCAAAATTCCTTATCGATATCCCAAAGCAGGTCGCCCAGCATAAACCCGAGCTGCGGGAAGTTGGTTAACAACTGTTCACAGCGCAGTCATCTCTTGGTTATTCGATATCAACACCAATCGGCTACATTTACGAATGATTCAGGAATAAAAATTTTCGGCAGGAAGTTTTTACGCCGAATAAAAAGACAGAGAGGAAACCGAAAAAATGGAGATTAATATGTCTTCCGACGATCTTGTATTCGCCCCCAACGATGATGAACCTGTGGCAGAACAAAATCCTTCCGAATTTTCCGAACGCCATCCGGCAAAACCCTGGAAAGTAGTCATCGTCGATGATGATTCTTCCATTCATGAGGTCACCAAGCTGGCCCTGAACGGTTTCACTTTCGCCGACCACGAGATTGAATTTCTTGATGCCTATTCCGGCGAAGAGGCCAAGGCAATGTTGAAAGAACACCCGGACGCCGCCATGGTGCTTCTGGATGTCGTCATGGAACACGATCATGCCGGCCTTGAGGTCGCCAAGTACATTCGTGAGGAACTCGGTAACAAACTGGTCCGCATCATCCTGCGCACTGGCCAACCGGGACAGGCACCGGAACGTCAGGTCATCACCGATTACGACATCAACGACTATAAAGAAAAGACCGAGCTTACCGCGCGTAAACTCTACACCGTCGTCTACGCCTCCCTCCGCTCCTATCGCGATCTGTTGACGATAGAAAGCAACCGTCGCGGGCTGGAGCAGATTATAGAATCGTCACAAAATATTTTTGAACTCCAGTCGTTAACCGCGTTTACCGAAGGTGTTCTCGAGCAACTGACCAGCCTGATGCATCTGGATAGGGAAGCCGTATACTGTCACGGTCTGGCGGCCCGCCATGAAGGCAATAATTTTCCAATCCTGGCGGCGACCGGCGAATATGCCGACCTTGTCGGTCAGGGTGTCGATGCCCTGTCTCCTGATATTGTCAGCGATTTTCACGACGCTGTTAGCACCGGGAAAAACATCTACAGGGAAGACCGGTTCGTCGGCTACTTTATGGGGAGCAGTGGCATTGAAAACCTGCTTTTCCTGAGTGGACTGCAAAAAACCACCGAGACAGACCGGAATCTGCTGGAGTTGTTTACCCGCAATGTCGCCATTGCCCACGAGAATATGCACCTGCATCAGGACCTGGAAAAAACCCAGAGCGAGATTGTCTACATGTTGGGTGAGGCCGTCGAAACACGCTCAAAGGAAACGGGCAACCACGTCAAACGGGTGGCTGAAATTTCCAAATTACTGGCCCTCAAATCCGGCATGGATGAAACCGAAGCCGAAATCATAAAACTCGCTTCTCCACTGCATGATATCGGCAAGATCGGTATTCCAGACGCGATCCTCAACAAGCCGGGCAGACACACGCCGGAAGAATTCGAGGTGATGAAGCAGCATGCCAAATTGGGATATGACATGTTGAAAGCATCGAAGCGCCACGTTCTGCGTGCCGGAGCCACAATCGCCAACGAACACCACGAACGTTGGGAAGGAGGAGGATATCCGAACAATCTGAAGGGCGACCAAATCCATATCTATGGCCGCATTACGGCACTGGCCGATGTGTTTGACGCCCTTGGCAGTGAACGTTGTTATAAAAAAGCATGGCCGCTTGAAAAGGTTCTGGACCTGGTCAGGGAAGAACGCGCCAAGCAATTTGATCCTAAATTGGTTGACATCATGCTCGACAATATCGACGAGATTGTCGCCATCCGCGACCGTTACGCCGATGTCTATTCCGAGGCAAATTGAATCTGGGTCAACCACCTGCGCCGTCTCGACTTTAAATTTGCCAGCTGTTGCGGCCTTTTCCTTGCGAGCGCACGCGGATGATGCGACGCTGTGGGTTCGGAAGGAATACATATGTCTGAACCTGATATGTCTGAACCTGACTTGAAATCACATAAAAAGCGCCTGCAGAAAATGCGTGACGAGGTTCAGCATTTGTCCGACGCCACCGAAGAGGGGCGAAAACCCGTCGAACTGGATCAGTCCATGGTCGGTCGCCTGTCGCGCATGGATGCATTGCAGGGCCAAGCCATGCAACTGGAGACCGAGCGCCGACGCGGTATTGAGTTACAACGCATTGGTGCGGCCCTTTCACGTATTGAGCATGACGAGTTTGGTTACTGTGTCACGTGCGGAGAAGATATTGAGGAAAAGCGTCTGGAATATGACCCCGCAACCCCGACCTGCATGGCCTGCGCCAAAGGCTGAGTCCTCCGTTCATTCGACTTTTTTCTTCACCGCGCCAGTTTCCTTCCCGTAGGCGAATTCAAACCCTTCATCGGCCCAGCCTGTCATTCCACCGATCAGCTCCTTGACCGGACGGCCCAGTTTGGCCAATCGAACAGCCGCCTTATTGGCGCCATTACAGTGCGGCCCGGCACAATAGACAACAAACAGGGACTCCATTGGCCAGTCCACCATTCTGCGTTCTATCATTTTCCCGTGAGGCAGATTGATGGCGCCGGGAATATGTGCCTGCGCATAGAGGTCCGGGCTACGGACATCCAGCAAAACAAAATCCATGTCGCCCAACGCCATGCTTTCGTGAGTGTCCCAGCAATCCGTTTCGTATGTGAGGCGGGTTTCGAAATGTCGTATCGCATCTTCAGCGGCGGCGGCGGGTATTTTTGAAACGTGACTCATGATGATGATTTCCTCCCAAATAAGAGTGATCTCGTGACACTAAAAATCATCATGGCACTTGTCTACTGGCGTATATGACATTATTCGTTAAGATTACGACAAATGAAAAAATGTTCCAATCACTCACCTCTGGTTTGCGTTCTTGCCTATGATGGCCTGTGCACGTTCGAGTTTGGCATTTGTGCCGAAGTGTTCGGGCTGCCCAGACCAGAACTTGATGTGCCCTGGTACAGGTTCGCGGTTATCGCCGAACAGTCTTCCACCATGTCCGCCAGTGGCGGGATAACCGTGAGCGTCGATCAGGGCCTTGAGTTGGCCGATGAGGCCGGGCTGATTCTTATCCCCGGCTGGCCGAGCGCAGATACCCCCGTCCCTTCCACAGTTTCTGAAATGTTGCGGCGCGCTGTATCTAGAGGCGCACGGGTTGCTTCCATCTGTTCCGGCGTTTTTGTTCTGGCGGCAACGGGAATGCTGTCAGGAAGACGGGCGACCACACATTGGCGCTACATTGATCAACTGAAAGAAGTTGACCCCACTATTCGGATTGAACCGAATGTTCTGTATGTTGACGAAGGCAACATTCTGACCTCTGCCGGTTCGGTGGCCGGGCTTGACTTGTGCCTGCACATCGTACGGTCGGATTATGGAACGGAAATCGCGAATAACGTGGCGCGACGGCTGGTGCTGCCAGCCCATCGAGAAGGAGGGCAGGCCCAATTCATTCCCCGCCCCATGGGAAAGTCCAGAGGCGGCGAAGTTGGTCCGTTACTGGAGACTATTAGCCGTCAACTGAATGAAACCTGGACAGTAGAGCGAATGGCCAACCGGGCCGGGTTGACCCCGCGCACCCTGCTTCGCCGTTTCAGGGACGCAACGGGGAGCAGCCCGCAAGTCTGGTTAACCTGCCAGCGCATTGCTTTTACCTGCGAACTTCTGGAGACGACAAACCTGGGCATCGAGGCGCTTGCAGAACGGGTCGGTTTCGGATCGGCGGAAACATTGCGTCATCACTTCAAACGGCAGGCCGGGGTATCACCGCAGGCCTATCGGTCTTCATTCCGTGTTTGACCTTTTCCGTAATGTGATCCCAGCACATAAAACCGGGTGCCGAGCATGCCAAGAGATATGGCGCCGGCGACAACAATTCCATAGAACAGCCCCATCGCCCCCAATTCCAGTCGTATAGATAACAGATAACCCGCGGGAATCAGCACGCCAATAAAAGCGAAGGTCTGAATCACACCTGGCAGCCAGACGTCGCGGCGACCGCGCAAAATATTGGACATCGTTGCCTGACCGCCATCAAAGACCAACACAAATCCGATAAAAAAGATCAACGGCGCGGTCGCGGCGATGATCTTGGGATCAGTTGAATAAAACCGGGCTATCCCCTCCGGCATGATGAAAAGCAGACAACTGATCCCGCCCAGTATACAGACAGTTACACCAAGCCCTGTCCAACCGGCCAGCATCATGTCAGGCCAGTCCTTTCGTCCATAGGCAATTCCGACCCGAACCGCCGCTGCGGAGCTCAACCCGATCGCAACCATAAAACACACTGCCAAAACATTCAGGCCAATTGAATAGACGGCCAGCGCGTCTTCACCAAGCCATCCGGCAAACATGTTCAGTGTGGCGAACGCAACTGATTCAACTCCGAGGCTGAGCCCCATGGCATACCCCATGTTGCGTTGATCGGCCCAATCTTTCCATCCTCCTCTTGGTGCAACACGAACAGCGAATTTTTCATGGTCACGCATCAACCAAATATAACCAACGATGCCGACCGCCAGGAACCAGCGAGCATACGTTGTCGCCCAGGCGGCTCCTACTGCCCCATTGGCGGACAATCCAAAATGCCCGTATATGAAAAGCCAATTGAGAACGATGTTCAGGATATTGGCAATAATCATCAGCACCATGGCGGGCTTCGGGCGACGGATGCCGTCCAGGAAAAAAGCAGATGCCAGAAACACCAGATGCGCGGGCAGGCCGTAGCCTGTTGCTTCCATAACCGCGCCGCCCTCTCTGGCAAGCACAGTTGACTGGCCGCTCAAGGTCAACCATGTGGTGCCAAACAGCGAAATCCCGGCGGCGACCAGCCCCAAAACAAAAGCGTACGGCACGGCACGCCGCCAGACTTTCCCACAATTGGTATATTCTTCCGCGCCGTAATGATTTGATGTCAGAACAATGGTGCCCAGAATCAGTCCCATGAATGACAACAGCACGGGTATGATCAAGGCCGTGCCGATAGACTGAAAGGCCAGCTCCCTGGCGCTATAGCGCCCGACCATCACCGTGTCGGCGGTTATCATCACGAGAATACCCATTCTCGATACGATAATCGGTCCGGCAAGGCGCAGCAGCTCAGACACATGGCGACGCAATCTGCTGATCAACCACGACCGATCCGGTGACATTTGAGCGGAACCTTCTACCATTGAATCAATCCAGAAACCGACGACTTGTTTGGCTTATACACCCTATTCGACAAACGAAAAGGGCTAACTCAGACAGCTTGCCCACACCGTCTTTCAGCGTATAATCCCGTCAAATTCCTCCATCAATTTTTTTGGTGTCTGTTCATGCCTACTGGGGTCGCACAAAACCCGAAGGCGGGCATTTTCTGGATGCTCCTGACCATGTTGCTGTTCGTCAGCATGGATGCCTGCGCCAAGTATCTGACGCAGAGCATTCATGTCGTCGAAATCGTCTGGGGGCGCTATTTCTTCCACCTGTTGATCCTGGCCCTCTTGCTGGCTCCCCGGCTCAGGTCGCTGATGGTAACTTCCCATATCCGCCTCCAGCTTATGCGCTCACTTTTGTTGCTGATGACGACGGCGTGCTTCTTCACCGGCCTGGGCTATATTCCCATGGCCGATGCCAGTTCAATCATGCTGACCTCACCAATTGTTGTTACGGCCCTGTCGATGCCTATTCTGAAGGAAAAGGTGGGGCCGCGGCGCTGGATATCAATTATAATCGGGTTTATTGGCGCTCTTATTATCATCAGACCCGGAACAGGGATGGTGCACCCGGCGGTTCTATTCCCCATATCCGCGGCGATTCTTTATGGCATTTTCCAGATTAGCACACGTTTTCTCAGCCAATCGGAATCTGTACTGACCAATCTGCTTTATAGCGCCCTGATTGGTACAGTTGTTACCACCCTCGCCTTGCCATTTTTCTGGCAGATGCCGTCAGTTATTGAATGGCTGTTAATGATCGGTATGGGGTTACTGGGCGGGGTCGGGCATTTTGCCTTGATCAAATCCCTGACCATAGCTCCTCCGGCAACCGTCGCGCCCTTTACCTATACCAATCTGATCTGGGCAACCATGTTTGGTTTTGCCGTATTTGGCGATTTGCCCGACCGGTGGACGGTGGTCGGCGCAATAATCATCGTTTCCAGCGGACTCTACATTTATCATCGTGAACACATCAAAGCGCAGGGTACATAACTGTTTTCAGCTGGTTGCGGGCACGGCTTCTCGTGAATCGACCAGTTCCAGCAGTTTCGACATATGCGGGTCATGGACACCCAGCTTAGCCATTTCCGCAACCGTGCCCGCCAAATAGTCGCGGCAACGACCATAACGACCGCGGGCACCAGCCATGATGTCCGCCATGACATCAACCGGTAGCGGTCCGGCGTACTGTTGGTGATCCAGATCTGCAACAAATGTTAATGCTTTAACCCGGCTTGAGTTTTCGGTTTCCACATCCGTCCATAGGGTCCGGTAAACTCCGGAATTCATCTCACGATACCACAAGGCGATCCAGTCCCCATCTTCGTTTTCTGGACGCAGCCGGTAAACAATGCCCTTACAACTTCCTTCGCCTTTCTCAAGGCAAAGCCCTAAACCCGGGCGTTCTGGTGTTCCACGGGCGACTGTGGTCCAGATATGAAATTTCCGTTCCCATCCGCTCAAAACGGCCACATCCCACTCATCGTAATCAAAACAGGGGTTCCACATCAAAGACCCGAACGCGAATACCCATAGTGCGCCATCCGGTCGGGAGGCGCGGGTCTCGACAAGGATGGATTGGCGCTGTTCAGGCGAAAGTTCCCGGTGTTCGCCTTTCGGCCATGGCGCTTTGATGTCGGGCATTCGGGGCCTAACTTCTAAATCAATTGCTCTTTAGTTTTTTCAAATCTGATGTCCGGCCAATCTTCCACCGCCTTGTTCAAGTGCCAAGCATTGCGCGCCATGAACACCGGGGCGGCATCGTGGTCAACCGCCATACTGGGGCCATTTGCATCAGCAAATTTTTTCATCAGCAAGGAATCATCGGTTTCGACCCAGCGTGCCGTATATAATTCCGTCGGTTCAAATCGAACGGGGATGTCATATTCGGTCCTGATGCGATCAGCCAGAACTTCAAACTGCAAGACACCGACAACGCCGACAACCCAGTCGGAACCAAAGTTTGGCTTGAATACACGCGCCGCGCCCTCTTCGGCTATCTGCTGGAGCGCTTTTCCCAGGTGTTTGGCGCGCATGGGGTCTTCGGGGCGAACCTTTTGCAGCATTTCCGGCGCAAAACTAGGTATTCCCGTGAACCGTATTCCCTCCCCTTCCGTCAAGCTGTCACCGATACGCAGATTTCCATGATTGGGAATGCCGATGATATCGCCAGCCCAGGCCTCCTCCGCCAGCTCCCTGTCTTGGGCTAGAAACAATACCGGGTTATGAATATTCAATATTTTCCCCGATCGCACATGCAGCATCTTCATGCCTCGCCTGAATTTTCCAGAACATAAGCGTACAAAGGCAATCCTGTCGCGATGTTTAGGGTCCATGTTTGCCTGAATTTTAAAGACAAACCCACTGACCTTTTGTTCGTCGGGCTCAATATTGCGGCCAAGGGCAGGTTGAGCCCGTGGCGACGGGGCTTGTTCAGCAACACCGCGCAACAGCTCACGGACACCAAAATTGTTGATGGCGCTGCCGAAAAAGACGGGGGTCATATCGCCAGCCCGATACGCTTCCTCATCAAATTCAGGACACAGCCCCCGCGCCATCTCGACCTCTTCGCGCAGTTGGGTTACCGCGTGAGCAGGCAGAAGTTCATCAAGTTTGGGATCGTCCAGTCCCTGACAAGTTTCGCCTTCATCGGGAATCTCTCCTTTTGAACGCGCCAGCAGGACCAGGCGATCCCGAAACAGATCGTAACAGCCCAGAAAATTCCGCCCCATGCCAATGGGCCAACTGGCGGGCGTCACGTCCAGTTGCAAATCCTGCTCAATCTGATCCAACAGTTCAAACGGGTCGAGCGATTCGCGATCAAGCTTGTTGATGAAGGTGATGATCGGCACGTTTCGCATACGACAGACTTCGAACAGTTTACGCGTCTGCCCCTCAATGCCCTTGGCCGCATCCAGAACCATGACAGCAGAATCAACGGCCGTCAGTGTGCGATAGGTATCCTCACTGAAGTCTTCGTGGCCGGGTGTATCAAGAAGGTTAAAGGTATGACCTTCGTAATCATAAGTCATCACCGATGAAGCCACGGAAATCCCACGTTCACGTTCGACTTTCATCCAATCGGAATGAGCGCGGCGCTGATTTCCCCTGGCCTTGACGGCGCCGGCCAACTGGATCGCACCGCCAAAAAGCAACAGCTTCTCCGTCAACGTTGTTTTACCAGCATCGGGGTGCGAAATGATGGCGAAAGTTCGTCGGGATTCAATTTGAGTTGCGAACTCACTCACCTGTACAATCCTGTCAGTTTGGGAAAATCTATAAAATTTCTTAGGGCGGGCCAAAATTTAGTGGTTAATTCAAAAAATGCCAGCGCTATTCCGATTCTCGGAACCATATTCCATAGCAAATAGGACGCATTTAGCATAGGATTGGACATCAGCGCCTTTTCAGATGGGGGATTAAATGGAGAGACCTGCTCACGACAGAAAGACATCCGACCGGAGAGACACGGACAGACGCGACGATGAACGACGCAACGCCTCACGACGCCGACAGGAACGACGTGCTGAAAACGTTGTGGTTGAGCATGAAAATCGACTGAACGCTGATCGTCGTAACGACCATCGCCGCGCGGAAGATGAAAACCGAAGATCAGGACCTCGACGCGAAGGTCTAGAGAGACGTGACTAAAGGATAAATCCCAGCCGCTCAGTCAGCGTTCAAAACCTTATTTGCCAACCAGCGCGCTGACCTGAGAAGCCGGGCGTCGTCACCACGTGGCCCAACCAACTGAACACCCAGCGGCATGCCGTTTTCGCCTTCCATCAGTGGAAGTGTCAGCGCCGGAACCCCCAAATAAGACCATGTCGTGCAGAAAACGGGATCGCCCGTCGCCGTTCCCGTAGGCGCCACGCCGCAGGTCGCAGGGGTCAGGATGGCATCGTAGTTTTCACACAGACTCTGTATCCAGTCGCTCAAAGGTCCAATTAAATCAACACTATTATTGTAATCGACCGCCAGAATGCCTTCACCTTCCGCAATCATCTCACGCAACGTGCCACTGAGCTGATCCTTCCCCCGATTAATGTACCCAGAAAGAAATCTAGCAAGATCCGCATACATGATATTTTTCAGATTGCTGACCGCGTCATCGAATTCAGGAGGAAGCGTCACTTCAACACAGTGATCACCGAGAAACTCATGCAGTTCTTCGAATGCCGCCTGGACATCAGCATCAGCGCGATCCCATACAGGAGATTTCACGAAAGCAAACCGGGGTTCAGCAGGAGGTTTCTGCTCAAGGATTTCCGACATTCGTGGTGCTGCAGATGGCCGGGTATCAGGATCACCTGGATCAAACGCCATCAAACACTCCGCCACCAGCGCCGCGTCTTCCAGCGTCCTGGAAAAAACGCCGACGTGATCCAGAATTCTCGACAGTGGCAACACACCCGCTCGTGAAATTCGTCCATGAGTTGGTTTGAAACCAACCACACCGCAAAATGACGCAGGCCGGATAACCGAGCCATTGGTCTGCGATCCGATCGCCAAGGGCACCATTCCCGCCGCTACCGCAGCCGCTGATCCACTGGATGAGCCGCCGGGCGTTCTTTCAAGATCGTGCGGATTTCGGGTTTTTCCGGGAGAATACACCGCAAGTTCCGTAGTTACGGTTTTCCCCATGATGACCGCGCCTGCGGCCTTAAGGAGACTAACGACAGTGCAGTCCTCCATAGGCATGCGCCCGGCAGAGATAAGCGTCCCGTTTTCCGTTAGAAAATCAGCCGTGTCGAAGATATCCTTGACCCCGACAGGAATGCCATGAAGAGGGCCGCACGGCGCACCAGTGGCGCGTAATGCATCACGGCTTTCTGCCTGCTTACGGGCGAAATCCCGGTCAAAATGGGTCCAAGCCCCTATTTCATCTTCTTTTTCATCGATGCGGGTGATACATGCGTCGATCAATTCTAAAGACGATATCTCTCCGTCCTTGATCATTTGCGCCAACTGCGTGGCGCCAAAATCTGCTAGATCCATGTCTATGGCCTCTTTTGTTAACCGGCGAGATCTCAGTCAGATGACGTTTTTCGAAAGCAGGAATCCCAAAGATCATAAAAAACCAGGGGCAAGACTGTGAGGCAGATCACCCAAAACGGCAGACCTCCCCAGAATCCGGCGGCACCAGCAGAAATGCTCTGCGCAAGTCCAAGAACGAAGACGGCGATAACTAATGATCCGAACGTTCCAAAAATTTTATCAAGAGTATGTTGAGACATTATTTTCTCACTCCCCGTGCCTTGTCCGTAGCTTTTTTCATAAGACCTCTGATCATATCATTTATTAGGGAACGTAGGCGCCAAAGAAGTAATCAGGCAACCACAACGCGATCTGTGGGAACTGATACATCATGACCATTACAAAAATAACAATGCAGAGATAGGGCATGATTCCTTTGAAAATATCAACCAGTTCAATCGCTTTTCCCAACACCCCTTTCAGATAATAGGCGGACATGGCCATAGGGGGAGTCAGGAAGGACGTTTGCAGGTTGAGCGCCACCAGCATCGCAAAGAAATACGGGTTGACGCCAAAATTATCGAGCATAGGCAGGAAGATCGGCACGAAGATGATCAGAATTTCCGACCACTCCAGAGGCCACCCCAGCAAGAAGATAATGACCTGTACCATGACCAGGAACTGCCATGGCGCCAATTCAAAGCCAAGAACAAACTGCTCAATAAGCTCATGCCCACCAAGATAGGAAAACACAGAAGCAAAGGTCCATGATCCCACAAATAACCAGCAGACCATAGCAGTCGCTTTGGCTGTCAGATAGACGGATTCCTTAAGCATCTCCCAGTTGAGAGAGCCATAAATTGCCGCCAGAACAAGCCCGCCAAATGCGCCCATGGCAGCAGCTTCCGCCGGTGTCGCCAGCCCAGCCAGAATTGACCCCAGGACAAGCATGATAAGCGCCGTTAACGGGACAAATGACGTCAGAAGCTGCCAATAGACAATACGCTTGGGAGGGACGTCCTCTTCACGTGGCTTTGGTGCAATTGAAGGGTTTATCAAAACACGAACAATAACGTAAACGATATAGGAACCGGCCAGCAGGAACCCGGGAAGCACGGCAGCGGCATATAGCCGTAACGGCGATAGTTCAGCAATTGCCGCGTAGACAATCAACATGATTGACGGTGGAATCAGAATGCCAAGCGTACCACCCGCACAGATCACGCCGGAGGCAAAGCTTTTATCGTAATTGGCCTTGGCCATCGCCGGAAACGCCAACAGCCCCATCAGCGTTACAACCGCGCCAACAATGCCACTAGCCGTAGAAAACACCGCACAGGTGATCAATGCCGCAATCGCCATGGAACCCGGTAAGTTACGGGCCGCCATTTGCAACGCATAGAACAGTCTGTTGACGATGTTTGCACGCTCGACCACATAGCCCATAAATAGAAACAGTGGTATGGCAACAAGAGTGTCGTTCTCCATCACCGAATAGGTGTTCTGATTCAGCAGATAGAAAATTTTGTTGTTGAAAACATCGGCAATGACCTGGACGCTCCCGGCGTCATAATAGGCGTAATAACCAAATCCAACGCCCATGGCCAGCAAGGTGAAAGCAACCGGGAATCCCAGCAGCACTATCACAATGAAAAGCGACAACATTAAAATCGCTACTTCGGGGTTCGTCATCCTGTAGAGTGCTCCGTCTCAGAAAATATCATAAATCGGCAGGGGGCTATTTGAGTTCCAGCCCTGCGGCCTGACCCTTGAGAAGGTCTTCCGTTTCCTGGGCGTCCTTCAGGCGTGGCAGCCACTTGCCGTCCTTAATGGCCAGAAAGCAACGCATGCATTCCGCAATGCCCTGAATAATGAACAATCCGCCAGCCAATGGAATCAATGTCTTGAAGTAATAAATCTGAATGCGGGCCGGACTGTTCCAACTGACTTCGTGATAACGCCACGAGTCCGAGGCAATCTCCCAGCCAAACCAGACCAGTGCAAACATGCCCGGAAAAAAGAAAATAAAGTACAGAAGCAAGTCCACCCGCGCCTGCCAACGAACAGACAGGAAACGGTATAGTACATCGGCGCGCACATGGGTGTCCTGAGCAAGCGCATAGGGTCCGGCCATCAAGAATAGCGCCCCATACATCTGCACCATCATATCAAAGACCCAGACAGTCGGCGCATTGAGCACGTAACGAACGAACACCTCATAAGATACCGACAACGTCAAAATCAGGATACACCAGCCAAATGCGCGGCCGACCCAAATACTTAAGCTCTCGATTGCGTGAATGGTACTCGTCATGCGTTCTCTCTTTCGCCACTTGGGCGAGATCGTAATAAGGGGGGGCGATACCAGAGGGACAGCCAACCTGGCTGTCCCTCGATATCAGTCTTTCGAATGATTTGATCTTTTACAAAAGCAAATCAGATTAACCGAAGTGATGCTTGTAAGCCAAACCGTAATCAGGCTGGTTCAACAGCAGATAGTTCATCACTTTCTTGGCATAGACTTTCTGAGATTTAATTACCTTGGCAAAGAATGGGTCTTTTTCCGAAATCCTGTTTACGACAACATCCCATGCATTTAACTGGTCAGACATGACCGAGTCTGGCGTTCGGTAAACATTAACGCCGTACTTTTCCTTAAGCACGATGAGGTCATCGGCATAACGCAGGGTGTTGTTCCAGTAGAAATTCGAATTTTCCGCTTCGGATGCATATTCCAGAATGGACTGGAGTTCCTTAGGCAGGGAATTGAACTTCTTCTTGTTGAAGGTGACTTCGAAGCATTCCTGAGACTGGTGGAAACTGGCCAGGTGGTAATGCTTGGAAACATCCTGCATGCCGAAATCTTTGTCAGAAGTCGGATTATTGAACTCTGCTGCGTCAATCAGGCCGGATTTCATGGCCGGTTGAATTTCGCCGCCGGGCAATTGCACGACGGACAAACCCATTTCATTCATGACGTCAGCCGCCAGACCAACAGTCCGGTACTTGAGCCCCTTCATCTGCGATGAATCCGTAATATGTTTCTTGAACCAACCCAATGGCTGTGCAGGCATCGGGCTGTTAAAGAAGCTGACCAGGTTCAGCCCGAGGCTGCCCATCAACTCATTGAACAGGTCCTTACCGCCACCATAGTGAATCCAGCCCAGCATCTCCTGCGCCGACCAGCCAAAGCACGGGCCAGTTCCAAACAGGGACGCCGTCGGCGACTTGGAATACCAGTACGCAGGTACATAGTGTGCACCGTCAAGAACGCCACGGTGGACCGCATCCTGCATCTGGCTGGTCTTGACCACGGAATCAACCGACAACAGGTCGATCTTGAGGTCCTTGCCAGCCATCGCATTCACACGATCAACATAGCTCTTCGCATTTTCAAGAAAAATTCCGCCGCCCCATGCCGCCTGAACTTTCAGGACTGTCGGCGCCGCCGTCGCGATATTTGGCGCGGCCAGGGTCGCAGCTGCTGCACCCGCAACAACGCCTCCCCCCTTAATAAATTTCCGACGAGTCACTTTTGACGTTTTTTCAACCATGACATTTCTCTCCCTAATTCAGATTTTGAATTTAAAACCCGACTGAACGACTCTACACCCATAACCGAAATCCTTCAATTGGTGGATATCGGGAAGGTGAAAATCGTTCCACCCAGCCTCTTTTTCAACCGCCGCTGACAATTGACAGTACCCAACCGAACGCCAACGACAATATCATATTTCGGCATCGTCTTAAATTACGCAAGTAAATACCCCACGCTTTTTTGGAATATCAGGCACAAGTGAATTTCGCTGTCGGGGCAAATTCCCAGATTTTTGCGTCATTTTTCTATGCAACCCGGTCGCGTGGTTCCTGTCCAGAGAAAAACGCATCAAGATTATCCAGTGCGCGAAAGCCCATCGCATCGCGGGTTTCATAGGTCGCGCTTCCGATGTGCGGCAGCATAAACACGTTATGAAGAGTCGAAAATTCCAGGTTCCCCCCTGGTTCATTGGCAAAAACATCAAGCCCTGCTCCGGCAATTTTCCCTGATCGCAATGCGGCGATAAGCGCGTTTTCATCAATCAGGGCGCCGCGTGCGGTATTCACGATGATTGCGCCATCCGGCAGCAACGAGATTTTTTCCGTCGTCAGAAACCCCGTTGTATCGGGGGTCGCCGGGCAATGGAGCGAAAGAAAATCAGACACCGACAACAATGAGTCGATGGTGTCATGATAGATTGCCCCTTCTTCCTGATTCGGGCTAAGGCGGTTTCGGTTATAATAGTGAACCTCCATATCGAAACCACGGGCACGTTTTGCCATGACTTTGCCTACCCGTCCCATACCGACGATACCGATCCGTTTTCCGCTAACCTGCGTCCCGACCATGAAAGACGGGCTCCAGTGCGACCATTTTCCGGCACGAACCATCTGGTCACCTTCACTGGCCCGCCTAGCGGCTCCAAGTAACAGCAGCATTGCAATTTCAACAGTAGCATCGGAAAGCACATCAGGGGTGTTGGTGACGACAATTCCCTTTGTTTTAAGTGCGTCCAGGTCACAATGGTCCACGCCGACTGAATGATTGGCGATAATCTTGACGCTATCCGACAGTTGACCAACCAGGGCGGCGGAGAACAGTTCGGAATGGCACGGCAATACGGCGTCAATCCCCTGACATTTTTCGAGAAGCTCATTCGGTGAATAGAGTTTGTCATCTGGGTTCAGCAGGACATCATAGTCGCGTGCCGCACGGGCTTCGGTATTCTTTGAAAGTTTACGTGTTATCAACAAGAGTGGTTTTTTGCTCATCACGGACGCCTTCTCAGGTTTACTATTTCACCGGACAGATAGTGATCGACGCTCGGCGGTCAATCCATCTTGCGGTGTTGTTTCACGACAAATCGGTTAAACCGTGAACTGGACATCACTGTTTATCCCCTGCGATGACGCCACCAAAAGTTTTTATTGATGGAAAAAACCGGCTCGTAATGACGAACGGTTTTGGCCTCAACAACTTTTTTGATCTGGTTGTCGAGCAAGTATGTTTTGGTCTTCCTGGTTTTCGGGTCCTTCAGCATGACGATCAACACCGCGTGACCAACTTTCAGGTTCAGGTCCTTGACCGCGACCACCCGAAGTTCGCGCTCTTTAAATCCGAGCAACCTGAGCGACAGATATTTGACAATGGCAAAATCTTCGCAATCTCCGAACCGAGCCATGAACTCGCCAGGAGTCGCCCAATAGTCCTTGCGCCCCCAATTGGTCTTGTCGGTAATGTACTTGGCTTTGTTCATCCGTGCATTGACCGCACGGATTTGGGTGTATTTATCCCGTCCCTTCAAGCTTTTCAGAAACCGGCCCCAGTCGCCGTAATTACAGATGTTCAGGCGTTTTGAATGACAGCTGGTTTTTTTACGGCTTTTCAGTTCCTTAGAATACCGTCCGAGCGCGGCGCGCCATTTTTTAAAAGGTTTCAGATTTTTTGAGCGCACTTCTACGCTATGAAAGAAACTGCGCTTGGCTTTGGTGGCCGCCGAAACGTCACTGGACAGGGTGCCGACAACAAGAACACCCAGAAGCAGCGCGAAACTAAATCGCCACGTATTTTTTAAAAGTAACGTTCTCATATGTTTTTCAAATTCATATATCCAAGGTGTCCTTTCAGGACCCGCGCTTCGTTGCGTATAATAGTATTTCCCACACCCTTACGGCAACCTGTGCCGCGCAGCCTCGCTGAACTGTGATGATCAAAGCGATTCGCCCTTGCGTCGAAACGAGCAGTACGTAAGATGCTGGAAAGTTTATGGTTTTCCAGTTAGGAGCGGGCAATGGCCCAAACAGTGGGGGAAACGTCGGAAGCCGGAGACACAGGCTCGGACGATTCCATCAAAAACGCACCGCAGGACAAGCCACAGTTCAACAGGATGGCAATGTTGATCGGCGCCATCATAATTGTTGTAATTGGCGGTGCAATTGCGGGCGTTTTTGCTTTTGTTAATTCCGAACGACAACGCGATGTACAGGCGTGGCAAGTCCGTCTTGGTATCGTCGCCGACAGTCGGACGGCGGATGTCAATGCCTGGGTCGAGCAGAATTTTTCGTATATGCGCGAGCTTGCCCAAAACGCATCTCTGCAGATTTACATGTCTGAATTAGGGGTTGCGGGAGAAGCGGACACGTCTCCGCAATCTGACCCCCTCCAGGATACAAATCTACAGGATGAAGGCGCTCTATTAATGGGCGATTCCCCGGACGCGGGAATACCGGTTGAGAACGCCGATACAGCGGCCGACGGCGAGGACGCGGAAACGTCGGCCACCTACCTTCGAAATCTTCTGATCGCAACGGCTGATCGAACCGGATTCAAGGCCCCTCCCCCGATAGGCGAGGTTGCGGCAAACATCGAACGCGCTGGCATCGCCGGGATCGGTCTTGTTGATGGAGATGGCAAAGCACTGGTTTCGACGCCGGACATGCCCCCGATCACCAGCCGGATACGCAAGGCCGTCGCCCAGGCCCTGGACGGCGAACCCGCCATCATTGATGTTTTTGAGGGGGCTGCGGGTGACCCGACCATTGGTTTTGTATTGCCGATCTATGGAATTCAGGATGACGGCGAAGGAGCCAAGGGAATTGGCGCTGTCGTCGGTCTTCGAATTGTCGGCCAGGACCTGTTCAAACGGCTGAAGCAGCCCGGTGAAACATCCAAGACTTCCGAAACCTACATTGTGCGCGCCACGGGAGCGACAATCGAATATCTGACACCACTGGCCGACGAAACCCCCGCACTCAAAAAATCCATGTCGGCCGACACTCCTGATCTGGCTGCGGCTTACGGCCTGCAACGCCCTGGCGGGTTTGCCATCAAGATTGATTACGCCGGTGACGAGGTTCTGGCGGCATCTCGTCAGATAGCTAATCTTCCCTGGGTGTTGATCAGGAAAATTTCGCGCAACGAAGCCCTGTCAGCGACAGACAACCGACTGACAACAATCCTTGGGGTGTTCATCGCAATCATCATTATTGTCACGCTGGCGATTCTTTACGTCTGGAAAAAAGGTGCCTCCATGCGCGCCACCCAGGCGCTGCACGATGCGGAAGTTGCCCTTGAACGATTTGGTAACGTATCGAAATTCATGAAGGTCGTTACCGACAACCAGCCCAATCATATTGTCGCCGTTGATGAGAATACGGTCTACACCTTCGCCAACGGACCAGCCGCAGATGATGCCGGAATTCCCATTGAGGATATGCTGGGCAAGACCATGGCCAGCGTAATCGGCCCGATAAAAGCCCAAAAATATGCCGAACTCAATAAGGACGTTCTATACCACTATGAAAATGCAGCCCACACCACCATCTTCGGCGATGAAGGCGGAGAAGATGAAGATAACCCGTTGCAGGTTATCCGCTCCTATCATGTCCCGCTTCGCGGCGACCGGGATTTTCCGCCTGCGGTTTTGATGATCCTCAGCGATATTACCGAACTGACATTCGAAAAACGTCGTGGCGAAAAAATGATGCGGCAGTTGACTGATACCTTGGTCAGTGTTGTTGACCGGCGTGACCCGTTTTCTGCAAACCACTCATCGCGGGTCGCTGAAGTGGCACGCGAGATCGCCCTCGAAATGGGCTTTGATGAACAACATGGAAAAACGGTTGATGTCGCTGGTAACCTGATGAATCTTGGTAAAATATTCATACCGGAAGAGATTTTGACTAAAACCGAGGATCTTTCACCAGAAGAGCGCGCCATGCTTGGAAAAGCCTACCTGACAACTGTTGATCTATTGGAAAACGTCGAGTTCGAAGGACCGGTTGTTGAAACCATTCGCCAATTCGGAGAGACCTGGGACGGGCGTGGACCACTCGGCCTGAAAGAAGAAGAAATCATTACCAGCGCACGTATCCTTGCTGTTGCCAATGCTTTCGTTGGGATGGCGAGCACCCGAGCTTACCGAAAAGCCATGCCGTTCCAGAAGGCTGCTGACATCCTGATGACCGACGCCGGCACACGTTATGACCGCCGCTCCGTCACAGCCTTGCTGAACGTCCTTGAAAACCGTGATGGCATGACACGATGGGCGCATTTCCGCAAAGCCCCGCCTGACTCAGAATCTTAAATCTGATAATAGAACGGCGACCTGACACCCAGGTCACCGTCCCGTCATTAAGTGCGGTTTTAACTTTAACTGATGTTGTCGATGGTAATGGTGACGGACCCACCATCTTCAGTAACCGAGTATCCATCGCCAGAGCTGGTATCGTTACTCACATTCAGGTCACCCGACGTAACGCCATCCAAGGTCACAGACGCGCCTTCGACGCCCGCGAACGAAACCACGACACTACCTTCGTTGTTTTCAGTCAGGACCAGGTCATCCATGTGGAATTCCTGCCCTTCGAAGACCAGCGTATCCTGTTCCATCAGATCCGTAACGATGTCATGGCCACTTTGAGAGTCAAAGACGAAAGCATCCTGACCGTCACCGCCGGATAGGATATCGTCGCCACCACCGCCAATGATAACGTCATCGCCGTCACTGCCATACAACACATCCATGCCGTCACCACCTTCAATGGTTTCTGTTCCACCGGAGAAACCCGTTGAAGAAACATCTACCTGAACCAGTTGCGCGGTTACGGCGCTATCGCCATCGTTTTCGGTTGTCGTCGCAGATACATTGATGGTGAAGTCATCTGAGGTTGTCGGGACGGACAGCGACAGGCCGTCCAGTTGTCCGCTTTCAAGCGTCCATGACCCGTCGCCATTATCCGTGCCGCTGGAAAGTGATGCCCCATCCGGCAATCCGCCAATGGAAATTGACAGGCTTTCTGAGCCATCCGTATCTGTCAGCCCGGCATCGATGGTGAGCGGGAAATCGATACTTTCGGCCTGACCCGGCGTGTCCATGGTTGCCTGCACACCGTTTGCATGCAGGTCCGCCGCCACTTCATCACCAACTTGCTGATCATAGATGGCGATATCATCAATATGACCGTTGTAGAATCCGGTGACCTGGTCCGCTGCTCCATCACTGCTGGCCCCTTGAGACGCGCCAAAGGTCCAGGGGTTCAGGTTTCCGTCCACGCCACCCGTGAATTCGCTATCCGAAGCGACCACCTCCCCATTCACGTAAAGGTTCATGCCATCGTCGCCCCAGGAAGCGGTAACTTGGCTCCACTCGTTCTCGCCGATGTTGCCGCCTTCGATATGATGGGTACCGGTTTCATCTTCAATTTCCAAGGTGATAACGCCGTCGATGAGTCTAAGATTAAAACCGCCCGGCGTATCTGCTCCCTGCGCATCGGATGACGCAAGAGAACTGGCGCCATCGACGTCATCAGGATTAATCCACATGGTCAGGGTACCATTATGAGGTTTCAGGTCGGCAGAATGATCGACCTCTATGTATTCATCTCTGCTGTCGCCATGACCGCCGCCGCCGAACCCGGCCGCAGTACCGTAGGGACCGGAGTCGCTAGAGTCGCCGCCCTCTCCACCTTCACCACCCTGTCCGCCGCCACGAGTGGTGTCCATATCGCGAAGCTTGTTGACCGGCGTTCCGTCATGGTTTCCAACGGTGTCAGCCAATGTATCGTTGCCACCGGTTTCATCCAATTTCCAATAAGATACCGGAACAATCGAAGCACTGGTTTCGATACCCTCACCAAGTGCGACACTGAGGGTCGGTGCATCAGCAACACCGGCGACGCCAACATTAATTGTGGCCGTCGTCGTCGATGTTGCACCACTCGAGGCTTCAGTCGTCGTCGACGTAACTGTCAGATCAAAATCAACATTGGAATTTTCCGGAGGCGTAATCGTCAGTCCTTCCAGGTTGGCGGACGCCAAAGTCCAGGACCCATCGCCATTATCCGTACCGGCAGACAAGACCGCCCCGTCCGGCACCCCGGAAACCGTGATCGATAGCGACTCGGACCCGTCCGTGTCGTTAAGCGTCGCGCCAATATCGAGTGCAATGGCGCTGTCTTCACTACCCGTTGCATCAGAAACATCGAGGCTGCCGCCGTCTGTTTCACCGTCTCCGTCAATGTTGACGGTTTGCGAAGCGCTCGCTGTATCGCCATCATTTTCGGTGGCGGTTGACGTCACGGAAAAATTGAAATCGCTATCGACGCCGGTCGGCACAAACATCGTCAGTCCGTCCAGTTGGTCACTGTTCAGAGTCCATGATCCATCGCTATTCTGAGTTCCAGCAGACAGAACCACACCAGTAGGAAGTCCACCAACGGACAGCGACAGGGTTTCCGAACCGTCAGTATCACTAAGGGCGGAATCGATGCTAAGCGGGAATTCAGAGCCAAGTGGGTCTCCGTGTTCACTACCCTCTCCATCTCCTCCGCCCTGTTCAAAAACCACCTCGCCCTCACCGACGGAAACTTCGATGCTCGGCGCATCAGCAACGCCGACAACATCGACAGCAAGGCTGGATACCGAGGTCGCCGTATCAGTTCCGTCCTGCGACGTTGCTGTCACGGTCAGGTTGAAATCAACGTTCGAATCGGTCGGCGGCGTAATCTGAAGGCCGTCGAGTTGATCCGGCGTCAGGGATACGGAACCGTCCTCATTCAGCGTCCCCACTGACAGGGTCGCCCCATCGGGGATATCCGAAATCGTTATCGACAAGGTTTCCGAAGAATCTGAAAGCGCCGACGAGATATCAAGATCAATGGCCGTATCTTCAAAACCCTGCGCGGCGTTTACATTAAGCTCAGGAGTATCCGCATCTGGCGTTACCGTCACGGTGAACGGCACTTCGGTGGTTGAGGTGTCACCGTCATTTTCCGTCGTCGTCACACTGAGGGTCATGTTCATGTCGCCGGAAAAATCGTCCGGTGGCAAAATGCAAACGGATGGCAACTCGGCAGCCGTCGCCGTCCAGGTGCCGTCGCCATTGTCCGTGCCCGGGTTGAGCCGCGCCCCGTCGGGTACATCGGAAATAACAATCGACAGAGTTTCCGAACCATCGGTATCGGCGGAAATCTGGCTGTCCAGGTTGAGCTGTATCCAGTTGTCCTCGACCCCGGTTTCATCCTGCGCGATCGCCCCCGGCGCATCAGCCACGCCAACGACATCAACATTGATTGTGGCCGTCGTCGTCGATGTATCTCCGCTCGACATTTCGGTCGTGGTTGCCGTCACGTCTAAATTAAAATCAACATTGGAATTCAGCGGCGGCGTGACGCTCAATCCATCCAGATCAGCCGGGCCGAGTGTCCAGGTGCCATCGTGATTATCGACACCGGCCGACAAGGTCGCGCCGTCTGGCACGCCGGAGACGGTAATCGATAGCGATTCCGAACCGTCCGTATCCGCCAACGCCGCGTCGATGTTAAGCGCGATGGCCCCGTCTTCGTTACCCGTGGCGTCGGAGACATCCAGCGTCAGTCCATCAGCATCCGTGTCCAGATCAACGCCAACCGATTGCGACACACTCGCCGTATCCGTTCCGGGCGCTTCTCCAGCCGGTTCGCTGTCTGTTGACGTCGAGGTTACCAGAATATTGAAATCAGTTCCGACCCCTTCCGGCACGAACATGTTCAAACCTTGCAGGTCTCCCGTTTCCAACGTCCAGGTGCCGTCACCGTTGTCCGTACCAGCAGAAAGTTCAACACCGGTTGGCAGGCCGCCAACTGTAATCGACAGAGTTTCTGATCCATCAGTATCCGTTACCTGTGATTCGATCGACAGCGGGAACACTGTTCCTTCTTCGCCGCCACCTTCACCACCTTCGCCACCTTGACCGCCTTGACCGCCCGGTCCTCCGTGACCGTGATTATCATCTCCAAATCCATGACCCGGTTTATCGGCGCCATCAATTACCGTTCCTTCGCCAATCGAAACGTTCAGTGTCGGAACATCCGCAACTCCTGCAACATCCACGGCCATGGTATCGGTGGTACTGAAAGTTTCACTTCCATCCTGCGAAGTCGCTGTCACGGTCAGGTCAAAGTTCACATTTGAATCATCCGGCGGCGTAATCGTCAGCCCCACCAGTTCATCTGGAGTCAACGTGACGGAGCCATCCAGATTGACGGTGCCGGCGGACAGGGCCGCGCCGTCCGGAATGCCATTAATGGTGACCGAAAGAAGTTCGGACCCATCGGCCGCTGTCGCATCGATATTCAGCGCAATCGGAGTATCTTCCTTACCGACCACATCATCAATAACCAGAACCGGTGGTTCTGCATCGTTCTCAACTGTCACATGAATGGTGCCGCTAACAACCGCCGTATCAGTCGATGGCGTTTCGCCTGCGGCCTCTGTATCCGTAGAGGTGGCGACGACAGTCAGATCAAATTCACCGTCGAAATCGGTAGGAGGCGTGATGCTCAGACCATCAAGTTGTGTTGCGCTCAATGTCCAGCTTCCATCACCGTTATCGGTACCGGCGGAAAGCACCGCTCCACTCGGCACGCCGGAGATTGAAATCGACAGACTTTCCGAACCGTCCGTGTCCGTAAGCGCCGACGTAATGTCGAGCGCGATTGGATCGTCCTCGCTCCCAACGGCGTCAGCAGTCTGCAAGGTCGGCGCATCGGCCACACCTTTTACTTCGACCGCGAGGGCCGCCGTTGTATCGACAAACTCGCCGCCTTCCGTGGTCGAGGTCGCCGTTATGGTCAGTGTGAAGTCTGTGTTGGAATTGTCCGGCGGCGTAATCGTCAGCCCCGTCAGTTGTTCCGGCAGCAGGTTGGCAACGCCCGTATTGGAAACGGCAATCACGGTGTTTCCGGACATCAACACGGCACCTTCCGGGATGTCGGATATGGTGATGCTTAGGGTTTCGGTGGCGTCGGTAAGGGCAGCGTCGATTGACAAAGCGATGGCGCTGTCTTCGTTACCGGCGGCGTCAGTCAGGGTCAGCGTCGGGATATCGGCACCGCCGATCACGTTGACATTAATGACACCGCTAATAGACGCTGTATCACCGTCATTTTCGGTAGAGGTCGCGGTTACCTGCAGACCGAAATCCTGTTCGGAATTAAGTGCGGGTGTAATGGTCAGCCCGACCAGTTCTCCGGCGCTCAAGGTTACAGAGCCATCCAGATTAACAACACCGGCAGACAGGGTCGCGCCCACAGGGATATTGGAGATCGTGATGGAAAGCGATTCCGAACCATCAACATCGTTCAGTGTTGATGTCAGGTCGAGAGGAATCGCGGTATTTTCGCCGCCAGCTGAATCCTGTGTTGTCAGGTTCGGGGCATCGGCCACACCAACCACATCCACGGCCAGAGTATCCGTCACCGTAATCTGGTCTGCGCCATCAGTCGAGGTAACGGCGACATTCAGATTAAAATCCACATTCGAATCAGCCGGTGGCGTAATGGTCAGGTTGGCCAGAACGCCAGCGTCAATCATCGCATCAGTGAAGGTCACGGTTCCATCGGGGTTCAGCGTCCCGGCGGAAAGCACCGCGCCGTCCGGGATGCCGCTGATTGTAACCGACAGCGTTTCACTCAGATCTTCCGGGGTAATATCGATGTTCAGCGGGATTGCCGAATCTTCGCCGCCTTGCGCGGCCCCCAGAGTAACCGTCGGCGCCTGCGCGCCCAGATCCAGAGTGACATTCAACACATCTGAAACCGTTGCCGTATCGCCGTCCGCTTCGGTGGTTGTCGCGCTAACAAACAATGAGAAGTTATTGTCCTGCGTGTCCGGCGGGGTAATGGTCAATCCGACAAGTTCATTCGGCGTCAGGGTTACCGAGCCATCCAGGTTAACCGTACCGGCGGAAAGCACAGCACCATCCGGGATGTTGCTAATCGTGATGGACAGTGTTTCCGACCCGTCGGTGTCGCTTAGGCTGGCATTGATGGTCAATGGTATTGCCGTTCCGGAATCACCAATAACATCATCCGGATTCAGGTTGGCATTGTCAGCAATACCGGCAACCTGAACCGGCAGTGGCATATTGACTTCAGCAATGTCCCCATCAGCAGTGGTCGATGTGGCGCTAACCGCGAGAACAAAATCAGCGCTGGAATTCAGTGGTGCCTGAATATGCAGGTCAGTCAGAATTCCTCCATTGATGTCGGCTTCGCTAAAGGTGACCTGACCGTTGATGACCTCAAGCGTTACGCCTCCAGAGGTAAGGACGGCACCATCCGGGATATCGCCGATGGTGATGGATAGGGCCTCACCTTCCATGTCGGTCAGCGACGCTTCGAGATTCAGGACAATCGGTTTATCTTCAAATCCTTCCGCCGCATGAACGCCGAGAGTCGGATCATTGGCGACTTCAACCGGAATCAGAATTTCCGTCGTGTTGGAATCGGTGTAGGTATCCGCGACTGGATCAAACACCTCCGCATCCGTGTTAAGCGCCGTAACTTCAAGTTCAAAATCGTGCATAACGCCGGACCCGACGTCAAGTTTCAATCCGTCAAGGATGGCCTGAACTTCTTCCTGGGACCCGGCGCTGATGGTATAAACGCCGCCGCCTTCACTTGTGAACTGGCCGACACCAACGCTACTGGTTATGGAAACCTCCCCGGCTTCACTGAAGATGACCCGATCTCCGTTGGCATCGTAGACATCGGCGCCTTCGACGACACGAATGGTAATCGACAGCGACTCAGATCCATCCGTGTCGTGTAGCGCAGCAGCAATATCAAGATCGTAACTGACTTCCCCGGTGACATTTCCACTTTGATCGACGGCGTGCACGTCGTTGGCTAAACCACCAGTCAGGTCAACATCGTCGGCGACACCTCGAACATCGACATTGATCACCGCCGAGGTTGTTGCCTGGTCGTTGTTGTCGGGTTCCGTTGACGTCGCGTTCACGGTCAGCGCGAAGTCCTGATTGGAGTCAGCTGCGGGGGTAACAAACAATGAATTCATAAATTGTGTCGGAACGGAAACCACACCATCCAGGACCGGCAGTTCGATGAACTGACCAGGGGCATATTCCGCTTCGATGACGGTGCCATCTGGAATCCCTTCAATCGAAATGGACATCACTTCGGATGGGTCTGTCTGCGCGGCGTTGATCTCTAGCGCAACACGTCCAGAATCCTCCACCGTCGCCACATCGCCGCCAACAGTGAGAATTGGCGCATCGGCAACCGCTTCGACGTTCACCTGTTTGGTGGCGATTGTGGTTGACGTTGCACCATCGGTTTCCGCCACATGAGTGGTCAACTGAAGTGTGAAGGCTTCATCGTGATTCAACGGTGGTGTGACCGTCAGCGTATCCATTACGGAAGCCAAATCCTGCGCGTTAAATCCGCTGATGACGAAATCACCATCAACATTGCGCGCAAACTCAACGGTCGAACCGTCGGCCAGTTGCGCCGTTACGATCGAATCATCGGCCCGGACCCCCGTACCGACAAAACCGCTACCGGTCGGGACGTTGGAGATCGTAATATTGACGCTCAGCGCTTCGGAATTATCCATTGCGGAAACATCGATCGCGATATCATTGGCAAGATCAAGGGTGATCGGCTGATCTTCAAAACCATTGGATATGGCGAGTGCGCCGCTCAGGTCAAAATCAATGACCCCCTGAACCATCAGCGTCAAGTCGTTTCCGCCTATGGTCGTTCCGGGTACGGTTACCCCAAGATCGTTCAGGGTTGGTGCTGTTTGTCCGGTCACCGTAATGGTGAAATCCTCGTTGGAATTCGGTGCCGGGCTGACCGTTACCGTGCTCAGGACATCACCGAGACTGGAAGTGCCAGTGGCTGACAGCGTCCAGCTGCCGTCGCCGTTGTCTGTACCCGCTGATAGAACCGCTCCCGCTGGCAGACCAGATACGGTCACCGTATCCGCCCCTTCAAGGCCGTCAAAAATTCGTGAATCATTAAGCGTGAACGTGGTGTCTTCCATCATCGGGGCGACGATGGTTCCATCACCAAAACTGAGGACATCAATATCACTTAAGGTATCGGTTCCGTTCGGTCCGGTGACGGTGACGAAACCGGTTGCCTGATCAATGGTAACGGTGGTCTGGTCAAGGGTGGCGCTAAAGGCCGCAATGTCGCGCCCGCCGCCGCCGACAATCAGGTCATCGCCGGAACCACCGGTAATAATATTGTCCGCGGAGCTGCCGGTAATCGTATCGTCGCCCGCACCAGCAACAACGTTCTCAACATCCACGATACGGTTGGAATAATTCGTACTTGCGGCGTCAAAGTTTCCATCAGCCGAAGTCGCCAGATTGATAACGAGATCACTGGTCCCGATATCCCCGGCAACAAATAGCGTATCGACACCATCGCCGCCGATAAACACGTCATCCGTGTCCCGGAAAATCAATGTATCGTCACCCGCGCCGCCGTCCAGGACGTCAACACCGGCGCCGCCGTTCAAAACATCGTTGCCAATTCCACCGAACAAGGCGTCATCACCGACCCCGCCGCTAAGCGTGTCGTCACCACTGCCGCCGTGCAATATGTCGTTGCCGGCACCGCCGCTGAGGATATCGTTATCGGTTCCGCCAAAAAGGACATCGTCGCCGGTTTGCCCTTTAATAACGTCATCGCCGCTACCGCCATGGAGCGTATCCGCCCCGGAACCGCCTTCAAGCGTATCGCCACCAGCCGTACCGATGATCAGATCATCACCGGCCCCGCCTTTCATCAGGTCGGCACCGTCGCTCGCATCCTCGACATAGGCCTGCGTCGCGCCGCTATCCAGGGAAACCAGGTTGATATCTCCCTGATTCGTGACGTCAACGGTGTACAAACTGGTATCAAGATTGCCGCCAACAAGAATGTCATTGCCCAAGCCGCCGTCAATGGTGTCGCCGCCGCCGCCGCCAACCAGAACATCGTTTCCGGCCCCACCTGAAATGCTATCAGCGAATGCGCCTCCGGTTAACGTATCAGCACCCCCACCGCCCGAAAGAGTTTCTCTAGGGTCAACAACAACCTGAGCGCCAACTTCAATCGGTCGGGTGGAATCTTCGGGCGTCGTCCCTGCAAACGTTCCGTCCGGCTGGACAATAGGCACCCTGGGCGTCCCCCCAACCATATCAACGTTCAGGTCAAATACCGCGTCGCTTTGCAGCGAAAAGTTTCCGTTGTCGGTGCCGGCAGATACTGTTGCGCCATCTTCCTGACCGGCCGCCGTATCGAAGTTATCCAGCGCCGCGGCGTCTGGTTCTCCGTCGAGTTGCTGAATTTCCTCGTCCAGAAATTCATCCCGACCGCCCTGCTGTAAACCGAAATCGTTCTGGTTGCCATGGATCAGCGGCAGGTGTTCAAGCGCGATGGCGAATTCCTGGATCATGTCTGCTTCATTGATCTGCTGAATGGCCAGCGGTTCGGCATCATAACTGCGTACAACGGTGAACTGATTGGCGCCGTTGAGGACCTTGACGCCGGCATCGTTGGTGACGACGATCTCCCCGACAAACCCGTCGGCTTCTTCCATCAGCACCACGTTCATGTCTTCGCCGTTGGGAATTTCAATACCGACTTGGGTGCCACGAATACCGATGGTGGCAACCGGGGTATCCAGGGTCATGGCGTCGGGGTCGGTTTTGGCGACCTGACCGGAAACAAAGGTAAATACACCCTGCAGCACCGACATGGAGACGGAACCTTCCTGGGTGCCTGGATCGTAAATCATTTCGTCCAGCACCATGCGGCCTTCTTCGCCCATGGAGAATGTGGTTTCATCGGCCAGCAAAACCCCGATGGCGCCGTCGGGGCCGGATTCCAGAATATCGCCCTGAAAAACCTGATCGCCTTCCTGCAACTCAATCCGGGTGCCGTCGGTACGAACCGCAAAAACCGTACCCGAAACGTTTTCGACCGAACCGATGGGTTCGCCATCGGTGCCACCGATCACGTTCGCACTTTCGGAGATCGGACTGACCCCGGCCCCGTCCGTGCCAGCGGAAATATCGTTACCCGCGCTGTCGGTGCCTGAATCACCCGACAGTTGCACAACCATGTCGCCGGAAACTTCAGCGCCATCGGGTGTGGTCAGTTCAGGGGGATTTTCCTGCGCAAAATAGTCCTCAATAACGATCTGTTCGCCGTCCGGGCCAACAAGCACAAGATCATCCCCGCTGGTCTGAAATTCAGCATCGGTTAAAGGAAAATCTTCGGGAAGGGAGATAGAGTCGCCATCGCCAGCGTTTAGCGTAACAGGCTCAGTGTTGCCGGAATCCAGAATATCGGCCATTTTTCATACTCCAAAAACGCCCCCGTTCAGGGTCGCGTCCTATAGAGTTAACGTGCTTTGTTGTTTTTCTTCTTGAACCAAATGTAGGCCTTTGCCCTGTGTCGGTCAAACAAATCAGGCTTTTCAAGTAGTGAAGATCAGGGCCGTGATCTTATGCGGTGATACATAATTGATTTATCAATTACGAAAAGCGCCGGGGAACCACGACCTTTTTATTCCGGGTTTAATTGCGGAGGCCATTGCGCCAGTTCAGCGAGCATTCGATCTCCGGGGTTTAATGGGATGGCATCCGATGTTTGATGGTTTTTTGAGGTCATTATCTCAGCAATGGAATTGCATACGTAGTCGCTCTCCTCATCCGTTACCAGCCGAAGCGTTATGCGAAGTTCATTTGCCATTGCAAAGTGATCCCATACAATAATTGATGGAGTTCGAAGCCGCAAAGCCTGAGCCAGTTGATATGCGCGAAGCCCAGCTTCTTTCTCACTGACCTCCAGTAATATCTGGGATTTTAGTATAGATGCCGCAATACCATTGATGTTATTCAGATTTTCAACAGCGCGTTCCATTCGACCGCGAAGCTGCATTATTTGTTTATCCCAATCAGTTGCCATCCACCTCTCAATCGCGGCAATCGCGCTTATCACGGTCTCCTTACCCGCCTTCATAGACCTTCCGATACCATGCTGTTGATACATGCATGCCTGGACAAGATCTTTCCGCCCCGCGATTATACCACCGGTCAGTCCCCCAAATGATTTTTGGGTGCTTACAAGTATCAGGTCGGCTCCGGCGGAAACATATTTCTGTGGGTCCGATTGCGAAGCAGCATCGACGATTACCGGGACACCCGCCTGATGACATACGTCGCAGAAAATCTTTAGATCAATATGCTTGTTCTGCACAGTAAGATGAGAAACCACATACAGCGCGGCGGTCGTCTGAGGCGTAATTGCGTTTTGAAGCTGGTAGACACTACATTCCGTAGCTGCACCAATTTCAATGACCCGCGCACCAGTAACCCGAACGTTTTGTGATACATTTTGACCATAGGTGACCTCATGACCTTTTTGCATAATGACTTCGTTCCTCATGCCAGAGGTATCGGGCAATTGTTCGACAAGTCCCATGTCACTTCCGGTCATGGTTGCACCAACACTTATGGCGATACTTGCTGCTGTACACCCTGATATGCACCCGGATTCACAACCAAATGCACTGGCGATGATTTGGTTTGCCGCACTTTGTAGCTCTGTCATGTTAACTGAATTCGGAACAAGTTCGGATACAGCGGCGACAACTTCGGCGCAAACGGGAGTTCCCCCTCGCTCCGTCTCTGTCCCTGAGACATTGACAATTCTGCGCAACCCGAATTTCTTAAAAATATCGGCCATCACTATACAACCTCATTTGATTTACGATTCCATCTGGGCGTTTCAGAAAGACTCAGGTGTCTGAATTTGTTCGCCAACAAACGGAGCTCTGGAACAAAATATGTTTGCCAATATGGCTCCTGATCCATACGTCGGAAACTTCTAGATAAACCATCACTTATCATCACCGCTCTCTAACAATTTTAATGTTTCTTCTCTGATCAGATGGAGTACGTGTTTTTTGATCTCGGAGTAATCTTTCTGAAAGATCAATTCTTCGTATTGTCGAGGGCGATCAAATTTGATTGGGATTTTTTCTCTGATGGCACCGGGTCGAGCTGACATCACATATATCTCGTCCGCCAGAAAAATTCCTTCATCAACATCGTGCGTCACAAACAGGACCGTTCTCTGCGCCTCCTCCCACACCAGGAGCAATAACTCCTGCATCATAAGGCGCGTCTGAGCATCCAGCGCACCAAATGGTTCATCCATGAGAAATACGCCCGGCTCCATAATCCAGGCCCGAGCCAGGGCAACTCTTTGTTTCATGCCTCCGGACAGTTCGTAAGGGTAATGGCGTTCAAAACCTGAGAGCCCCATCAGACGAATGTAGCGCTCCGCTGAAAATGAATACTGTTCAACTGGAATTTTATTGATCCGAGCTCCCAACGTAATATTGTCCAGAACCGAGAGCCAAGGGTACAGTTCGGGCGTTTGGAACACCATTCCACGGTCTGGCCCCGGGTGCGAAACAGGCTCTCCATCAAGGAGGACTTCTCCGTTGGTTGGATTCTCAAATGCGGCGACAAGATTCAATATAGTGCTTTTACCGCACCCACTTGGTCCGAGCAGGCAGGCGAATTCACCGTCCATCACCTCCAACGAAACATCACCAAGGGCGATTGTTTTCTGATTTCGCTTTGAATCTGAGTACACTTTATCGACATTTTTCAAAACAAGCTTGGGGATCACATCCATGTTATTATTTCCTAGTCCTTCCCCATCCAATGAATCGTCAAGCGCTGTGCCGTTACCAGAGAGAAGTCGATAAGATAACCGGTGATACCCAGAAGCAAAATTCCTAGCATCACGACATCTGTACGCAGGTACTCACTAGCATTAAGAACCATCCATCCAAGTCCTGTCGTTGACGCAATCATCTCGGCGGCGATTAGTGTTGTCCAACCAATGCCAATCCCAACCCGAACGCCAGTGAACAACTCCGGCAAGGCGCTTGGAAAAATCACGTGCATGAAAAGTTGAAAATTATTGAACCCAAGCGAGCGTGCCACACGGAGACGACCTTCCTTCACGCTCATCACTGCCGCACTTGCACTGACAACAATGGTCAGGAAAGTCGCCAAATAGATGAGCAGGAATTTTGAAAACTCACCAATACCAAACCATACGATCACCAGTGGAATAAGTGCCAGCTTGGGAAGTGGACGCAAAAACTGAACAAATGGATTCAATAGAGCGTTTAGTGTTGGAAACATTCCCATCAACAACCCAACAGGAATGCCAGTTACGGATGCTACCAGGAAAGCAATCATGGCACGGGAAACGCTTGCAAAAATATGTTGCCACAATGGTACTTGGCGATAGCCGTCATTCAGTAGGTCCCACAAGGTTTCAAGGACGTCCAATGGATGAGGCAGAAACAGCGGGCTTGTCAGTTCCAACTCACCAACTAGGAACCAAATGAACAGAGCGCCCAATACTGCGAACGTACTGACAAGCGGTTTACGTTCATGAGGTTTCATTGATTTTCTCAGCTCTATCAAGCTTGGGGGAATCACGCACGCAGGACCACAATGACGCTCATGCGTGCGTGATTTCAGGGAGAATGCAGAATCAGTTTATTGATTTTTTCATATAACTTGTATTGATAAAGGGCTGGAAGCTGTTCGGAATTTTGTCTTTTTTGAATTCACCCAATTCGGACAAAAAAATCGCGGCGTCTTTCATCGCTTTGGCGATTGGCCCAGGATTTCCACTCAACCATTTGTTCGTTATCTGCTCATTCAGGTTTACAAACTGTAGCCCCGCCATAGTGTCTTTGGCTGAATCAAATTTCTGACTAAGATGTTTTGCAACCACGCGGACTTCCTTATCAGTATCCTTGTTGTAACGATCAACGGTTTCTTGAAATGCGCGTAAAAATTTGACTACAGTCTCTGGATACTTTCTGGCGAATTCCTTTCGCACGATGTAATCATTCCATACATAATAACCGTGCTTTTGCAGATCCTTTGTCGCCACCATCTGGTGACCGCCATCAGCTTCCATACGATGTGAAAATGGCCCCCAAACATATCCGGCGTCAATGTCCCCTCGTTGCCATCCTGCGACCATTTCATTAGGTTTCATTGCAATTAAATTAACTTTGGAAACATCCACGTTGTTCACCTTGAAGGCCGCCATTAATGCGTAGTGAGCAGTCGACCCCGGTGGATAGGCAACAGTCTTCCCGACAAGGTCTTTGACTGAATTCAGCCCATTTCGTGCAATCAGACGCTCACTAGTAGCAATAACTCCGGATAGAGCTATCATCTCAATCGGCAGCCCACGTACAATGGCCGCGACTGTCGGGGTAGATCCAAAACGGCTGATATCGACTTGTTTTGAGGCCACTGATGTCAGTGCCGCTGCTCCTGACGAAAACTGGACCCATTTTATTTTTGTCCCAAGGCGTTTCTCAAAAAGCCCCTCCGCTTTGCCAATGACCCAGGGGCGCGGACCACCAAACCACCCTAATCTCACTTCATCAGGAATTGCAGCAGCCTGGGCAACCGACGTAATTTCAACTGAGACAAGGAATAGTCCAAAAATCACTCCAACCATGATTTTATTCATAGTTCTGAACATCTGATTTCTCCTCTGTTTAACCTTCCTGTTTGAATCAAATTCCCAATATTAAATCATTTATAATTGGTATGTCCTTTTTATATATTGGTCATACCACTTAAATTGATATACTTCTTTATGTCAAGTGTTTCGGTCTGCATTTTTCGTCGCATGCCGAATTTGACTGCGCAGCATGCTGCTGTTATTGGTGCTTTATCGGATGCGCCTATAGGTTCGATTCTCTGGAAATATTTAGCCCGGATAAATGATATTGCCTTTATTTGAACCCTTGACCGCTCAAACTGGATCACCCATCAGCGCACAGGCGGCTGAACTGATACGAAGTGAGATCGCATCAGGGAAACTAAAGCCAGGCGACAGACTTCCACCTGAACGGACACTGGCCAATATGTTACAAGTGAGCCGCACGACAGTTCGCGATGCGTTAAAAGTCCTGAAGGGGAAAGGGCTCATCACGGTCAGCCACGGACGGGGCGTATTCATAGCCGAACCGGAAAATCAAACTCAGGCGACCAAACGGGTAGCGGATGTGCTGCTACTGCAGAAAGCGCCGGTTTCAGATCTTTTTGAAATGCGTGAGGTTCTGGAAACGGAAGCCGTGGCCTGGGCGGTAAAAAGAGCCAATCGACAGGAAATTGATGAAATCGTCAGCGTCTATACCGAGTACAAAAGCCGACTGGATAATGGCAAACTTTCCGGGGTGGAGGCCAACCAATACGATAGCGAGCTACATAGACTTATCGCCGTCGCGTCACGAAATAGTGTTCTTCTCCAGACCATGTCCAATCTCAGAATTCTTCTCGATAACAGTAGAAAAATCAGCATTAGCATCCCGAGCAGACGGTTTGAAAGTGTTGAAGAAATGGGGCGCATCGTCAACGCAATTGAAAACGGTGCGGTTAAAAATGCGCGATCAGAAATGCTGTCCCACTTAAGAAACGGCAAGAAAGCTCATGCCTTGGCTATGTCAAAAGAAAGCGCACACTCCCAATCCAGACAGCACATCGATAAATCGCGCAGCTAACGGGTAAACGGGCCCCTCTCGCCTAAACCCGCTCCGCCCCATAATAGAGCGTCACGGTATGTTTGGCTTCGGCGAAGAACAGCCAGCGTTCGATTATGGCGCCTAACAGGAATGAACAGGCGGCGATAATGGACAGGGTCACGGCGGTCGTACCCGCCGCGTCCGTTGATGCCTGGGTCAGGATAATAGGCACCGCAAAGCCGATTGTTTGCACGTACCGGCGCAGCTTGCCCGCATGTTTGCGCGCAACCCGATATCCCATTTCGGTCAACAGGTAATTGTCTTCCGTGTGCGGACCTTCAAGCATGCGGACTTTCCCAAGATGCCCAAGGCCGGTGGCTGTTTCTGCTGTGCTCTGGTGTCCGGTCGTATCGATAAAGCGCCAGTACAGGACCTTGACCACCCAGGCCAAGAGCACTGTCGCGGAAACACAGTAAGGCAGGGTCTCCATAGCGATGGAAAACAGCCGTAGGACCGCCAGTAACAGAACGGCACCACCCGCCAGCCCCATGACCAGATACCCGGGAACCGTCCAGCTGTTATGCCATTGATGGATGGTGGCGAGACAGCGATAAATCATCGCCGTACAATAAACCGTCAGTGCAGACATGACGGCCGTCAGCACGGCCCACAGAGAAAAGGTAACGGCGGTTTCTCCAATGTAAAACCATACATAAAGCAGCAACAGTGTCGGCCCATAAGTCACCATCGAAATGATTCCTTCCCGGCTAAGCCACGAAGTGCGCCATTGGCTGAGCGCCCCCAAGGCCCGTTCGCGATGCCCCAGATGATAGGTCGAAGAAAGCAGGCCGAGGGTAACCAAGACCAGGCCCGCACCGATGGCGATCAAACCAAACAACGGGTCCACGGGCAATAAACCCATGCCCCCAAAAACCCCGATCAGGAATAGCAGACCGTACCCGGTGCCGGAGCCGACGGTAAAGAAGATGACGGAAAAAGCGGGATGCATGGATAAGTCGTCCTCTTGTTATCTTGACAGAAATTTGTCAACCCAGCGAAGCAACGGTTGATCGGCCCCAGGTGAGGCTTCAAGTTCGGTTGGCCAGTCGCTATTTTCGGCTGAATTTCGGGCGGCCCGGGGTGGCAGGTATTTGTTGGTCGGTTTGTATCCCATTTCCGGCATCAAATCGTAACCGCCGCGTTCTTTCGTCATTTTTGAGACCTCGGATACGGGGTCGGCAAAATCGCCATAATGGCGGGCGTTGGCGGGACAGGTCGAAACGCAAGCCGGTACCCGATCCACTTCGTCCATGTTTTCATTGTAGATGCGATCAATACAAAGCGTGCATTTTTTCATGACACCGGCGTCTTCATCATATTCGCGGGCACCATAGGGGCAGGCCCACGAACATAATTTGCAACCGATACATTTGCTCTCATCAACCAGCACGATGCCGTCTTCCGCGCGTTTGAAAGACGCCCCGGTCGGACAAACAGTGACACAGGCGGCGTTTTCACAATGCAGGCAAGATTTCGGAAAATGTACAGTCCGTCCCGGGCGGCCATCTTCTGGAGTCACCTCAAAGGAATGGATACGGTTAAACCACACACCGCGCTGTTTTGCGCCGTAAGGATTATGGTCTGTCAGCGGCGCCATATGTCCGCCGGTGTTCCATTCCTTACAGTTGACCGCGCAGGCATGACAGCCGACGCAGATATCCAGATCAATGACCAGTCCCAGCTTTTTTTGCGTGGTTTCAGGGAGCGCCGTCATTTGTCACGCCCTTTAAAATCATCGCCGTAGCGCAGGATATCTGGTGGTGGTTTAATACCATCCGGCTTTTTCGGAGCGGCAAATTTGGGGTAAATCTCACGCGCTTCGTCTTCGGAAACTTTCTCGATCCTGACCCGAAGATCGAACCATGCCGCCTGTCCGGTGACCGGATCGGAATTGGTCAGGCGATCACCGTCGCCCACATCAGGCAACAGTTCCGAAATCAAGTGGTTGAGCAGAAACCCTTTTGTTTTTTCTGACGAATCATCGCTGAGATTCCAGGCCCCGGCCCGCTTACCAATGGCGTTCCAGGTCCAGACCGTATCCTTCTGCACCCCCTCCATAAGAAACGTCTGCACCTTGATCCGGCCATTGTGGCTGATCACCCAGATCCAGTCATCGGTCTCAATACCCAGTTCCTCGCCTTTTTCACGAGACAGATACATGCGGTTTCCGCCCGTAATCTGGCGCAGCCAGGCGTTATGGGACCCCCAGGAATGGTACATCTGCATGGGCCGCTGGGTCAGGGCATGAAGGGGGTATTCGTCCCGGTCGATCATGGTTTCCTCCAACGGTGGATACCAGATTGGCAACGGGTCAAACGCATCCAGAATGCGTTGCCTTAAATGTTCGGGGGGCTGAATTTCGCCATGCCCTACCGCCGCCAGATGGAATTTCTGCAGGGCTTCAGAATAGACTTTCATCACGATCTGGCTGGAATCGACGACGAACCCCATGTCATGAGCCCACTCCAGATATCCCTTGTTGGCGAAGCGATAATACTTATGTTCGTCCGGCAGCTCGCTCTCCCAGAACCCTTCGTTTTCAATGTAACGATCCACCTGGTCGGGATTACTGTCACCCCGCCCCTGTTCGGTTCCATCCTTGCCGCGCCATCCGGCCAGCGGTCCAATACCCGGCCGGCGCTGATGGTTGGTGATATAATCACGATAACCGCCAGGGAACTTGGGGTCTCCGTTATAGTCCATCATCCCCGACAACCCGAGACGCGCGCCCAGATCAAGCAGCACGTCCTGAAATGGTCGCACATCGCGATCCGGCTTGATCACAGGGTAGCGAATGGCATCGGCGGCGGCATCGGCATGACTGATCGGTCGGTCCAGAAGTGAAATGCAGTCATAACGTTCAAGGTAGGTGGTGTCCGGCAGGATCAGGTCCGCGTAGGGAACCATTTCCGAATAGAACGCGTCGGAATAAATGATCCGCGGGATTTTATACTCACCCGTTTCCTCGTTTCTGTCGGTCAACATTTCAATGACCTTCGACGTGTTCATGGATGAATTCCACGCCATGTTGGCCATGTAGAAGAACAAGGTATCAATGGGATAGGGGTCGCCCTTCCAGGCGTTATGGATTACCATGTGCATGAGACCATGAATGGCCAGCGGCGACTCCCATGAAAATGCCTTGTCAATCCGCTGTGCTTTGCCATCCGCATCAATCAGCAATTGATCCGGCGCCATGGGGAATCCCAGATGCGGACCCGCCATGGGCGTATTGGGTAGAACCTCCCGGTCATGACCGGTCGGTTTGGGCAGCGAATTTAGCGCCTTTGGATAGGGGGGCTTGTAGCGCATGCCACCCGGCACATCGATTGTGCCCAACAGCAACTGAAGAATATGAATCGCTCGGCAGGTGTGAAAACCGTTGGAATGGGCCGAAATACCACGCATGGCATGCATGGCCACCGGGCGTCCGATAACCTTGTCATGCTTGCGCCCGGCCCAATCTGTCCACTGAATATCAAGTTCGATACTCTCTTCAAACGCCACATGGGCGATCTCGGCGGCAATTCGCTTGATATCCTTGGCGGCGATGCCGGTTGTTTCAACAACATTCTCCGGCGCATACTTATCGTCAAGATAGCGTTCGGCCAAATGCTGGAACGACGGTACGGCGACACGCCCATCCGGCAAGGTAAATTCACCAACAAGGGCGGGGCTGGCATCAATGGACGACGATTTGGCAAGTTCGCCTTTCACACCATCCCAACACATGGCGTCGCCATCGTCGTCACGAATATTAAGGCCGTGATCTTCGCCACCTTCATTTTTAATTACCAGCCAGTGTACATTGGTGTAGCGGACCAGATACTCCTCATCAATCTTACCCGCCTTCAGCAGTTCATGGATGATCGCCATGATGAACAGGCCGTCCGTACCTGGGCGGATACCGACCCATTCATCGGCAATGGCGGAATAGCCCGTGCGGATGGGATTAATGGAAACGAATTTGGCTCCCCGTCCCTTGATCTTACCAAGTCCCGCCTTGATCGGGTTCGAGTCATGGTCTTCGGCGACGCCAAACATTATGAAATATTTGGTATGTTCCCAGTCCGGCTCACCAAACTCCCAAAACGCGCTGCCAATTGTATAGAGGCCACCGGCGGCCATATTGACGGAACAAAACCCGCCATGTGCCGCATAGTTTGGCGTGCCAAACTGCTGAGCCCACCAACTGGTCAGCGACTGGCTTTGGTCCCGACCGGTAAAAAACGCCAGTTTGGACGGATTGGTGGCCCGGACACGGGCCAGCCAACCGGTCGCCGTATCCAGCGCCTCGTCCCATTCGATTTCACGGAATTCGCCGGACCCGCGCGGCCCGACCCTTTTCAAGGGTTTGGTCAATTTGGCAGGCGACATCTGGGTCATAATGCCCGCCGACCCCTTGGCGCAGAGCACGCCCTTATTTACCGGATGATTTCGGTTTCCCTGTATGTAGCGAATTTTATTGTCTTTAATGTGGACCTTTATGCCGCAACGGCATGCACACATGTAGCATGTGGTAAACTTCACCTCATCGGCAACTTCCGGCGACGTATCCACCTCAGGAGTCTGATGTCCTGATTGCCCTCCAGCGACCATGATCCCGTTCCCTTTAAATTACCCTGTCTTACTTATTTGTTTTTTAGGGCCTCGCCAAATTGATTTTATGTATCAACACATTCGCTTTGCGTATCAACATATTCATTTTTTATAAAGTGTTCTTATGACACAAAACGATTGCCAAGGCGACCACCAATTTTTTGCGGATGTAAAAATTCAGCCAGAATCAACAAACTACGGGTTCTGGTTTTCAAAACCTCACTTACATCTGTTGTCGGCCACCGTGTTCAGCGAGGAATTTATGTTTTGATCCGGCTCTCAAAAATTCAAGAGCACAGCCAAGCTCACGGTCTTTGCGTTCTCCCACTTCTTGACAGGACGTAACATCGATCTTGGATTGTCCCGAACTATCGGCTCCATTTATGGCTGAAATGGCATGGGGTAAATCGGCTTCTTTGCGATGCGCGACTTCCTTCACCGGTTCGATCCGAATATCCGGCACGACCCCCTGCGCCTGAATGGTTTGCCCGTCTGGACCATAATACAGGGCTGTCGTCAGCTTCAACGCACCTTCAATCGGCAAGGGAATAATGGTCTGAACCGATCCTTTTCCAAATGAACGGGTTCCCATCACGGTTGCCCGTTTGTTAACCTTCAACGCGCTGGCTACGATCTCCGAGGCCGAAGCGGCCCCCCCATTGATCAGCACGACCATTGGCGTTCCATCCGACAGATCGCCGTGCTCCGCCTTGAACGAGCGTACATTCCGCGGGTCCCTCCCGCGAACTGAAACGATCTCCCCCTCATTTAAAAAGGTGTCGGCCAGGATTATGGACTGATCAAGCAGCCCACCAGGGTTATTACGCAGATCAAGGACAATTCCATCCGGGCGGCTCCCCAGTTCGGTCCGGATTGCCGCAATAGCCTTGACGATTCCACCTTCCATACGTTCAGAAAAGCGGCTGACCCGGATATAGCCAATGCGATCTTCCAGCTTCCATTTGACCGCGCGCACCTTAATTACGGCCCGGACCAGTGTAACATCAAAATCCGCCTGACCTTTTCGGCGTATCTTCAGGAAAATTTCCGTCCCCGGTGCGCCGCGCATCTGACGCACTGCTTCCCTCAGGGTCTTTCCCTCAATTGATTGAGAGTCGACATGCGTAATCAAATCGCCGGATCGCAGCCCCGCACGGGCCGCCGGCGTGTCTTCAATCGGGGAAACAACTTTGACAAACCCATCTTCCATGGTGACTTCAATTCCAAGCCCCCCGAACTCACCTTTGGTATGGACAAAACTTTCGCGAAACTCATCTCCATTGAGATAAGCCGTGTGCGGATCAAGGGAAGACGTCATGGCGTCAAGGGCTGATTCCACCGCGACCTCGGAGTTTACACTCCCGGCTTTTGCCTTGGCGTCCTTGATGCCCTTGATTGCCGCGTCGATCAATTCCTTATCGGAAACCGGGCGAACATACCCTGCCCGCAACCGCTTAAACGCGAAGCCAAAATAGTCAAGATGGGACTGGTCGGCCTGGAGGACATTCTTGTGATAGGCTTCATCAAAACGCTTGAATTCACGCTGTGCCGCCGGTGGCAAAGACTGCCCCGTTCCGACGATCCGGAACACCCTGGTTAGTGGGTTTTCGGAGTTGGTTGAACAGCCACTTATTCCCGGCAGCAGGGCCAGGGCCAGCAGCCCCCCAATTACCGCCAGTTTGGCTTGCGGTGAACTGTTCCAGATCTTCACACAAATACTCCAGGCAGACCTATCCGTCTGCGTTAATCCGTTCAATCAACGTGGCGATCACCGTATCCGCCTCATCGTTTTCAACCTGACAGGTTCCGGCGTTTTCGTGTCCGCCACCACCATTCTCCAGCATCAATTCACCGATATCGGTTTTAGATGTGCGGTTGGTGATTGATTTACCGGTGGCAAACACCGTGTTCAGCTTGTTCAACCCCCACAAAATATGAATGGAGATGTTACAGTCAGGATAGAGCGCATATATCATGAAGCGGTTGCCTGCATATATGGTTTCTTCATTGCGCAGATCAAGAACCACCAGATTACCATGTACAGTTGAGCAACGTTTGATCTGATCCTTGAACAGCTCTTCGTGTTCACGATAAAGGTCAACACGTTCCTTTACGTCCGGCAGGTCAAGAATCTGTTCGATCGTGTGCTCACGGCAATAATCAATCAACTGCATCATCAACTGGTAGTTGGAGACACGGAACTCGCGGAAGCGCCCCAGGCCGGTACGCGAATCCATCAGATAATTCAGCAGCGGCCAACCATCCGGATTGACGATTTCGTCGATGGAAAACTGGGCCGCGTCGCCCTGATCAACGGCTTCCATCATGTCGTCTGCAATTCCCGGAAGCTTTTCCTTACCGCCGTAATATTCATAGACAACACGCGCTGCTGACGGGGCATGTGGGTCAATCACATAATTTTCAGGCTGATCACCAACGCGCGAGATTTCGCTGGAATGATGATCGAAAGCCAGGTGCACTCCCGGTACGTAGGGAAGGTTGGTGGTGATGTCGGAATCCGTAATCAGGATTGTCCCGTCCTGCATGTCTTTCGGGTGGACGAACTTGATGTCATCAATCAACTCCAGCTCTTTCAACACCACCGCACAGACAAGCCCGTCAAAATCACTGCGGGTTACCAGACGGAACTTTTTGTTCTCTTCACTCATACGATTCCCCTTTCCGCATTCCCTTTGAACACGTCAATACATTATCCATTCACATACTATCCGTATTGCCTGATTTTGGCAAAGTCGGCGGCAGTGTAGCGGAATCATTCCAGAAGCGGAAGCAGGGTTTACGATGTTCCCCAGAAAATTTTCCGTCACGGAAAGGTCGTGTTGGTTAGGAGCCGTAATTGACGATCTTGTACATTATACTGGCATACATGAAAGCTGCCACAACCAGGAATACAACCGCCGTCGGCCATGCCCGCCGCCATCATTTTCCGTCCTCAGACACGCGTCATTCCCACATTTTCAGAGGCAGGATGAAACAGATAGAGCCAATATCTTGCAAAATGTCCGGTTTATTCCCGATTGTAATCATATGGCGTCCAATCTTCGGAAACCGTGACGGGAGCTGGAAAATGACAACGCGACGGAGGGGTAAGTTATCAGTTCCGAAACGCGTGAGCCGTCCAGACTGAACAGCCAAGCAAGATAACGGCTCCCGCCTGATGAAGGGCGCCGAGCGAAACTGGCACGACCAGTAGAAGAGTCGTTATGCCCAGCCCGACTTGCACAAATACCATTGCAAACAGAAAATTGACGGCCCGGCTTTGATTCACTGAAAGCGAACTTTTCCTTGCTGAAAACCACATCAGCGTCACGCTTGCGAATGTGGTGATAGCCAGCACGCGATGATCAAACTGGACGGTCAGGATGCTTTCAAAAAAATTCAGATACCAGGGACTCATACTCAATAAACCACGGGGAACCAAGGACCCATCCATCAAGGGGAAAGTGTTATAAGTCAGGCCAGCATCCAGCCCGGCAACCAATGCGCCAGAGAAAGCCGTGATGAATATCAGGCCCATCAACCACAAACTGCCCCGCTTCACCCCCGTTGTCAGCGTGCTGGACATGGGACCGTTCGCCCGCAAGGACAACGCAACCCAGATTAGATAGCCGTAAATCAACAGGGCCAGACAAAGATGTGCGGCCAACCGGTACTGGCTGACATCTGGTTGATCAACGAGACCGCTTTTGACCATGAACCAGCCCATACCACCCTGCAGTGCACCTAGTACAAGCAGCGTAATCATATGGCCAACCAGTCTGCCGCGAATCCATCCCTTCACCAGAAAAAATATGAATGGCAGGAAAAACGCGAGACCAATAACCCGCCCCCAAAGCCGGTGCAGGAATTCCAGCCAGAAAATACCCTTGAATTCAGCCAACGTCATGCCAAGGTTTTTTTCCTGATATTCTGGAAACTGTCGATACTTGGCGAATGTTTCCGCCCACAACGAATCAGACATGGGAGGTAACCACCCTGTAACAGGACGCCATTCCACCATCGAAAGGCCGGATTCCGTCAAACGGGTGACACCACCCAAAACGACCATGGCGAATACCATGAAAGCCACTATTAAAAGCCACCAGGCGATTAGGCGATGCACGGGGTCACTGGACGTATCGGGGATAAAGGAGCTGGGGGGAACTGATCTCATCGGAGAAGTAATTTCCACTGTGTTCATAATTGATCTGATAAAATACCGTTCCTGCAGGTGAAGCCAATAGTTATTGTGCCGTCAGGCTACGCTAACCCGTCACCGTCAGCTTTGATCATGATCAATTTTTGGATACCAGACATTTTCATGGGCATTAACGAAAAATCCCGCGCTTCAGCGCCAGCTTCTGTTGGTTTTTTAAAGGTGATATTGAAGTCAACAATCAGCACATGTCCGGAGGATTTGGACTGGTGCAATTTCGATCAGGCGATAAGCCGATACCCACCCGATTCCGTAACCAGTATCTCCGCATTCGAAGGATCGACCTCAATCTTCTGACGCAACCTGTAAACATGGGTTTCCAGCGAATGCGACGATGCCCCGGCATTGTATCCCCACACGCCATTCAAAAGGGCGTCACGGCCAATCGGCTTGTTACGGGCCTGACGATACAGAAATTTTAGAATACCCGTTTCCTTATCTGTGAGGTAAACCCTTTTCCCGTCATCGATTCCAACCAGAAGTTTGTTGGCCGGTCTGAACGTATAACGACCGATAGAAAAAACCGCATCATCACTGCGTTCATGCTGGCGGAAATGGGCGCGCAGTCTGGCCAAAAGCACCCCTATCCGAAACGGTTTGGTTATGTAATCGTTGGCACCGGCATCGAGCCCAAGAATAATGTCGGCATCCGTGTCGGCGACGGTCAACATAACAATCAGCGATGAGACTCCGTTTCGCCGCATCAGACGACAGACATCACGACCATCAATATCCGGAAGGCCAATATCAAGAAGGATCACGTCAAAATAGGTATCCTTCACCAGTTTCAAGGCTTCACGACCAGTTCCCACTCCGGTCACCGTAAACTCCTTATGCATTTGCAGTTGCTCACATAACATCTGCACCAGCATCAAATCATCATCGACAATCAGGATTGTCTTATCAGATGTCATATTTTTTTCTTCTAAAACTGTATTTTTCTCGATATTCCTGTGGAACCACGAAGCGCATACGCTCCCCTATCGGCATTAACTGGTATTTCTTTGAAGACATTTTGATTCCCGTGTGATGGTACCCTTATAAGATAGCACCACTGATGGGATTATTCAGTCTGTCCACCACCAGATAAACGGATTGTGACTGTCCGTGATGTTGGAACTGGCGGGAAAAGAGTCAGGTGTCGCGACCCAATGCCCGTGATAACAGCATGTGAACCTTGCCAACATCAGATGACAGGAATGTCTGGCTCAGTACGCCGCCCTGTTCGCGCTTGCCGGCTTCATCCAGAAGGTGCCCAAATTCCTGCACATATCGGGTGACATAATCCCGAAATTCCGTGTCACGTTGATACTTGTCGCGGATGATAGAAAGTTTCGCTTTTTCCCGGAAACCCAGCATTTTGCGAACAAATACACTGCGATCTCCCTTATTGAACTTTTTCCAGTCTTCCTCGGTTATCGGTGTCTCGAGAACTCGGCTCATATCCACGGCCAAAGATTGTAGCCGTTCGGATATGAAGGTCGCCTGATGCAGGAAGTTGTCGAGACCCGCTTCGGTTTTCTGATCCTTCAACGCTTCGACCAGTGCAGCGGATTCATTTGCAACATCTCGCATTTCGTTAGTGCGGCGCTCCAGCAAATGGGTCGCTTCACTTGCCCGGTCAGCGACCTGTCCAGTCGTTGATTGCAGCATTTCCGAATGTGAACGGACCAGCTGGTCCCAGGCCGAAATCTTGACAATAGCCGCGTCCGTTGTCGCAGAAAGTTCACCCCCCCGGCGGCCCAGCGCGCCGCTTAACTGTTCGACGCCGTGTTCCGTTTGCTGGAAGGTGGTGTTAAGACCGTAAAGTTGACGCCGCAACGCTTCAGTCATGGCCTCCAGATGAGAAACAACCGCCTCTGTGCTGGCCCCCGCATCCTGAGCCTGTTGACGGAACGCATCTGTCACTTTATTCAGTTTGGCCGCGTTCATATCAACGGCCACAGTTGCTTCGGCGGAACGCTGGGCAACTCCCTCACCGACTCGCGCCAGACGGGCAACCGCTTCATCAGATGAGGACGCAAGCAATTCCGTGTTGTGTTCAAGTGCGTCCGTAACTTCTCCCATGTGGGCGGTCGCCTTGGTCGAAACAGAACTCAAATCCTGATAACCCTTGCGCAGATCGTTACCGACTTCTTTCATGTTGGCGATGGATCTGGCGGACATGACGTTTAGTTCCTCATACTGACCGTGAAGAGACCCGGACAGTTTCTCGACATTGTCCGACAGTTCCTGGGATGTATGGGAAATTTCATCCGAGTGGCGGCTGAGAGCATCAGTGACCAGGGCAATCAGTTGCGCCGACTTGTCGGCGCTGTGGGAAAGTTCGTGCGTGCGTTCATGCAAGCTGTCGCTGGTGCGGGCAAGATTGGCAACGGCGTCCGAAGACGTCGTGGCCAATTCCGTCGCGCTCTGATGCAGCGAGTCCGAAAAGCTTTGAACGTGGGTATGTGCTGAATTGTAGGCATTGGTTAGATCCTGGGAACTGCGGTGGAGAACATCACCAACGTCATCGAAACTGACTCGCGCCTGTCCAAGTGAGGATTCAAGCTGCTCCACATGAGCATTCAGCGATTCGGTAATCCCCTTCAGGTTTGATGAAGCTCGGTTGCTCGCCGTCGTGGCATATTCAACCCTGTCACGCATGTGCTCCGATACGCCGTCGATTTGGGTGACGGCTGCCGTTGCATTTTCGCCGAGCTGGACCGCACTATCTTGCAGCCGCCGGGTCACTGTTTCAACATTCTCATCTGCATCACGCGACACCACACTCAGGACCCCTGCCGTATCCTGAAGTTGATTACCGGCATTTTGCAGTTGTACGGTTGTTGAACGGGTCAGTTCCTCAAGCTCGATATTTCGAACCTGATAGAGATCTCCAATCATATCCATCTGCGCGCGAGCATTTTCAGATGCCGTCTTCAAATCATCGGACTGGCGCAACATGACTTCGGTCACCAGAGACAAAAGTTGCGAGGCCTTGTCCGCGCCGGATGCCAAGTTGTGCGCGCGGTGATCAAACTGATCTCCAACATTGTTTACTTCCTCGACGGCGGTACGGCTGGTCGCGGTGAGGCTTTCCGCACTGCTGCGTAGCGCGTCTGTAATCACACGAACCTTTCCCGACGCCGTATCGGATGCTGTCATCAGATCGGCCAGGGACCGCTGCAACTCGTCACTGACCGCGCCAAGACGTTCTTCCGTACGAACCGTAGATTGCGCCAGATCGTCTGTACGTTCGCGCATGACCAATCCCGCATTGACCATCATGGTTGCGGCCCGTGACGAAAGATCGGACAGCTGCCCCGCCTGATGCTCCAGCATCCTTGCAACGTTCTCGACATCATCGACGGCCCGCACCGAGGAATGATTCAGTTCCTGACTGCGTTGCGAGATATTTTCTCCCAGCACCTGCAGGGTCGTAGTCGTTGTCCGCGAATCCTCACCCAGGCTTTCCAGCTGTTTACGGAACTGCCCGACAAGCTGATCGGTTCGCTCGGCATTCAGTTCAACCCGTCCCCCGGCGTGGTCCAGCGCCTCGGTAATCAGGGTCACATCGTCGATGCTTTTGTTGGAAACCCGGGTCAGGGCGTCAGAGCTGGCGCTGAGGACGCTCGCCATGGCCGAAATTCTGGCACCGGCACTGTCCGCAATTCCAGCAAGATCCGAACTGCGCTGGTTAAGAGAGTCTCCGGTCGCGTTGATCCGCAGCACACTCTGGTTGGCAATTCGCGCCAGCGCTTCGGATTTTTCAGCAAGCGTGTCGCCCGCGACCTTTACATCCGCACGTGCCTGTTCCGACGCGCTGGACAGATCGGCGCTGCGGTCGACAAGTTCCTGTCCGACACGTTCGACCTGCTGCATCACTTTATCGGCGATAAGCGAAAGATCGACAGTGCTGTGGCGTAAATTCTCGCCGACGCCTTCGGCTTTTTCCGCTGTTGCGTCCGCCTGCGCAGACATAACCGCCGCCTGTTCGGCGAAATCCTTGCCAACGGTTTTGACCCTCTCGGACACCTGGAGCGAGGTGTTTTCCAGATTATGGGCCTGATCACGGAACGACGCGCCCATATCACGCAAGCGGTTGGCGACGTGATCAGAAGTTTTTATCAAATTATGCGATTGCTCGCCCAAAGACGCTTCGACTTCGCTGCCTTTGCTGGCGACCAATTCCGCTGTTTGCGTCAGCAAATCTGTCTGGCGTCCGAGCATGTCCTTGATTTGGCCGACCTGACGGGCGGCCCGTTCGGTATATTCAGACATATCATGGGTATGACCAACCAGAGTATCAGCCCCGGAACTGATGACTTTTGCGGCCTCATCGGCGCCGAACGACAACTCATCGACGCGAATTCTCATGGCTTCGCTGGCGTTGTCCAGGCGATCAGTCGCTTGAAGTGCAACTTCGTCAAGGGTGTTGGTCTTTTCAGCAAGGGTCTGGGCGACTGAATCAACGCGGCTTTCCACGTTTTCTGTCACCTCATCCAGCTCTCCGGTACGTTTGAGCAGTAGGTTGGCCATATTTTCGGCACGTGCCGATGTTCGGTCCGTTGAAGCCGTCAGGTCCCGCGAACGTAGTTCCAGCAGATCACCCACCTCACGAGCCTGCGACGCGGCATCGCTGGTCACGGATTGCAGGTCTTCCGTCTGACGGCGCAGTGCATCCGCAACGGAATGGGCGCGAAGATCGGCGTCCTCGGAAACCTGAGAAAGTTCTAAAGTTCGCTGGCGGATCAGCCCGGTCACCACTTCCCCACGTTGCGCCGCTTCTTCAGACGCCCTGGTCAGGTCATGGGCCTGACGGCGCATGGAATCGGCGATTTCGTTGATCCGGGTCTGCGCCCGGTCAGACGGATAAATCATGCGCCTGAGATACCAGCGCAACATCTGTGTTTCGCGGTTAAGAACCTTGCCGCGCTCAAAAAAAGCGATGACCATCCACAACAGCGCCACTGGCGTCAACGCACCGGCAGCAAGTCCGCCGATTTCATGGGGCAACAGCTCGCCGATATTTTCCCAGCCCAGCCCGGTTTCGATAAAATCAGCCGCGCCGACTATCCACACCCCGGACAAAATCACGCCCAATAACGTCAGCAGGCGATAACGCAGATAAAATGGCGCCTGCCAGTCCTTGAAATTTTCGACCTCATTGATTTCAATGGCATCCGTCGCACCGGAACGCCGGTCGCGTTCGGGAACGACGGCCCCAAGCGAATCCGCGATCGCCCGCGCCTGCTTACCCGCATTTTTCGAGTCCGTCGCCGGTTTGTCAGCCATGATGCCCCACCCATGTCCAAATTCAGTGTGGTTTAGATAATCACAAAGTGTACACCCCCATATATGGTGCGTAAATGGTCAACGCCTACAAAATATGGGGATAACTTTTGAAAGTTATCCGCGTTGTAAAAGGCCAGTCAAAGACTTTTCACTTTTGCCAGCAACCTGCCCATGGCCTTGCCGTCCGACATCGTGCCAAATAGCTTTTTGGCATAACGCGCACGCACCTCAGACTTGGCATCCGGTTCTTTCAAGGCGTTGGCGACAGCATCGGCAAGAAAGGCTGTATCTTTTACGCGGATAGCCATATCCCGCCAGCGCCATTCCAGGCCGTCCGGGTCAAACCAGGCTTTGTCACGAGACGTCAGCGTCGGATCAATCAGCACAATCGGACGGTCCAACGCAAGATATTCGAAGATCACACTTGATGCATCGGAAACCAGAACATCAGCAGCCTTCAGGAAAGGCGCAACATCAAGTGAAGCCTGCGTGATCAGCCACACGTCGTCGCGTTGCTGGACGATCTTTTTCCACGCATCAATCAGGCCCGGGCGCTGTTCACAAAGGCGCGGGTGCGGCTTGATGATCAGGTTGACATCGGTCAGGGGTCCTAACAGCAATTCAATTGGATTTTCCGCCAGCATGGGTGCGGAAGACAGACCAGAATTATGCGTCGGCGCATATAACACGGTCTTCCTGTCCACCGGTGGATCAAACGGCAGCACCAACGCATCGGATCTAAACAACGGGTCCATGGGCGGATAGCCGATCACCCAGGTCCGCTCTTCCGCAATCCCCATACGCTCGACGGCTTCTTCGCGGGTAAACGGTGAACTGACACAAAGAAAATCACCGGGATCTGTTACCCGGGAATAGAAATTCTTGCTCGCCAGTCCAGCACCAATGTTGACGATGGTCGCTTTTGGCACCAACCGACGAAGACTGGCGGCCTGACTGTCGCAAATCACCACCACTTCCGGGTCAAATTCCAGCAATTCACGGCCATCGCCGCTAATCATCGGCCAGTGAGAGACAGAAAACCCATCAAACAGCGGTTTCAACAACGGGTATTGGTAAATCTGGTTGAGATGAAACCCGATACGCTTGGACGTCTCCAGTCGCCTGACATTTTGGCGCCCCTTTTCCTCCACCTGCAGGCTCGCCAAGGTGGCTTGCGCAAACACATTTTCAGGGTCGATGTCCAACCCTTTGGTGATGGCTTCCAGTGCGGCGTCGCGGCGCCCCAAAGACTTTCTCGCCAACGCCAGGTGGGCCAGCGCATCCACCCGTTTTGGGTCTTCTTCAAGAACCTGTTCCAGATGGATTACCGCCTGATTGGCGGCCCCGGCCCGGCGATAGCCCGCACCCAAAAGATAATGGGCTTCTACATCTCCGGGAACCAGTTCCACGGTCTCTTCCAGAATTTTAACCGCTTTTTCTTCGTCACCCTTCAGGAACAAAACCTTGCCCAAACTGCGCCGAGCTTCAATAAATCCACCATCTGCGCGAATGGCGCGCTGCAAGAAATCCGCCGCGTGATCATAGCGCTGGGACAGAGCCAGAAGTTCGCCGTAGTGAAAATTGGCCTCTCCATGGTCGGGGTCTGCCCGCAATGCTTTAACGAAATAGTCCCCCGCTGCCTCGATTGCGCCGCGCGAACGGGCACGCGCACCCAGATCAACAAGCGATTGCGCCTCGGTCTTCGCCGGTGTCGGCGTGGAACTGAACACCTTTGCCACGGCATTTGGCGGAGTCAGCTGGATCAAGCCGATTTTAGCCATCCAGCCAAGCGTGCGAGGCAACCTGAACCGTACATTTTCCGCCAGCGGCTCCGCTAGAGAAATGACGCTCACCGGCCCTTTTTCCTCAATTAACGCCAGTACAATCGCGATATTCGCATCACTGAGCATCACTTCAGCAGCGAAATTATTCATGGACTGGGCACTGAGTTCGACCAGCCGGTCGCGCAAATTGACCTCCGCTCCGGATTCAATTTCCGAAACGGCCGCGCTGACGACGGCGTCACCGTCAATGGTATGGGTCGGGTAACCGCCAAACAAGGAAAACGGGTCGTCTCGAAGCGGGTGCAATGGTCGCCCCTGTATGGTGGGCGTGCTTTCTACTGTCGCATTTCTGCGGTTGGCGAGGTCCAGCCAAAGGTCCTGATAGGCGTCAATGACAACCGCCCAGTCATAATGCGCCCGCGCCCGCTTGTAACCAGATGTTCCCAGCCGTTTCCTCAAGGCCGGATCAATGGCCAGCGCGGCAAAAGCATCGGCCGCCGCCGCGATATCAACGCAGGTTGACTGGCTGACCTGACCGCAATAATGGTTATAGGCGCGGTCTTTTACCACCGGGTCGAGAGCCGCCTCCAGCTGAATTGCCATATCGGTCCCGGAATCGGGTAATGGTAACCATGTGGGAATGCGAAATCCGTCTTCGCCGTGGCGCACGGTATCGCGGTATCCGTCCCAATCACTGACAACAACCGGCAAGCCCGCCGCCATGGCTTCTATCACTGTTAGTCCAAAACTTTCCTGAATGTTATCAGACAGCGACGTGAAGATATCTGCGGCAAACCAGACCTGCTGGCTGACCGCCGCATCACGGCCATCAAGGAAGATACCATTCACCGACGGGCAGTAACGGCGCACACCTTCGCGAAATTCACGCTCGACACCTTCGTTGGGAAAGCGCCCAACCTGTAACAGATGAAGTTTCTTTCCGGTTCGTTTTGCCGCCTCTTCCAGCGCCAGGTACATGGGCATGGGATGGGCTTTGGCATGGAAACTCAAACGTCCGAAATACAGCACGGCAATGTCGTCGTCGCCAATGCCAAGGCCGCGCCGGATGGAATTTCTGGCCGCATCCGTTTCCTTGGTGGCCCCGAATTTTTCGCAATCCACACCAAGAGGAATGACCGGCAACTGGACCTCTGATTTGAACCGCCCACCAGACCGCCGCCCCAGATAATCCGACCAGTTATCGAGCAGTCGCGTAATCATCGTCTTTACCGGATTGGAAATGCAGATTACGGCATCCCACGATTGCAGCGGCGCGGTCAGCAATTCACCCAGACCATCCATAATCGTGTCGGAAGATACGGTGAAAGTGACACCCGACAGGGAATAGCCCCTGGCCCCCGAACTGATACGCCGCCGCCAAGCATACATGCCGAGCGACGGACCGGGAACCGCCAGCGTGCCGGGTATTTCCGGCACGCGCCCCATCATGCCGATGGGGACAAACGTACTTTTTCGTGATTTTGAGTCGATCGCTGCAACCCGTCTGGCAAAATCTTCGCCGTGAACCGGGTCCATGCCCTGACAATAGAAATCGTCAACTCCGGAATGGCGTACAAAACCATGCAGGAACCCCTCACCTGCGGAATGACGCCCCATCAGGTTTTCACGCGTTGTTTCCACGGCATCGGGGTGATGAAACAAAACGGCATTTTCCGCCTGCGGCTTTTTGCGTTCCGCCATTTCCTAGCCAGCCCCCAGCTCAGTCACCGTCATAACATGTGTTGGCCGCCAGTGACCCAGATTTCCGTACCCGTAACATAGCGCGAATCATCAGAACACAGATAAAATGCCGTCCCGGCCACGTCATCCGCCGTGCCCATACGGTCCAGCGGGATGCGGGGGATCAGCGCCTCATATTCAGGTTGAATCATTTCCGTTTCAATTTCACCGGGAGCGATGGCGTTAACCCGAACATTCAGGGCCGCAAATTCATTCGCCATTTCACGGGTCAGTCCGGACAGCGCCGCTTTTGATATCGAATAGGCGGACCCGGCGAAGGGATGTATCTGATGCCCGGCGATAGACGTAATATTGACAATGGCTCCTTCGCCGCGATGCAGGGCGGCGGCAAAACCTCTCGAAAGCTTCAAAGGAGCGTAGAAATTCAACTCAAACACATCCTTCCACGCATCAAGATCGCCATTCAGGCAGCCCAGCCGCTCCTTATAGGGAGTTTTGGGTGACATGCCGGCGTTGTTGATCAGGCCGTGCAATGGCGCGCCATCCAGTGCGTCATTGGCTTTTTCAACAAAGTTGGCGACACTTTCCGCATTGCCCAGGTCGGTCGGAATATGAACCGTCCAGTTGCGGTCACGTCCGCATTCGGCGGGGGTATCTTCACGCGAACAGGTAATAATCTGCCAACCACGAGACAGAAACAGCCGCGCCGTCGCATGGCCTATGCCCCTGCTGGCCCCGGTAACAATGACTGTTTTAATGTCCTTATGCATGGTCGTTACGTTAGGCCAATCTGCGGCCGGACTCCAGCGGCTAGAGAAAAACTTACGATAACGCTAAACTGAACTCATGTGCTCACGCTTCGAACAAAAGGTCCGCGCCAAAGAAGTCGCCAGACGATTCGGGTTAACGGACACTCCGCCGTTGGTTAATACCGCCGAAGTCCGGCCGACAGATCAGGCGCTGGTGATCACCACGGTCGGAAATCCGAACGGAAACTCGATTATCATCTCTGGTCTTATGGCTTGGGGATTTGAAGTGCCTTGGGACAGCAACCCGCTCATCAACGCCCGGTCGGAAACTCTTAGCACCAAAACAACCTTTCAGGACAAGCTGGAATACCGCTGCATCATCCCCGCCAGCGCTTATTACGAGTGGCGCAAGGACGATTGCGGGAAATATAAAAATACAATTTCCGTCGAAGGGCAGGAAAGTTTCTCCATGGCAGGGTTAATCGACAACAATCATTTCATCATCATCACCTGTCCCTCTGTCCCAGACATCTCCCACATTCACAACCGCATGCCCGTCATACTATCAGGCGAAGCGGAACAGGCCTGGATTAACAGCGAACTAACGTTTGATGATGTCCGTCAGAATTTATTTGCCTTCAATGCTGGAGCTCTAAAAGTCGAAGAAGACGTGCCTCCAGCCCCTGCACAACGGGATTTATTCGACTAACCACTGTCACCTTCAGGTAGAATATTAACTCTTGTAACAATAGTAGATAAGCTGCACTTACTCATAAAATTAGGTTACAACTGCATGACGTCATGTTGTCGCCAAGTTGGTGCGGCGTGTTGTCTTGGTGCGGGGAGTTATCGGTTGAGTCTTATCAAATCCAGCGTCAGCGGGGCGTCGCCATTTCCGTTTGGGAACTGGTGGCTAGATGAGAAAGGCGACATCCACCCTTGGTCACCAACGGATAAACCTTATAGCAATGTGTATTTTCGGGGTTTTGGACTGATCAAGATTTGCGTACAGCCAGGAACCGTCGCGGTTTTCTGGAGCACAAAATATGTTGAAGACCAATCTTTGTCTTCGGTCCTTGATGGCCTGGCCGGGTGCGATGAAGCCATAAAGATACAGTTGAATTATTTTTACCACGGGTGGGTGAACGAAAATTGTGCCAGCCCCCCAGCCGCCATCGGCCGAATCATCCAGATACAGCAAAATAAACATGTCGAAATCCTGCACCCAACGATGGTCCGCACATGCGATATTGGAGAGATCAAACGGGCGACTCCTCTTATAAAACGTGCTTACCAAATCTGGGAACACACTGACGGACAATTTTCCAACATCGCCGAACGGGATATTTCTGACTATCTGTCACACGTCCTGATTTTCAAACCCGACCGGAGGGAAGAACACTTGATCTATAGCTGGGTGGGCCTGAAAACAATGTCGGCCAAATATTATGGACATAAATGGGTTCGGGATTCCATCGGTCGCTTTTCAGACAAATCTTTCGGTGTCGAAAGCCAGGTGCACGCGGATCAGGTCAGTGTCGGGATCGCCCGCACGATCAAAACCGGGGAGCCACTACTTCAACACTTCAGAGCGCTCATGAAAATTGATGGCAGACCGCCGCTCTGGGTGTCCTACGAACGCTTGTTGGCGCGCCACACACTCCATGATGGCAGGATGGCCGTCGTCAACACCGTCAGCGAAACGCAAAACGTGTCAATCCCGCTGGCTGGTGGCGCCATCTCTTTCGAGTAAGTTGTCAGGGTTTGACGTCGAGCTTCTGATCGTTGACCGTCGCCCCCTTCTCCTCCGCGTTTTTTGGAGGCGCCAGCCTTAGCGGCAACCCGCCACGCCGACGGCGAACAAAATAATAGACGGCGACCATCAGCAACCCGACCGCCAGCGCAATCAACACTTTCTTTTCGATTGCCTGAATTTCACCAAGCAGCGTTTCGGCTGCCGTTCCAAAGAGAAATCCTAAAGCCGTAAATGCGATCGCCCAGATGGCGGCAGCAATCGCGTTTAACAACAGAAACTCACCCGCATTGATTCTGGTCAGTCCAATCGCAACCGGACTGACGGTACGTATGCCATATATAAAGCGGAAGGAGAGGATGAATTTTTTTGGGTGATCCTCAATCGCCGATTTCACTTTTTCGAAAACGGGACGACGGGAAATGGCGATGATGTAGCGGTGATTGGCGTGCCGCCGGGCCAGGAAAAACCATAGCTGATCGCCTAAAAACGACCCAGTGAACGCTGACAAGGCAACCACTAACGGATTAATGACGCCCTGATGAGAAAGAAATCCGGCGATGACGACAATGGTTTCGCCTTCAAGAAAGGTCCCAACCAAGACAATGGCCGGTCCATATGTTGCAATTAAATCCTCAAGCGTTCCCATTCCATCCTACCGTTCATTCTTCACCAAGCGGTGAAAGACTATGCCCAATTTGTTCCGTCAACTGCGTCCTGGGAATTCATATGACGTCTCCCAACAGTCACCGCAAGGCCATCTGGTTCGTGGGATACTCAAGACCTAATTTCGAGCTATCCTCTTCGGACCATGCATGGCGCCATTATGAAGAATTTCCAGCTTTTATGTATTCGCTTGCCCTCGGCTTCAAAAGGCCTGGAATAAGCTGAAATTCACTCGTCTTCGTCACGATAGGGGAAGTCTACATCGTTATAAGGCCACGATACGGTGTGCACCGACTGCTGTTCTTCCCCGACTTCTCCGTCATCGTACTTTTCAAGAATAATTTCCAGAACTCGACCGACAAATTTGCTGGAAATTTTACGGATGGCGCTCGGGTCTTCAATGAATTCCCGGCTATAGATCAATTTGGAGAGCTCTCGCTGATGGGTTTTGATGAAAGCCAGAAGCTCATTGATAAATTCACCGGGCGGTAAATAGTTCGGCAGAAACGGAGCCGTGTCCTTCAGCATCAAAAATACCAGATTGGGGGCCTGCTGGGCGCGCGGGTCTTCTTCCAGTTTGTTGGCGATGTTGGTAAAGTACGATGCCTGTTCGCCATCTAGAGTGGACAGCACCGGTTCGAAAATTTTCTTGTGCATGGCTTCTGTTCAGTGGGCCATGAACAGTGGCAACGTTGACTGTTCCAATACGTGACGGGTAACACCGCCCAGAATAAGCTGACGCATGCGGCTATGGGTATAGGCCCCCATCACCAGAAGATCCGCTCCAAACTCCTTGGCCTCTTCCAGCAAGTCCGCCCCAACCACACTGCGTTTTCCTGGCAGGGCACGGGTTGAACAGCTGATGTTATGCCAAGACAAATAAGTAGCGAGATCAAGAGCCTGGTCACTTGCCGCCGGACCCATACCGACGGTGAAGACCATGACGTCTTCGGCCTCTTTTAAAATCGGCATGGCGTGACCAATAGACCGCGCCGCTTCGGCACTGCCGTTCCAGGAAATAACAACCTTGCGCCCAACGCCCCCTCCATCTCCTTCCGGTGGGACCACAAGAACCGGTCGTCCCGTATCAAACAGCGCGGAATTCAACATCAGGGTCTGCGAAACGTCGGCGTCTACACCGGGGCGACAAGCGACGATCAAATCGGAAAGCCTGCCAAACCTGGCGGTCAAATCATCTTCACGCCCGCGTTCTTCATGCCAGGCGGCGCTTGGCGGTTCAGCACCCGGCTGGTCGGACAGGTTAAACCCATGCTCGGACACGCAAGAATCAAACTTTTCCCGAGCCCGCTGGCTGCGATCCTGGCTTTCATCTTCGGCGATTCGGACCATGTCCTCAATCATCGCCACTGACATGCCTTCGCCCAGCAAGGGAATGGTATCCTTGGGGTCAGGGCGAACATGCAATGCCGTCAGGTGAGAAGAAAACCTTTTGGCGGCAGCAAATGCCGTCTCGACCGAACAGGCCGAGCCGGCAAGGCCATCCACTGAAACGAGAATAGTGTTGTACGCCATGATCTTCTCCTTACGTTCTCGGCTTGAACAATCGTATTGTTATGTAGTCTAACACAGTGAGCGTTACAGAAATAGTTTAACAAGTAAAAACAATGCTATACGCGAAAACATTATATTAAATTTCAGATAGTCCGAGTGCCGTCCGGCCTGCGTCAATAGTCTGTTCCCTGCTCCCGGAGCTGTCGATGATCCGCCAAGCGATATCTCCCAAATCGTATTGCAGTTGTTGATCTACAATATCGCTGCCGGCATCCGATACATTATTTTTGCGTTCCGTGACCCGTTTGACCATTTCCGTTCTGGACGCCTGCAACCATAGTCCATCAAATGGCACTCCCGCAGCGACGGCAATCTCGCCAATGCGATCACGCTCATGCGGACGGGCGAATACGGCGTCAGCGATGACGGACTGCCCTTCACTAAGGCATTTTCGGATTTCGTTATAAAAAGCTTCATATGTTCGGGTGTTCATTTCAGCTGTATAGCCTTCCGGCCCGAGACGGACGTGCAACTCTCGACCCGCCAGACGCTTGCGGGTCACGTCGGTCCGAACAACACGCGCCCCTGGGGCCGCACCCACTAACGAGGCCAGTTCACGGGCCATCCTGGATTTTCCACTGCCCGACAAACCGCCAACAGCAATCAGCCGGGGCTGCGCTGGCTGCAAATATTCAACGGCTCGGTTGAAATAACGCAAAGCTTCGTCAGCGCGCTGCTTACCCAGCGTTGGGTCGTCGAGCAACTTTGCCTGCGTCGCATCAACATGGGCGCGCACTGCGGCGCGGATGGATAAAAATAGCCCCAGCACCTGGAATCCACCGGCATCCTCAGCGGCCCGGCCACTCACATCGAAGTACCGGTTCGCCACCACATTGGCCAGACGGCGCAGCCCGTTGTGTTCCAAATCCATCAACAAAAATGCCAAGTCATACAGGATATCTATGTTGGAAAATTTTTCGTTAAATTCGATAGCATCGAATAACGTCGGCTTATCTTCAAACAAGCAAATATTGCGAAGATGCAGATCGCCATGACAGTGTCGGACAAGCCCCGCTTGACTGCGCTGATCGAGAACGGAGTCCAGGTCCCGCATTTTGCGCTCGTATAATGCATACAGGTTTTGCAGGGCATCCCTGGTAAAATACTGCGGGCACGAGTCGTTAAAACACTGCCTGTTGTTTTCCAGCACATAAGCAACTGCCGCCAGACCGCTCGCTTCGGGGACACGCACAGCATGTTGATGAAAGTCAGCAATGGCGCCTGCCGTCTGCTCCATCAATTTACGATCCAGCTTCCCGACTTTCGCCATACGATCAAACAAGCCGTCCTGATCAAAGCGCGCCATTTCAACCAGCCACTCGACGGCTTCACCTGATCCATCGAGATGGAGCTTTCCGTCGCTGTCACGATTAATAGAAATGACCCCTTTATAAAGCCGAGGTGCCGTTCGCCTGTTAATCAATACTTCCGCATCGCAGGCCCGTTTTCTTTTCTCGATTGTTGAAAAATCCAGGTACGGGTAGACGACATGACGTTTGAGTTTCAAAACCCGTTCACCGCCGATAAATATTCGCGAAATATGGGTTTCAAGCGTCTCAACCTGGACCACATCCGCGCCCCAGGTCTGCGGACTGACAAGGAACGCCGCAATATCTGATTCTGTTAAAACCATTCCTCAGGATATCAGATTCAGTGGAATTCTCGATGATCTTCATCAAGGCCATCGGGGTCCTGATGAACAATGACCTCGGCATTTTTAAACGCCGCCGAAATTTTCAACTCTACCACATCAGCTATTTCATGAGCTTGTTTCAGTTTCATTTCCCCGTCCATCTGAAGGTGAAGTTGGATAAACACCTGGGATCCCGACGAACGGGTCCGAAGATCGTGCATTCCACTAACGCCACTTTCGCCGAGTGCAATTTCCCCGATACGTCGCCGATCTTCGTCGCTTAGCTCACGATCCATCAAAATCTGGAATACCTCTGTTCCGATCTGCCAGGCGCTATGGATGATATAAGCGGCAATACCGACGGCGAACAACGGGTCGGCCCATTCAAGCCCTAACTGGCTCGCCAGAAACAGCGATACGATAACGCTCAAATTTATCAGGATATCGGTCTGGTAATGAAGCGAATCGGCGCTGATAGCAACCGAACCGGAACGCCGAACCACGTAACGCTGGAAAATCACCAGAATGGCCGTCAGCAAAATTGAAAATGCCATGACCGCATATCCGACTTCCGAATGTTCGATCGCCTTTGGGTGAAAAGCCCTCTGCCCCGCCTCGATCAGCAGAAACATCGCCGATCCGACGATAAACGCTGATTGCGCCAAGCCAGCGAGGGCTTCGGCTTTACCATGCCCAAAACGATGTTCGCGGTCTGCCGGTTCAAGTGCATGGCGGACGGCAGCCAGATTGATCAAACTGGCTGCCGCATCCAGTATCGAATCAATCAGTGTTGACATCAGACTGACGGAATCGGTCGCCAGCCAAGCGGCAAACTTGGTGGCAATCAGCAACCCGGCGACAGTAACCGACGCATATGTTGCATAACGCATCAGGTGTGCTGCTGGGTTCACCCCCGATGATCTTGAAAAAGTCATGGGTACAGCTTTTTAAGATTCCATTGGCCCTTATCGAGGACATAGACATTTCGGTCATGCAATCGAAACTTGTGTTCATGCCAGAATTCGATTCGGTTGGGAAGCATACGAAAACCTGACCAGAAATCGGGTCGTGGTACGTCACCCACTCCGAACTTGGCCGTGTATCTGGCAATTCGGGCCTCGAACTCGAAACGTTCTTCCATGGGTTGTGACTGTTTGGATGCCCAGGCCCCAATACGGCTGGCGCGGGGTCGCGACGCGAAATAAGCATCGGCCTGCTCCTCGGATACGGCCTCGACAACCCCCTCGACCCGTATCTGCTTGTCCAGACTCTTCCAATGGAAACACAGCGATGCATGGGGGTTGGCTAACAGCTCCTTCGCCTTGCGGCTAGTCAGGTTGGTATAAAAAACAAAACCCCTCTCGTCATATTCCTTTAGCAATACAATTCGCACGGATGGGATGCCATCCGGCGTTGCCGTAGCCAGCGACATGGCGTTTGGGTTGTTGAGCTCGTTGGCTTCGGCATCCGTCAACCAACTACGAAACTGGTTGAGGATTTCATCACTCATGGTGATCTTCATCACTGCACACTTCCAAACGTTGCCATATTTTCCTCACAGTTGTGGGTTAGTGTTGTTTAATGCCATATTTAAGGCGTCAGGCCGGACGGGTCCACCATCAGGGTTGAACTATCCACAGTGACGAAATATTTACTGTTTTAGATAATGATCCTCTCTCACAATTCGGACAAAGGGAAATTTCGATGATACGCCAGGCCGCACTTAGAGGAGTTGTAGCAATCACTCTTGCTTCCGTCGTTTTGGGTGGATGTCAGACCAGCATGGAAAACAATCCCAAACAAACGCTCGGCACAATTCTGGGGGCAGGTCTTGGTGGATTGATAGGCGCCGGAGTCGGTGGCGGTAAAGGTCAGTTGGCCGCGGTCGCCATTGGCGTTCTCGCCGGATCTTATTTTGGCAGCGAAGTTGGAAAGTCACTAGACAAAGCCGACAAGGCCTACATGGACAAGAACGCCACGGAAGGACTTGAATACTCGAAAACCGGCGCGACCACGGCGTGGAAAAACCCGGATTCTGGTAATTCCGGAAACTTTACGCCGACCAAAACCTATCAGAACAGTGTCGGTAATAATTGCCGGGAATTTGAAACCGCGATCTATGTTGAAGGCAAAGAAGAAACCGCGACCGGGCAGGCCTGCCGACAGGAAGACGGGACCTGGAAAATAATCAGCTAATCCCTATTCCCATCAATGCGGCGGCAAAATCAAATCTCCCCATAGATTGCCCCTTCACCCTGTGGCATAGTTAGCGGGACGCGCACTGATTTGGTTTTGTCTATGAATGATCCCTACAAAGTTCTGGGCCTTCGCCCCAATGCCAGCGATGAGGCTATCAAGAAAGCCTATCGCAAGTTGGCGCGAGAACATCACCCGGACCTGGACCATGGCAATCCGAGATCGGAAGAGACTTTTAAAAACATCTCCGCCGCCTATGATTTACTGTCCAACCCCGTTACCCGAAATCAGTATGATCGCGGCGTGATTGATGGGTTTGGAGCGAAAAAGCAACCCAGGAGCGGTGGTTTTGGAGGATTTGGATGGGGCAACGCCGGGCCGTTTCGCCCGCGTGGACACAAAGGCGCCGGAATCAAGGTCAACGGCGCGGATGTGGAATACACGCTAGGCGTTAGCTTTCTGGAATCGGCCAAGGGCTGTATAAAACACATATCTACGACCAACGGCACGCGCCTCAAGGTTTCCGTTCCCCCAGGCATTTCCAATGGAGCAACGTTACGTCTTAAGGGTCAGGGCATGCCCGGATTCGGTGGGGGCGTAGCGGGTGACGCGCTGGTAGACATTGAGGTTAAAACTGACCCTATGTTCCATTGTGAAGAAACAGATATTCTTGTTGATGTGCCCGTAACGTTACCCGAGGCCGTTTTGGGGGCCAAGGTCGAGGTGCCGACCATCGACGGTCCTGTTTCAGTGACCGTTCCACCCGGCTCCAATACCGGCACCATTCTCAGGCTTAAGGGCAAGGGCATGCCACTTGCGAGAAAAAGCGGAAATTCCGAACTGAGAGGGGATCAATACGTCACACTGAAAGTGATGCTGCCAAGAGCACCGGATGACGAATTTATCGACTTCATTAAATCCTGGGGCGAAAACAACCCTTACGAAGTCAATCGTAAACGCTTGGGCGGGGCGTGACTCAGGGATCAGCACTGCGGTTGTTTTCGGTGTATGTTGTTTTGATACAGGCCTGATATATCAAACAACCTCGTAAACAAAACACAGTCCCGCCAACCGACGCTCCAGCAACACATTCCCCCGCAAAATTCTCCGCGACATAGCGCGATACGCCCGCACCGATGGTGTTTACAGCAATTCATACGGCTTGGTTGTGTACGGTCGGATACCTGCGCTAGAGTAAAAATCGTTCGTGCTCTGATAATTAAAAGTGAGAATTTTTCTTGAAACTGAGATATTTGCTGTTCGTCGTACTGCTCGCTGCCGGTATCATTCCGACAGTCCTGTTCGAGGCGATTCCTCATTCAGGCGCTTACGAAAAAGAAATAGCAGATGTTTCCGATCGCCACCTTCTGGTTGCGCGCAATATCGGTTTGGCACTGGAACGTTATGATCGCGATACCAAGGCGACTTTCAAGACCCTGGTCATCAACATGCTTCAGGGCAAACAGCTCTCGAACACGCATGAACTGCTCGCAAGTTTAAATTTCCGCCATATTTGTATTGTTACAACAACAAACCGCACGGTCATTCATTCTCTGAATGAGGATTTCGCTCCGTGTCCTAAAAAAATACCTGCAAAAAAATTTCAGCTCTTCCTCAAATTAACCAACCCTGAAAAAGTCGCCTTCTCGTCGGTACTTCCCGGTCCTGACGGAACGCCCCTGCTCTATTTGGTTTGGACCGTCGGTGACAAGATGGCTGTTGGGGCCATTCAAACCGATTATTTCGTTGAACTTGGAAAGTCCATTAGTTTTGGAAAGCGGGGCCACGCGGCGATTGTCGATCATACCGGCAAGGTGCTGTCTCATCCATTGCCCAAGTGGCGCCACGACATGAAGGACATTTCCAGATTACCACCCGTCCAACAGATGCTAAACCGGCAATCCGGTGTATTGACCTTCTATTCACCCGCCCTGAAAGATGACATGATTGCCGGGTTTACATGGGTTAAGGGCGCGCACTGGGGGGTAATGATCCCGCAACCAGTTGCCGAGTTAAAATTGCGTGCAAAAAATAGCCAGCAACATGCCATTGACGGCGTCGTAAGCGGTGGAATACTTGCCGCCCTGTTAAGTTGGTTATTGGCTGGATATCTGACTAAACCCGTTCTCAAGGTTGTTGACACAGCCAGACAATTTTCCATGGGGGTCCAGGGTGCCCGGGTTCCCCGAAACAAGTCTCCGGTACCAAAAGAGTTAAAGGATCTGGCCGAAACTTTTAACTCTCTGGCCGATTCGGTTGATCAGGCATACGGCAGGTTATCGGAAATTGCACAATCAGTTTCGTCGGTTTCCGGTGATAATACCTACCCAGTCCTCGTCAGCGAAATAGCCAGGATTTTAGCTGTTGATCACGCTTATTTCGCGGAACTGATTCCTGATAACCATTCAAAGATCCGCACCGTTGCATTCGTCTCTGACGGGATCGCAATAGATAATTTTGAATATGAACTCTTTGACACGCCCTGCAACAATGTTGTCGGCGCCAAGTCATGTATCTACAACGGAAACGTACAAAATGAATTTCCGAACGACCAAGCTTTACGAGATATGGGTGTTAGCAGTTATGTCGGCATCCCCCTATTTACGTCAAAACAGGAGCCAATAGGCCTTGTCGTCGTAATGAGCCGCAAGCCCATGCAAAACGTATCCGCAATTACTGACTCCTTACAGATTTTCGCCAACAGGCTGGCCTCCGAATGGCAACACCAGCAGTCCGAAGACAACCTTCGTACAACGTTGATTTCGGCTGAACAGGCGAACAAATCCAAATCCGTTTTTCTGGCAAATATGAGCCATGAATTGCGAACACCTCTAAATTCGATCATCGGATTCTCGGCGACGATGAAAGAGCAAATGTTTGGCAAACACACCGACCCCAAATATGTGGACTATTCACATAATATATTTCAGTCAGGACAGCATCTGCTTTCTCTGATTAGTGACATATTGGATGTTTCCAAGATCGAGGCAGGAGAGGCGTCGGTCCATGAAACGGATATTGCCATTCCGGAAATCATCCAAATCTGCGTGACGATGATGAAAGCACAGGCCGATGCAAAGAATGTTTTAATTGAGGCCGAGTTGCCGCCTGACTTACCGGTACTTCATGCCGATTCCCGTCAACTGAAACAGATTATCCTTAACTTGCTTTCAAATGCCGTAAAATTCACTCTGGATGGCGGTATTGTCAGAATTATTGCCAAACTCGATAACTTGAAGAATGTACAGATAGCTATCGAGGACAATGGAATCGGAATCGGCGCGGAAGACCTCCAGCGTGTACTTGAACCTTTTGGGCGCGTACAGTCCGACGCAACGAGAACCCAACCGGGCACCGGATTGGGATTACCGTTATCGAAAAAACTGGTGGAGCTTCACGGCGGATTTATGGTGCTCACAAGTGAGCTTGGAAAAGGCACCGTGGTAACAATAACGTTTCCGGCAAGCCGCGCGGTCGTCGTGGCAGCTACTCAATTAAGTTAGAGAACGCATACAGTCCGAACCACCGGACCGTTCATTTTCCGATTTCGATGTCTGTTTGATCAGGTCACGGATGAAAACGTCAGTTGCCTGCCGTTGGGCGGTTTGCAGATGGGACAATTTCTCATTCAGACGAACCCGCCAGATTTCAGCATTTTCATCCGCACCAACGGCCAGGTCTTCATCCCGCAAACCGAGATCAAGAGCCTGGTAAAGATCGTAGAGCGTTGCCGATCCCAAATCACGGGTCAGCACCCAACCGCCTTGATCAGCACGGCGGACAAACCCGGCGTTGTTCAACATCGCCAACACCCGTTCGACAGCTTCCTCTCCGCTGCCTAGCGTACCAAGAATAATTTTTCGAGTGACCACTTTCCCCACTTGGCTTGCTTCAAACAGTAATCCAAGAATTCTCAAGCCAACGACCATCCGTGGCCCAGCCCTGAGTTCCCTGTTCAGGGGTCTGCCTCCAGCGCTTTGCCATTCGCCCAATGACGCCGTCAAAACCGCACCCAACAGAACAACCGTCCATGACAGATACATCCAGACCAAAAAAATGGGGACGACCGACAACGCCCCATAGATGTTCTGGTAGGTCGGAAATGTCGCCACATACCAGCCGAAGATTTTGCGCAGGACGGCAAACAGGAGCCCAGAACTCACGCCGCCGATGCACGCGGCACGCACGGAAACGGGGCGATTGGGAATGGTCAGAAAAAACACACCAAGCAGGACGATAATAATTATCGTCGGAACAGACTGTGTAAGGAAGCCCAGCGGTCCCGATATCAGGTCGATGCCCAACCATTTGGTTGCTGCAAAAAAATAGGTCGAAAGGGAAAAACTCGCACCCAACAGCAATGGGCCCAACGATATCATTGCCCAGAAAACAAGCAGACGGGGTGCCAACGCACGTGGCTGCTCAACCCGAAAAATTGCATTCAGATCAGCTTCGATCGTGCCCAGTAAAAGTACCGCGGTTCCTGCCAGGGCAACAATTCCAACAGCCGACAGTCCCGTGGTATTCTGAATGAACTGATTGAAGTATTCCTCCATCGCATCCGCAGAATGGGGTAGAAGATTGGCGAACACGGCTTCCTGAAACTGCTCTTTGACCCCCTCAAAAACGGGAAAAGCGGCAAGCATGGAGAATGCGATCGCCGTCAGGGGGACAATTGCCAGGAGCGAAGTATAGCCAAGCCCAGCCGCCATACGCCAGCATCTATCTTCCGTAAAACGCCGCCACACATACCCGATAAATGGTATCAGATAGGTCAGATTGTCATGTCGTGTAGGTATATCGGCTTCAGCAGAGTCCGGCGGTTCAATCATCATTGGGTTCCTTCAAAAATTACCCAATTTCCATATTACAGGACAACTTATTCTATTGGCAAAGCCCGCAACTGCATTTCGCAGATTTCGCGGCTCCCCTGTTACAATCAGCAACATAACGTGATTGCAGGTTTTTTGCCATTTCCGGGCATTTGTGTACGATCTGAAGCGTCCAAATTCGATTGGCGTTGGCAATCTTCATACGGGGGTAACATGATCGCATCGGGAACCTTAATGGCTGGCAAAAAAGGCCTGATCATGGGCGTCGCAAATGAGCGATCCATTGCCTGGGGGATTGCCAAGGCGGCACATGAACAGGGCGCGGAACTGGCCTTCACGTTTCAAGGTGAAGCCCTGCAGAAACGAGTTGTACCACTAGCTGAATCCGTGGGATCTGATTTGGTTTTACCGTGTGATGTTACCGACACACCAAGCATGGACGCAGTTTTTTCTGAGATTGAATCCAGTTGGGGAAAGCTGGATTTTCTGGTTCATGCCATTGCCTATTCCGACAAGGAAGAACTCAAAGGCGGCTACATAGATACCTCCGCGGACAACTTTGCCCGGACGATGAACATTTCGTGCTATTCATTTACCGCCCTTGCCCAACGGGCGCGTAAACTCATGGCCGATGGCGGCAGCATGATCACCCTCACCTATTATGGTGCGGAACGGGTCATGCCACACTACAACGTCATGGGCGTTGCCAAGGCCGCTCTGGAAACAAGCGTCCGGTATCTTGCCGAGGACCTGGGCAAGGAAAACATTCGTGTTAACTCCCTCTCTGCCGGTCCGATGAAAACCCTGGCCGCTTCCGGTATCGGCGATTTCCGCTATATCCTCAAATGGAACGAATACAATTCTCCCCTGCGCCGCAACGTCAACATGGACGACATTGGTGGTGCTGGCCTGTATTTGCTGTCCGACCTTTCAAGCGGCGTCACCGGTGAAACCCACCACGTCGATTGCGGGTATAATATTGTCGGTATGAAAGCGGTCGACGCACCTGATATTTCCGTTGTCTAAATGGGCGGAATGAATGTCGCATAACAGTTTCGGTCATCTGTTTCGGTTCACAACCTTTGGTGAAAGCCACGGGCCTGCTTTAGGCTGTGTCGTCGATGGAACACCGCCGGGGATCGAGCTTTCCGAAGTTGACTTACAAGGCGACCTTGATCGTCGCAAGCCGGGACAGTCACGTTTCACCACACAGCGCCAGGAACCCGACCAGGTCAAAATTCTGTCCGGCGTTTTTGAAGGCAAAACAACCGGGACCTCCATCGGGTTATTGATTGAAAACGTCGATCAACGATCAAGGGACTACGGCGATATCAAGGACAAATATCGGCCCGGCCACGCAGATTATACCTATGACGCTAAATACGGTTTTCGCGACTACCGCGGCGGCGGCCGATCATCGGCGCGCGAAACGGCCATGCGGGTTGCCGCGGGCGGGATCGCCAAGAAAATTTTAGGAGACGGCATCGTCATTCGGGGAGCATTGGTACAGATGGGGGATCGCACCATCAACCGTGACAACTGGGACTGGGATCAGGTACATAACAACCCGTTTTTCTGTCCGGACGCCGAAGCCGTTCCTGAGTTCGAGATATATCTCGATAACATCCGGAAAACCGGGTCATCCATCGGCGCCGTAATTGAAATCGTCGCGTCTGGAGTTCCTGCAGGCTGGGGCGCCCCCATCTATGGCAAACTCGATCAGGATCTGGCGTCGGCGGTGATGAGCATTAATGCCGTTAAAGGTGTCGAGATCGGAGCCGGGTTTGAAGCGGCACGTCTAAGCGGAGAAGACAACGCCGACGAAATGCGCATGGATGGCGACACCGTCACCTTCGGCTCGAATAACGCCGGCGGGGTTTTGGGTGGAATTTCATCCGGTCAGGATATTGTCTGCCGTTTCGCGGTCAAACCGACCAGTTCCATTCTGACCCCTAGAGATACAGTGGATCGAGACGGCAACAATACGGAAATCTCTACCAAGGGCCGACACGACCCCTGCGTCGGCATCCGCGCTGTTCCCATAGGCGAAGCCATGATGGCCTGCGTATTGGCCGACCACATGCTGCGCCACCGGGCGCAGTGTGGGTCATAAATCAACGTGGCACTGCAAACAGGAAGGCTTCTGAACTGTTGTGACTGGCCGGTGACAGCTGCTCACGGACAGTTTCCGGAACATCGTCAGCATCCAATTGATGACGCCCAGAACTTCGCAAAGCCCGCCTCACATCAACGTCCCGCCCCAGATACTGATACAGCACCCGCCCGCAACCAATGCGGCGGTCGTCGCTGGTTGATACGCCAAGATTCAGACCGGACAGCCAGGTCACGTGGTTGCGATATCCGGGATAGAGAATGGTTTCACTGATTTCTTCCCGGTTCAGGGTTTCATTTTCAACGATGTAAATCCGGTCCCGCAGAAACATCAAATAACCATCATATTTGACCAGAAACACCCGTTTATCCAATCCTTCCCCTTCATGAAACCGCTCAATGCGCTTGGAAATCACCCGATCATCCAATTTTCGGAAACGGACGACCGACTTCAAAACAAGATTGGGAGCGGAAAAGGAAAAGCGGTAACTGAAATAATATCCCAGATACCGTCCAACCTCGCTCCGTGACGCCGAAAACAGCCGCTCCATGGGTTCCACATAAGGTGGCATGGGAGCAAGCTTTCCGCCTTCTCCTCCGCGCGGACGCAAGGCGATCAGGCCGCGAAGTTCTGACGGCGGCAACAGAATTTCATATTCCTCGACACCAAAAAAATCACAAATTTTTCGCAACGTATGGCGCGACGGCATGGAGCGTTGCGTCAGATACTTACTGAATTGCTGGCGGTTAATGCCAACCCGCCGACAAACATCGGTGACGGAACGATAGTACCCGCACAAATATTTCAAATTGGCCGCAAAATCCGGTTCACCCATCATGCCCTCCTGCCGTGTCAAAATTATTCTATATGAAGTATAATTAGCGTCAATTAGCTTAATTTTTGCACATATGTACAATTGCTGCAAAACGCCACAACACGATACAAAGAGACAGCAATACTCACGGTTGGATCATTATGAACGAACATCACGACAGCCCCATCATGACACCAGACCAGTCGGAAGGCGAAACCAACTTCTCAACCCGCCGCCACGCCTGGACCACACGGAACCACGGCAATCAGACCCGCGATCTGGTGTCACGGGACGCAAATGTCTTCGTACACCAGTCGGTATCCTCGCCCTGCCTCAACGCCATTCGAAAGGCCGATGGAATCTGGATTGAGGATGTGGATGGTCGCCGCTACATGGATTTTCATGGCAATAATGTTCATCATATCGGATACGGCCATCCGCGCTTGAAAGCCGCCATAACCGAACAGATGGATACCCTGCCCTTTTCGCCCCGGCGCTACACCTGCGATGCGGCTGTCGAGCTGGCGGAAAAACTGGTCAGCATATCGCCCGGCAACCTCGGTAAAGTCCTGTTCGCCACCGGCGGCTCGGACGCCATTGAAATGGCCCTGAAAGTCGCCCGTGCCGCAACGGGACGATTCAAAACCCTGTCCTTCTGGGACTCCTTTCACGGAGCCGGATTTGGCGCATCGAGCATTGGTGGCGAACAGCTGTTTCGCTCCGGCAAAATTGGCCCGCTGCTTCCCGGGTGCTCTCACGTCCCATCTTTCGCCGCCTACCGCAATCCGTTTGGAATCGATCATAACCACGAAACGCCACGTGATATCGAGGTTGGCAACACGGTCGCCAGCCTTGTCCATCATACGCTTGAGCGTGAAGGCGACATCGGCGCGGTGATCGCCGAACCAAACCGCGCCGTCCCATATATCCCGCCAAAGGGATTCTGGAAACAGGTCCGCCAGGCCTGCAATGATCACGGGGCATTGCTGATCTTCGATGAAATCCCCACCGGGCTTGGCAAGACCGGGCGGATGTTCGCCTGCGATCACGATAACGTGGAACCCGACATCCTGGTTTTGGGTAAATCCCTGGGTGGCGGCATTCTGCCGATCTCGGCTATGCTCTGCCAACCGGAACTGGACGTCATGGGCGACTATGCCATCGGTCACTATACCCACGAAAAAAATCCGGTGACCAGCCGCGCCGCCCTGACCACCATCCAGATCATCGAAGATGAGAACCTGGTCGAAAATGCAGCAACCACCGGTGCCTGGGCGCTCGAGCGCCTGAACGACATGATGGACCGCCACACCATCATCGGTGACGTCCGTGGACGCGGATTTTTGTTTGGACTCGAACTTGTCAGGGACCGCCAGACCAAAGAACCGGCACCCCATGAAGCCGAGGCCATCCTCTATCGTTGTCTTGACAGAGGACTCAGTTTTAAAATCTCCATGGGTTCTGTTCTGACCTTCACCCCGGCCCTGATCACAACCCGCGAACAGATGGAAACGGCGCTGGATATTGTCGAAGACGCGATCGCGGAGGTCGCAAACGGTTAAAGGTCTTATTCGATTTCCATAACTTCCCCCCCCACCTCCATTCCCGCACCGCCAGCCTAACGAAATTATCTTTGCCTATACGACTTGAAAGGATTCTGGCGACTGAGCCAGTTTCCATCTTGTGCTGTTTTGATTGATTTATGTTGAGAGTCACAAGACAATCAGCAATGATTTCGACCACAGTGGAAGACGTGAAATTCAGCAAGCCCCCGCCTAAATTCCTGTTAGTGGGAAAGAACCGTCAATGACAATTTCTGCGCAAGGTCTGGCTGATGCCATTCGGGAATTCAGGCATATCAATCTCGCCCTGACCGAGTCCTATTTGGAAACCATGGCGACAAGCCTGCGCAACGCCCAGACCGCACAAAAGTCCTTCTATGAGACCGGGTGGAACGCCAAAGTTGCCGAAATCAACACACGCATAGAGGACAGACAGAGCTTCGGAGAAATTGTACGCTCCATGATACAGCCCGTCGCTTCGAATACTCTGTTTATGTCCGAATCCCAGCACATCGAATTCAACTATGATTTGGGAGATTTTCAGAATACCCCCGGAAAGACGCTGTGTGCATATGACGGCGGCTATCGTCTTGTTGATGAAAACTATATTGACCTTCGCTTGATCGATTGCTTGAAACAACACCTGACATCGGACGTTGACAGCGTTGTGGAGTTCGGTGCGGGGTGGGGGAAAAACCTATCTCTGCTGCTGATGAGTTCCGGCCGTGCGGATGTCAGCTATCTGGCCTGTGAGCAGTCGGAAAGTGGTCGTCAAAGTTTCGAGCGGTTATTCGGCCTGCTGGATGGGCTGAGCTTTTCCAGTCATCCTTTCGATTTTTACACTCCAGACTTCAGTATGCTCAAAGACAGGAAACACATCCTCGCCTTTACCTCGGCAGCCATTGAACAGATTGCGTTTCTGCCGCGTTCATTCCTTGATGACCTTCTGGATGTCACAGACAAGTTAACGCTGATATTTTTCGAACCCGTCGGCTGGCAACGATCTATCGAGCGGATAAATTTTGTCATCAAAACCTTTGTCGATGAATTTGGCGGTCAGGTTCCGATCGACCAATGGCATGGCAAAAACTATATGTTTAAATTTCACGATGACCACTTTCTCGACAATGCAGCGTCATGGTCAATATACGGAAAATACAACATTAACCTGCTCAATATGATTGATGTCGCGATGGAAGAGCGGCGCGTGAACCAGATTGATCGCCAATATGACATATATTCTGACAACCCCCTGAACCCCTACAGTCTCATCGTGCTTCAAAAACATGAAGGAGATCATAAACCTGGGATCAGATTTTCTGTTACTGATCCAGGGCTCGCCGAATAGCCGTTTCGTTTCGCCTCAATTCTTAACCCAACTCAACGCCCAAATTTTTGAACCGTGTCAATTTTCACACCGTCACTGCACAGGAGCCGCAAATGCCGCAACCAACTCACATCGCAAAAATCGCCCTTCCGGATCGAGAATCCCTGGAAGAAGATGTTCGCAAATACCTTGATCTCTGTGAAGAAAAGCTCGGCATGATCCCCAATGTGCTGATGTCATACACCGCCAAACCAAAAAAGTTCAACACCTTTACGCGGTTTTATAATCAGCTCATGCTGGACGAAAACGATTGCAATCTGAGCAAGCTGGAACGCGAAATGATTGCCGTGGTCACCTCATCGGCCAACCGCTGTTATTACTGCCTGATCGCCCATGGTCAGGCGGTGCGTGAACTGTCCGGCGACCCTCAACTGGGCGAAATGATGGTCACCAATTACCGCGTTGCCGAGCTTTCCGAGCGCCAACGGGCCATGCTGGATTTCGCCTGGAAGCTGACAAAAACGCCACACGATATTGGTGAAGGCGACCGTCAGGCGCTTAGGGATGTTGGGTTTTCTGATGGTGATATTTTTGATATCAGCGATGTCTCCGCCTTTTTCAATTACACCAACCGTGTTGCCCACGCCATCGACATGATGCCCAACCCGGACTATCACGCCAAGAACCGCTGACGTGACCCCCGGAATCTGCCGACGGTCGCCAGTGCCATGCATTTAAGTGTGGCAATTTCGGGAAGGTTGATTATTTAAAGTCCATCACTCAAATCGAGTTCGAAAGTGCTGGAGAACACGTTATGTCACAGATTATTGAGGTTGATCCTCAAACCGTCAAGGGCTGGGTAGAAAAGGAAGAGGCGCAACTGATTGATGTTCGTGAACATCAGGAGTTGATGAGCTACAGCATCGAAGGCGCTGTTCACAACCCCATGTCCAGTTTCGACATTGACGCCGTGCCGAAAGAAGGGGACAGGAAACTGGTTTTTGTCTGCGCGCACGGTGTTCGTTCAATTCAGGTCGGACAGTACCTTCTCGACAACCAACATATCAGCGAAGCCTACAACCTGACGGGCGGTGTCGCGGCCTGGGCAAACACCTAACCGGTCAAACGGGCGGCAATCAGGAACTCCTTGTTGCCTTCCGGCCCGGTGATCGGGCTTTCGCATATGCCCAAGACCTTCCATCCGGGCAACCCGCTCAACCAGGTTTCTGTCCGCGTACAGACATCGCGGTGAAGGTCCGGGTCGCGCACAACACCGCCCTTACCTACCTGCCCCCTGCCCACTTCAAACTGCGGTTTGATCAGGGCAACGGCAAAGGCGCCAGGAGCCGCCAAATCCAGGGCGGCGGGCAGGACTGTTTGAAGACCGATAAAACTGGCATCACATCCAATGAACGCAATGGGATCGGGGATTATCTCGTTGTTCAGATATCGAGCATTGGTTTTTTCCAGAACGACGACCCGTTCGTCCTGACGCAGCTTCCACGCCAGTTGGCCGCGCCCGACATCAACGGCATAGACTTTGTCAGCACTATTTTGAAGCAGGACGTCCGTAAATCCACCGGTTGATGCGCCGACATCAATGCAAATTCGACCTTCCGGGGATATGCTGAAATGTTCCAGAGCATGCGCCAGTTTCAGACCGCCACGCGATACCCATGGGTGATCCTGTCCGCGCAGTTCAATGGGGCAATCTTCGGCGATCTGTTGACCGGATTTATCGATACGCCGCTCGCCAGAATAGACAAGCCCGGCCATGACATAGGCTTGCGCGCGGCTGCGGCTTTCCGCCAGCCCGCGTTCCACAAGCAGGTGATCAATGCGTTTTTTCCTTGCGGGTGTTCCCGCCATGACTAATCAGGCCCGCTGCGGTTCGATACGGGCGGATGCTTCCTGGTCGCGGCCAAGGGCCGATAAAACATTGGCGACAATATGGCGGGCTGTCAGGCACGCAGTTTCCATTTGTGCGTCAGGCTTGTCCTGCTCAAGGAATGTATCCGGCATGGTCATGACCCGAAGCCTAAGCCTACCATCCAACAGGCCTTCATTTGTCAGAAAATGCGAGACATGGGCGCCGAAACCGCCTGCGGCACCTTCTTCGATGGTTATCAGTACATCGTGATTTTCCGCCAATTGACGGATCAGGTCTTGATCAAGCGGCTTGGCGAACCGGGCGTCGGCGACCGTCGCAGGCAGGCCCATGGCGGCCAGTTCTTCGGCAGCCTTGCTGGCTTCGTGCAAGCGCGTGCCGATGCTCAGGATGGCAATCTTTGAACCCTCGGTTAAAACTCTACCCTTGCCGATTTCCAATACCTTACCCTTGGGCGGAAGTTCGATACCAACACCCTCTCCTCGCGGATAACGTACCGCGCTGGGACCGTCATCATAGGCCGCCGCGGTTGCCGTCATATGCATCAGTTCGGCTTCGTCACTGGGCGCCATGACGACGATATCCGGTAACGTGCATAAATAAGCCAGATCGAATGCTCCGCAATGGGTGGAGCCGTCAGCACCAACGTACCCAGCCCGGTCGATAGCAAAACGTACAGGCAGTTTCTGGATCACCACATCATGAATAACCTGATCGTAACCGCGCTGCAGGAACGTTGAATAGATGGCGGCAAATGGCTTGAATCCCTCCGACGCCAAACCAGCGGCGAAGGTTACGCCATGCTGTTCGGCAATTCCGACATCGAAGGCCCGATCCGGAAAACGTTCGGCGAATTTATCAACTCCCGTTCCGCCCGGCATAGCCGCGGTGATGGAGACAATCTTGTCGTCTGCTTCCGCCTCTGCAATCAGGGCCTTGGCAAAAACCCCCGTATAGCTGGGTGCATTGGGAATAGGTTTGTGTTGTTTGCCGGTGACCACATCGAACTTCGATACCCCGTGGTATTTATCCGCAGACTGTTCGGCATGGGAATAACCGTGGCCTTTTTCGGTCACAACATGGATCAGCACCGGTCCCGGCTCATGATCATCGCGCAGATTTTTCAACACCGGCAGCAAATGATCAAGATTGTGCCCGTCGATAGGACCAACATAATAGAACCCCAGCTCTTCAAACAGGGTCCCGCCAGTGACCATGCCGCGCGCGTATTCATCCAGCTTGACCGCGGCTTCCTCGATAGAGCGCGGAAATTTCTTCATGACGTCCTTGGCGAAATGACGCATGGAGCGGAAGGGCTTGGACGAGATCAGCCGTGACAGATAATTGTTCAGCGCACCAACCGGCGGTGCGATCGACATGTCGTTATCGTTGAGGATAACGATCAGCCGCGCATCCATGGACCCTGCGTTATTCATCGCCTCATAGGCCATACCTGCGGTCATGGAGCCATCACCGATGACAGCGACAACGTTGCGCGGCTCACCGGAAAGTTCCGCAGCAACCGCCATGCCCAGTCCAGCAGAGATCGAGGTTGATGAATGTCCCGCCCCGAAAGGGTCGTATTCACTTTCCGCCTTTTTGGTGAATCCGGAAATGCCGCCACCCTGGCGCAACGTCCCCATACGTTCGCGTCTGCCGGTCAGAATTTTATGGGGGTAACACTGGTGCCCTACGTCCCAGATCAAGCGATCTGTCGGCGTATCGAAAACATGATGAATGGCAACGGTCAGTTCAACCACCCCCAGGCTGGCGCCCAGATGGCCGCCGGTAACCGATACGGTGCGGATGGTTTCATTGCGCAGTTCGTCCGCCAGCTGTGTCAGTTGTTCAGGCGTGAATTCACGAATATCTTGCGGTTTGTTAACCGTATCGAGAAGTGGTGTCTCTAAATCAATCGTCACCAGTAATTCTCCGCACATGCCAGAACGCCCTAAAACAGGCGGTCGCATTTTTTAGTGTTTTATTTCAATTCAGAAATCTAGGAACTTCTTCTGACAATGAAATCTGCAAGCTCCTTTAGAAGGTCGCTCTTTTTACCAAAAATTTCAAGGTGTTCCATTGCCTGACGACTTAATAACCTAGCCTGATCACGGGCCCGTTCAACCCCCAGCAGTGACACGAAGGTCGCTTTTCCGGCGGCCTCATCCTTTCCGGTCTTCTTACCCACCTCTTCCTCACTGCCTTCGATATCAAGAAGGTCATCAGCGATTTGAAAGGCGAGCCCGATGTCGTGGGCGTAGGCGTGTAGCGCATGGCGCGCCGATGGTGACGCCTTGCCGAGAATACCCCCCGATTCACACGACACAGCAATCAGTTCTCCGGTCTTCATGCGTTGCAGACGGGTAATCTCGGGCACATCCAGGTCATGGTCTTCGGCCACCAGGTCGAGCATCTGCCCGCCAACCATTCCGTTGTCACCGGCGGCTTTCGCCAACGCCAACACAAGTTCGGACCGCACGGTTGCATCCTGATGTGTTTCCGGGTCGGCCAGCACCTCGAAAGCCTTGGTCAGCAGGGCGTCACCGGCAAGAATAGCCGTCGCCTCATCGTACTTGATATGGCACGTCGCCTGACCCCGGCGTAGATTATCATCATCCATCGCCGGCAGATCGTCATGGACCAGCGAATAACAATGAACCATTTCAACGGCCGCAGCCGTACGCAAGGATGACCGTGACGACACTTCGAAAAGTTTGGCGGCCTCAACCACCAGAAACGGTCGAATTCTCTTGCCTCCCCCCAACGTCGAATAGCGCATCGCTTCGACAAGTTGACGTTCGGGACCATCTCCCAAGCTAAGAAGGCCGTCGATCATTGCTTCTAGCGCTTCAGCGTTTTCGCTCAGCGCCGTCTTAAAATCTGTCAAGTCAATCAACCTTCAAGTTCTGTAGGGACGGTTCCAATTTCGCCATCAGGGCCTGTGACGATTTTCTCAATTCGCGTCTGCGCGTCTTTCAATTTGGACTCGCAGTGCTTTTTCAAAAACGCACCGCGTGCATAAGCGCTAATCGCGTCGTCGAGCCCACCTTGCCCGCTCTCCAGTTCGCGGACGATGTTTTCCAGCTCACACAACGCATCCTCAAAACTCATCTTCCTGATGTCGGAAGGAATCTTGTCATCTGCCATCATCACCCCTTTTCAAAATCGCGCCGGAGTTTACTGAGGCTTGGAGGTGAGGGCAAGACGGGGGGGTGTATTCTACTCGCAATATGCGGTAAGCATAATGCAAAGATACAGCGATGATTGAAAACATGTTTGCGAATGACCACTTACCTGACGTCAGCAAACCTTGCCCACGCAGCCCATCGCGATTGCAAACCCGCGCCGCGGGAATAAACAAGTCCGGAAGATTATGCTTCCCATGGCAACAACATAAATAACAAAAAAGTGAATGTTCCAGACATGACATATTCCGGATTCAACTGTTTTACTGTCGGCTCTGAGATAATGTGACCCTTCTAGCTGACCCAGTCATCAGGCGAAAATCAAATGTTGATCGGCATTCTAAGTCTATCGGTTGTTCTTCAGATTTCAGGCGCCGTGCTGGCGTTAAGGCTGATCAAGATTACGGAAGAATATCAGGTGTGGGGATTGATCGCCACCGCCCTGCTCCTGTTGGGCGTCCGTCAGTCGATGCTTATCTTTGACGTACTATCCGGAGACCTGTCGCCCCTCCCGAACATGCTTGTTGAAGTGATCTCCCTTCTTGTCTCCATTTTACTGATGTCCTGGATGGTGCTGGTCGCTCCTGTCTTTACCAGAATTCATGCGTCGCAAGACGCCCATCGCAATAGTGAGATACGTTTTCGCGACTACGCCAACATCGCATCAGACTGGTTTTGGGAGATGGGGCCGGATCTCAAGTTCAGTTTTCTTTCCAACCGGTTTTTCGATATTTATGGCTTTCAGCCCTCGGACCGGATCGGCACGACTCGCGTTCAGAGCTCAGACCCGGCTGACTTCAAGGAAAATGCAAAAAAATGGAGTGCGCATATGGCGGATTTATCCGCCAAGCGCCCGTTCAAAAACTTCGAATATGCATCCCGAGCTGAAAATGGAGAACTTCGATATATCAGATCAAGCGGCACACCGATGTTCGACAAGGCCGGAGTATTTTGTGGGTACCGAGGGACAGGAACCGACATAACTGTTGAAAAGCGTGCCGAGGAAGCCCTGCGGGAAAACGCGGCGCGTTTGCAGGAAACGGTTCAAATGGCAAAACTGGGCAGTTGGGTCTGGGACCCCGTTACAGACAGATGCGTGTACTGTTCCGAAGAAAACGCCGAACTGCATGGTGTTCCCGTCGACGAGTACATTGCAAGGGCATCAACCCTTGATGGCGAACTTTCGTTTGTCCATGAAGATGACCGTGAAAGGTTCAGGTCAGCATGCCGTGAGTTACGAAACGGCAAACGGTTCGACATGGAATACAGAATAATCACGCCACGGGGGAAAGTCCGATTCGTCCGTGAAATCGCCAAGCCCGTTTTTGGCGGCAACGGTTCCGTTACCCGTGAACACGGTATCATTCAGGACATCACGTATCTCCGGACAACCGAAAATGCCCTTCGCCAAAGCGAGCAATGGGTCCGGGGGATAGTGGAGAATTCTCCGGCAGCGATCTATCTGAAAGATACCGAGGGGCGGTACCTGATGGTCAATAAGACATTTACGAAATGGTACGGCTGGACGGAGGAAGAAGCAAAAGGCAAAACTTTTAAAGATTTGTTTCCCGATGAAGTAACGCCCGAACACCGCACACGTGACGATGAGGTCCTCACCACCGGCTCGGTTGTTGACTGGGAAACCGTGAGCCGTTTCGTGGACGGTTCAACGCGGCCAACATGGGTCATCAAGTTTCCCCTGTTCAAGACCGATGGTGAAATTGCAGCCATCTGCGGCATGAACCGGGATATCAGCGAACTCAAACGGCGAGAAGAAGAGGTCATAAAAGCCAAGGAAAAGGCCGAACAAGCCAATAAAGCCAAGTCAGATTTTTTGGCCAACATGAGCCACGAACTGCGAACACCAATGAATGCAATTATTGGGTTCTCAGATGTCATCAGCCGCCAGTACCTGGGTCCGGTTGGTGAACCCAACTACGTAGAATATGCCTCGGACATACATGAAAGCGGCAAATATCTCATGGCCTTGATCGATGATATCCTTGATCTCTCTGCAATCGAGTCCCGCAAAAAAGTCTTGAACAGCGAGGCGCTGGACGTCCATGATCTGGTCAAGAGTTGCCTGGATATGGTCAAAGGGGTCGCCGATCAAAATGACGTCGAGCTTGTGACGAAGATGTCCAATGTCCAGCACCCGCTTCATGCCGACAGGCGCGCTCTTACGCAAATTTTGCTCAACCTCCTGTCCAATGCCATAAAATTCACGTCTTCGGGCGGCATGGTCACGTTAGACATAACGGTCACGACCAGTCAGCGTATCATGAAGGTTTCCGACACAGGACGGGGTATTCCGGTCGACAAGATCGGGACGATTACCGATGCGTTCGTTAGAGGTGAAACCGATCCATACAAGGCCGCGGAAGGTGCCGGCCTTGGTTTGGCGATCGTGAAATCGTTGGTGGAGTTTCACGAAGGCAAGCTGGACATTGAGAGCACGGTTGGCACGGGAACGACCGTTACAGTGACCTTGCCGGGTCAGATTTCATAACCCACTCCTGCGATGGAGCAATGTCAGGTCAAGTCGGAACTATTACAAATTGAAACCACTCTAACTGATCGGCAACGATGTTGATCGATATATCGCGTGCGGATCATTGTAATAAGGATCGGCACCATCAGGTAAATAGACGAGTTCCCGCCTCCAGTGTGGTTTTTCTTCGTTGTGAAGACTCCAGTATTCTTCGGCAATTAGGTCGGGGTCAAATAACCCGCCCGGCTCTATAATTCCACAAACCGCGATCACAGCGACATGAATATTTTCTGGTGCCAGCGCTTTATGGAGAGACAATGTATAACTACGCAAGGCCGCTTTCCCTGCCGCTAACGCTGTCCAGTCCGGATACGGCTCCAGCGCGAGGCCGCCACCCGTAATGAGGATGGTTCCTTTCGCCCGGCCTTTCATTACCGGTAAAACCTGATTCACGGAACTGATCGCACCACCCAAATTTACCGTCAGGGTTTCCATCATCGTCTTGACGGTCATATTTGATGCGCTATCGGATACCAGAACGGCTGCGTTGTAGATCAGCACTCCAAAATTGTCGTTCCACTCTGATATTCTTGAAAAAGCAGATTGCAACGAACTCTCATTTCCCGCATCACCGGCAAACCCCTGGACACACACTCCCTCAGAAGAAAGGGTTTCGCATATCACGTCCAACTTGTTTTGGTCCCGACTGATAAGGGCAACATCAAAACCGCCTGTTGCGAAACGGCGGGCGATTGTTAAACCCAGCCCAGGGCCCGCGCCAACAATGATGCAGCTTGGTTGCGAAACACCCTTTTCCTGCCTGCTGCGCAGCATTTCACACCGCCATCAACGTTCGAACGTGCGCCTGCGTACTTTCCCTAAGTGCATCCAGGTCATATCCGCCCTCCAGCAGGGAAACAATGTGCCCGTCACAGTGCTCGTCTGTCACATCCATCAGCTGGCGGGTCAGCCAGGCGTAATCGTTGGTTTGCACATTGAGTTGCGCCAACGGGTCGCGGGTATGAGCGTCGAACCCGGCGGAGATCAGTAGCAATTCAGGGTTGAAGGCGCGCAGACTGGGTAGAATTCGATCTTCATAAGCTTTGCGGAATTCACGGGACCCCGCCCCTGCCGCCAGTGGTACGTTGCAAACGTTGTCGGCACATCCGGTTTCACTTTGAGCACCCGTGCCGGGATAGGCGGGCCATTGATGACTGGACCCGTAAAACATTCCAGCGTCGTTCTCCAGGCTGTGTTGGGTGCCGTTGCCGTGATGGACGTCGAAATCAACGACGGCGACACGCTCCAGCTTATGAGCCTCACGGGCATGAAATGCGGCGATGGCGGCGGAATTGAACAAACAAAACCCCATGGCGCGGCTTGATTCGGCGTGATGGCCCGGCGGGCGAATGGCGCAAAAGGCGTTGTCGGCACGTCCTTTCATGACTTCATCGACCGCCGTCACCGCCGAACCGGCGGCGCGCCGCGTAGCTTCACCCGACGCTGGAGACAGCGACGTATCAGGATCAAGACTGACCAACCCCTCCGACGGCACGTTATCCATGATCTGTTCAACATACTGTGAACTATGGACAAGCTTGACCTGCGATAACGCAATCTCCGGCGCCTCACGGCGGTCAAGATGCTTGAATTCGTCATCGCCCAGCCCGGACATGACCGAACGCAGGCGGTCCGGGCATTCGGGGTGATAACTGCCCGGATCATGTTTGATGCAGGTCGGATGCGAATAAAACAGCGTGGACATTTTGCCCCCCCAAATAAGTTCGTCTTCAGTTTGCCTGACTGGCGGGCGAGGTCAATTCTTTTAGATAATCGACGAGCTCATGCAGGCGTGACGCTTCCGTTACCCTCTGGATCGGCATTTTGGTACCGGGCAGAACTACATCAGGACCTTTGTCAAACAACTCGAAAATGGTCTTTTCATTCCATTCAAATGTCTTGCCCGTCAGCGCGGAAGAATAATGGTATCCGGTGACACTTCCGGCCCGGCGACCAAACAGATTTTCAAGATGCGGGCCCGAACGCTGAATCAGGTCGCTGCGAAAAGCGTGGCAACGGGCACATTTTTTATACAGCCTGGCGCCGGGATGATCGCTGTCCAGCCAAGGTTTGGGTTCGTCATTGGAACTGATTTCCGTGCCGATACGGTCGCCACTGGCGAGATGCCAAATTCGGGCGGTTTCGTCGGTGCCTGTGGAAACGGCGAAACGCCCGTCCGGTGATGCAGCCACCGCCCAGATAATAGAATTGTGCGCCTTGATCACTTTCAGCTTTTTGCCGGTTTTCAGGTCCCAGTGGATGATTGTACCGTCCCGCCCGGCACTGATTGCGGTCTGATCACCGCTCACGAAGCGTACCGAAAACACCTGTTTCTCATGGCCCTCGAATTTGGCGAGTTCGTGGAATGCGCGCGGGTCCCACAGGCGAACACTTCCGTCGATGCTGGCCGACAGCAGACGCTTGCCATCGGACGAAGAACTCAATTGCGTGATTCCCATCAGGTGTCCCTCCATCCTGCCAAGAAACTTCCCGCTGGTGGAATCATATATGCGTATGGTGCGGTCGTGTCCGCCAACCGCAATGCGCTGGCCTGAACCCAGAAAAACGACAGAATTGACCGGTCCTTTTGTTTTAATGATCCGTTCGCGTATCCCGGTTCGTAAATCCCAGATCATAACCCTGGAATCCCAGCCTCCCGACGCCGCACGGGAGCCGTCTGTTGATACGGCAACGCTCATGACCTTGTGTTTATGGCCCTGAAACCGAAAAACCGGGGACTGGGTGTTTATGTCCCAAAGGATCAACGTGGTGTCATCACTGCCGGTCAGAACCCGATTACCGTCGCCAACGAAGCTGACGCTGGTCACTGGTCCGCCGTGTCCGACAAGACGGGCAATCTCTCGCTGTTCTCCGAAATCCCAGATAATTGCTGAATAATCAAAGCTGCCGGTCACGACAAACCGCCCGTCCGGGGACATATCAACGGCGCGGATCATGCCTCCGTGTCCGATTAGATCGGCCCGAACCGTGAATGAGGTCAACGTGCAGACCAAAAACACAGCGACGATATGCTTAGGCAAAAAGTGGTTCCAGCACATAACCCAGCCATTGTGATCCAAATCTGTTGGGTGTGCCAACTGTCTTTTGCTTGAAAAGTGATCGATGTTTGCTCGACCTGCTCATTAATGACCGGCTGCTGGCTGTTCACTTCCTGTTGTAAATCTCCGTTTCCCATTGTAGGGCGCCGTACGACAAACTAGATTGGCGGATTAGCGCGGGCATGATGTGCTTTTCCCACGCTCAACTGAAACAGACGTTTAATTCCGGGTGTTGGTGTGAATACTGCAACGATTATAAAAAAAGCGTCCCTGTCCCGACACCACCATCAGAGTGGCCTCGTCGTCGCATTTGCAGGGTTGATGACCCTGTTGCTGCTTAACGCGGCGATCGCACAGGAAAACCAGGCAACTCCGGTCAAGGTGGATGCGGTTCGCATGAGCCCCTATACCCAGACGATCCCCCTGATCGGTCGTTTCGTTGCCCGGCAACATGGCGATGTTGCAACACGGGTCAGTGGTGCTGTCAGCAAGATCGAAGTTGAAGTCGGAGACCGGGTCAAAAAGGGAGACGTAATCGCCAGTCTGGTTCATGACCGTCTGGAGTGGCAGCGCAGTCTACAACGCGCCGAAGTTTCCACCTATATGGCCCGCGCTGCAACAAAGACCGCCCACATTACCCTGTTGCAAAAAGAGCTTCAGCGCATCAGCTCATTGAAAAAATCTCCGGCGTTTTCGCAGGCGCGCCTCGACGACAAGGAGCAGGAAATTCTAGTTGCGAAAAGCGAGCTTGTGGAGGCCGAAGCCAGCCTGCGCAAAACCCGTGCAACCTTAAAGCTGACCGAAATCGACTATAAGGACGCTAAAGTTCTGGCTCCCTTCGACGGCGTGGTCACACAAAAACACACGTCAGCCGGTTCATACCTGAATGTCGGCGCCAAAATTGTCACCCTGATTGATGATCAAACCCTGGAGATTGAAGCGGATGTACCCTCCAGCCGTGTCGCCGGATTGAAACCAGGCACCGAAGTCATGGGGGCATTTGATCAGCAAGGTCCGATTACCGCCAGGGTTCGCGCCGTGGTCCCCGATGAAAACCCGTTAACCCGTACACGGGCTGTGCGTTTCACGCCCGTACTGCCCAGCGGGCGAGGGGGGTTGGCGGCCAACCAGTCAATCACGCTGCTGTTGCCTTACGGTGAGCAGAAAAATGTGCTTTCGGTTCACAAGGACGCCATTCTGAACCGGCGGGGTGTCAAGATGGTCGTTGTTCCAGAGAATGGGCGCGCCACCTTTCGCCCCGTTACCCTCGGCGATGCTGTCGGCACCCGGTTTGTCGTCAACAAGGGGTTGAAAGAAGGGGAGCTGGTCGTCATCCGAGGCAATGAACGCCTGCGGCCGGATCAGGAAATCAGCTACCAGGGCCAACCGAAGAGTCCGGAGAACCAACCCAACGCGGAAACCGACAACAGCAAAAAGAGTGAAGGATAGTCCTTCATGAATATCATCCGCCTATCCATCGAACGTCCGGTTGCAATCATGGCCGCTGTGTTGATGATCGTGATGTTTGGACTGGTTGCCCTGAATGCCATTCCCATCCAGTTGACACCTGATGTTCGCAAGCCGGTTATCAGCCTCAGAACCGTGTGGTCAGGCGCCGCTCCCGCCGAAATCGAACGCGAGATCATCAATCGTCAGGAAGATGTTCTGCGCGGAATGGAAGGGCTCGAAAAAATCATCAGCGAATCCCAGGACGGCCGCGCCAACATTACGCTGGAATTCAAGATCGGCACAAATATGGACAAGGCGTTACTTCTGGTCGCCAACCGACTGGACCGGGTTGACGGATATCCGGCCGAAGTCAAACAGCCAACCATGCGTACCTCCAGCTCGGAAGACAACCCCATTGCCTGGATCGTGCTGTATCGTCTGGCCGGTAATGATCGTGAAATCCATACCTACGGCGATTTTGCAGAAGATGTTATTCAGGACCGGCTGGAACGCGTTCCCGGTGTGTCCAGCGTCAATGTCTATGGTGGCTCGAAGACACAGATGGAGATCGTCATCGTCCCTGAATTGATGGCGCAATTCGGATTAACGGTTTCCGGTATCGTGCAGACGCTACGCAGTGCCAACGCCTCGATTACCGCTGGCGACGTTGATGAAGGCAAGCGCCGTTATGTGGTGAGAACTCAAGGCGAATTTCAAACCCTTGATGACGTTCGCTCCGTACTGCTGCGTTCCGACAACAATGCGGAAACCGGACGATTTGGGCGAGTAACGGTAGGTGATATTGCAACCGTTCGGTTCAGGAGCAAAGACCCGGTCTCGCGTATCCGCTTCAATGGGGCACCGGCAATGGCAATCAATGCGATCCGGGAAGCCGGAGCAAACGTCATCCATGTGATGGAGGGCATACGGGCGACGGTCAAGGAACTGAACGCAGGACCACTTCCCGACGCCGGGCTGGAACTGCGTCAAGTCTATGACGAAACCGTCTATATTGATTCGTCGATCAGGCTGGTTCAGCAGAATATCATTATTGGCGGGGCGCTGGCGGCTCTGATGCTGCTTTTATTCCTTCGTTCGGGTGGCGCCACGCTTGTTGTATCATTGGCCATTCCGGTTTCCGTAATCGGTGCATTTGTCGCCATGGCGGCCCTTGGGCGCTCGCTCAATGTAATCTCACTCGCCGGCATTGCCTTCGCTGTCGGCATGGTTGTTGATGCCGCCATTGTCGTGCTTGAAAACGTATACCGGCTTCGCGAACAGGGAAAATCGAGAAGCGAAGCTGCTTATCTCGGGGCCGCGCAAGTCTGGCCCGCTGTCCTGGTGTCGGCGCTGACCACGGTCATGGTGTTTATTCCCATTCTGGTCATGGAACTGGAAGTTGGTCAGCTGTTTCGTGATATCGCTGTTGCCCTTTCCGTATCCGTATTGCTGTCGCTACTGGTGGCGATTACGGTCATTCCGGCCCTGTCAAACAGATTGCTGGGGGAAACCGGACAAGCCGTTAAACCCAGGATTCGCCTTCCTCTCATTGACAGCTTTGCATCCCTGTTCGTCAGATCGGTCATCGGCTTCACCGAACGGGTTACCCGCTCCAAATTTCTCGCCCTGTCAACGGTGTCGATCATATGCGGCGCCGGAATTTTCGTAACCTGGGCGCTTTTGCCAAAGCTTGAGTACCTGCCCGATGGCAATCGCAACCTGATTTTTGGCATGCTGGTTCCGCCACCCGGATACAACCTGAAAACAACCGAAGATATCGCCAGTGAATTTGAGTCCGAGATATCCCCGCTGCTGGTCAAGGGTCCCGACGACAGGGCCGAACCGGACCAGCCGCCAAAAATCTCACGGTTCTTTTTTGTTGCATCGCGCGGCCGCACCTTCCTTGGGGCATCCGCGGCGGACCCGGATCGCGTGTCCGAATTGATTCCGATTCTTCAAAAATCCGCCTTCCGTGAACCCGGAACCTTTGGCCTGATCACCCAACGTTCGCTGTTCGGGCGCGGCGTCGGCGGCCAACGTGCAATCGAGCTGAACGTATCGGGACCGAACCTGGAAGACATCCTGGACCTCGCCCTCAAATCCGTCGGCCTGATTAAATCGCTACCCAATGGCAGCGAAATGCAAATCAGACCAAAACCTGGGTTGGAACTTGGCGCGCCTGAAATTAGGGTCATTCCCAACCGGGTCAAACTTGCCGATAACGGGGTCAGCGCACGTGAACTTGGCGATACCCTGGATGCGTTTAACGACGGATTGCGGGTAGCGGAAATCACCGTTGGCTCCAAACGCCTCGATTTGATGTTGATGGGGCCGAATAACGACATTACGGAAACCCAGGGAATAAACTTCCTGCCCGTGGTTACCCGGTCTGGAAAAATACTCCCCGCCTCCTCGCTGGCTGACGTTGTTGTTACGACCGGCCCCACCCAAATTCGTCACATTGAACGCGAACGGACGGTAACCCTGGTCATCCGTCCGCCCGAACAGGTTGCGCTTGAGGTTGTTCTTGATTCAATTCGCCATAACGTGATCGAAAAACTACGGGCAGACGGCTTGCCCTCCGGCGTTAAGCTTTCACTCAGCGGAACTGCCGACAAGTTGACCGAAACCTGGAATGCCATGATCATTGATCTGATCATGGCGATTATGATCGTTTACCTTGTCATGGCCGTTCTATTTGAGAGCTTTGTTTACCCGCTGATCATCATGTTATCTGTTCCGCTGGCGACCGCCGGTGGCGTTATTGGATTGGCGCTGGTCAACAATATCACCTACCAGCCACTGGATATGCTGACCATGCTGGGATTTGTAATCCTGATCGGAATCGTCGTTAACAATGCCATTCTTCTGGTTCATCAGACCCTTTTCCACGTGCGTGAAGAGGGGATGGCCGTTGCCGAAGCAACACTGGAAGCGACGCGAAACCGTATTCGTCCGATCTTCATGTCGACCTTGACCAGTGTGTTTGGCATGTTGCCGCTGGTTCTGTTTCCCGGTGCCGGGTCAGAACTTTATCGTGGGCTGGGATCGGTGGTACTGGGCGGATTAGCGCTCTCTGCCGTACTCACTCTTGCGATTGTGCCGCCGCTGCTCGCCCTGTTTGTTGGCTTGATTGAAGGCAGAAAACCGAAAAAGCATCCGATAGAAACTGTTTTAAAGGAATCGCCTGCTGAGTAGACCCGGCGAAGGGCCTAATCCACTTTGGTCAGAACAATGGTGAATACACCGTTATCTTCCGTGGATTTGGTCAATTGATGACCCGTGTTTTCACAAAACACCACAAAGTCCTTGGGTGCCGCCGGGTCAGTAGCAATGATCTCAAGAACCTCACCGGCCATCAGTTCTTTCATTGTTTTGTTAGCTTTAAGGACCGGCAGGGGACAGCTGAGCCCCTTCAGGTCAAGGATGGTTCTTTCCATGCATAATTCCCCCCTGTAGTTAATCCAGCCAACACTATCGACCGGTTAGACGGGTTAGGGCAAGGAGATGTTTCAAGAGTTATCCACAGCCTTATAGATTTGACCAAATTCATCATCAACCATAACTATGTAGAGCACAAACACGTATTATGGGAAGTTATCCAGAGGGCCAGACATGATTTTTAGACAGATATTTGACCGTGTATCAAGCACCTACACCTATCTCATTGCCAGCCGACAAGGAGGAGAGGCGCTGATTATTGACCCCGTCATAGAGAAGGTCGAAAGCTATCTGAAACTGATGGAAGAACTTGACCTGAATCTAGTTAAGGCGATCGACACGCATTGTCACGCCGATCATATAACAGGTCTTGGAAGACTTCGCGACACCACGCACTGCATCACCGTAATGGGTAAAAACACCTCTGTGGATGTGGTCTCCATGCGTGTGGACGAAGGTGATCGTATTGAGATCGAAAACATCTCCCTGGGTGTGCTCTATACTCCAGGTCATACTGATGATTCCTATTCATTTTTTATGCCGGACAGGGTTTTTACCGGTGATACCTTGCTGATCCGAGGAACAGGCCGCACGGATTTTCAGAATGGCGATTCAAAATCCGCTTATCATTCTCTTTTCGACAAACTGCTCAAAATGCCGGATGATACCGCTGTTTATCCCGGGCATGACTATAACGGCAACACTGTCAGCAGCATCGGAGAGGAACGCGCTTTCAATCCGCGCCTGCAAGTCAGTTCAGCCCAGCAGTACGCCGACATCATGGACAACCTTAATCTGCCAAATCCGAAAATGATGGATGAAGCCGTGCCAGCCAATCTGAATATTGGTTATCAACCGGATGATCCCGCGATCACGGAATGTACGCTTTCGGTCAATCAGGTAAAATCACGCCTAGATGACGAAAACACCCTGCTGGTCGATCTTCGCGAAGACAGCGAACGGCACAAAGACGGTATCATCATTGGCTCGCTGCATGCCCCTTACCCGACGCTTGAAGATGCTGTCAAACCGGGTGGCCTTCTCAATGCCATGGCCGAGGAGACGGGAAAATCCCTTCTGGTGTATTGTGCTTACGGTGAACGCTCGGCACTGGCACTGAAAACCCTGAAAGACGCAGGTATTGTGAACGCCTGCCACCTGGGCGGCGGGCTTGACGCCTGGCGACAAGCCGGAGGAGAAGTAGTAGAACTTTGAAACGCCCGTCCACTGTGGTCGCGGCTGATCGGAAGGAGTATCGCTGTGTTGAAATTTTTCAAGGATGTGGTGGTTAGAAAATTCGACATAAAGGTCTCATTGGTCGGCGCTACGGTGCTGGCTGCACTGACTTTCGCCAACGTTTCCTGGGCCGAAGACAGCGTGATACTGGCCGCCGGCGACATCGCCCATTGCGGATCGGCGGGCCCCGGCAAGACGGCAGAAATTATTTCTCAGATTCCCGGCACCGTTTTGGCATTGGGTGATCTGGCCTATGACGATGGTTCAATTCAACAATTTCGCGATTGTTATGATCCGACCTGGGGGAAATTCAAAGACCGCACCCGCCCTGTGCCGGGCAATCACGAATATCACACCGATGGAGCAGGTGGCTATTTTTCCTACTGGGGCGAACAGGCCGGGGCAAAGGGTAAAGGGTATTACAGTTTCGCCTTGAAGCAGTGGCACGTCATCGCCCTCAACAGCAACCTGAAGGGTTCCGATATGCGGATGCAAAATGACTGGTTGAAAGATGATCTGAAGAACAGCAAACAGCGATGCATCCTGGCTTTTTGGCACCACCCTCTATTCAGTTCATCCCGCCACGGCAATAATTCAAGAATGCGCGACATCGCCGACGCCCTATTCGCCAGAGGCGCCAGCGTTGTCCTGGCCGGTCACGATCATGTTTACGAACGGTTTGATCCACAGAGTCCGTCAGGCAAAAGAGACAGAAAAAGGGGTATTCGGTTTTTTACCGTTGGAACCGGCGGTGCCCCCCTGTATCCCTTCAGATCCCCACACCTTTACAGCCGTATCCGCTACAATGATCAACAAGGCGTTTTAAAACTGATCATGCACCCGACAAGCTATAAATGGGAATTTATTAACGTTGAGGGGAAGATCAAGGACCGGGGAAGTGCAGATTGTGTCTGAACCGACGCGTGGAAATCAGAGAGCCTTAAACCGATAAACGCCGTCATCTCCTTTGATACGCTCGGCGCGTCCCAGCGTTACCAGATGGTGGGCGTGAGCGAGGGATTCTCCGACAGCGAAAAACAGCTGATGACTATCGAGTTCCCGCGTGAACAGTGATTTCAGGATATCGACGCCACTTGCCGGTTCTGCACAGACAACCAGTGTCTCATTCAGGCGTTCTTTATGGTGAAGTTCCAAATCGTCCAGGCGTTCCAGCAATCCGCGAAAGGGCCAGTCATGGCTGGGAAGCACCAGCGTATCAGCGGGTAAATGGCGAAAGCTATTCATGCTGTCGAGATAAAGCGCCAGCGGATCAGCTTCCGGTTCCTGAGGCCAGATACTGACGTTGGGGCTGATTCGGGGGAGAATCTGATCGCCAGAAATCAAAACGCCCAGGTCGGCGCAATAAAGACACATATGCTCGGGCGCGTGACCGCGCCCGGTGATTACCTTCCAACCCTGCCCATTGATCGATATCTCATCGCCTTCAAGTACCCGGAAAAATTGCGTTGGAATGGGAGTGACGGCCCTGGGGTAGCGCCCTGCCCGGTTGCTCACTTCCTTGATTAGCTCTTCATCAAATCCAGCGGCGTGATAAAATTTTGTAAATCCGGGCAACAAAACTTCAGGCGTATCGGCATGCAGCATCCTGGCGTAGCTCCATTCCGACAAGGTCGTCGTCATCATCACGCCATAGCGTTCCGTTAGCCATCCGGCCAGCCCCATGTGATCGGGATGGAAATGCGTAACGATAACCCGTTTGACCGGGCGGTCATCCGAGAAATGTAACGCCTCAATCTGCTTCCAGGCCGCCTTTACATCATCATTGGCGATACCGGTATCAATGATCGTCCAGCCGTCGTCGTCTTCCAGCAGCCAGAGATTGATGTGATCAAGCCGGAACGGCAATGGCATGCGCAACCAGAACACTCCGGGAGCCACTTCCATGGTGCTCCCCGTTGCCGGTACGCCTTCAAAGGGATAATCGGGTTTGAACATAAGGGATATACAGGACCAGTGAGGAGAAGAGGATGTGGAGTAGTGTGTGTAAATCCTGAGCGATCACGAATCAAGCGTGCTCACCTGATACGTCGATTTAGCCAGCCACTCCGGCCTGACTTCAACCCCCCATCCGGGCTGGTCGGTGACCGTCGCCTTGCCTTCTTTAATCGTATATGGGGTCTCGACAAACAGATCCTGTTGCCACGGATAATAGTCAAGCCCTTCGATGGAAAATTCAAGGTACTTTCCGGCATTGGGAATGGCACGCAGCAGATGCATGGTGAACAGGGTGACCATCGACAGGTTGGCGCAATGCGGCGTACAGGGAAGACCCGCGTCGGCCCCAAGCTTGGCGACCTTGAGCGTGCGGCTGATGCCGCCCATGTACATGACATCCGGCTGGATGACATCAACAGCGCGCATGGCGATCATGCGTTTCCAGTGTTGCATGTCCCAGTCCTGCTCGCCGCCGGTAACATCCAGCGACAGGGCGTCGGTGACCTGCTTGGTCTGTTCCATCTCCCAATACGGACAAGGTTCTTCGAAGTGCCCGACCCCGTTGTCTTCCAATACACGGCCCAATTCAATGGCCTTTTCGGGTGAATAACAGGAATTACCGTCGACCAGCAGGGCGGCATCATCACCCAGCGCACGACGCACGGTCGGCACGATCTCTTCTGATCGACCTGGCCATTCGTCCTGATCATGGCCGCATTCAGCGCCGACGCGAAACTTAAACGCATCAAAACCGCATTCATCTCGCAGTTTGACAAACCGTGCCGCCTCATCGGTCGGTGCAATATCGCGTTTCATGGATGAGGCATAGGCGCGGATAGCGCCGGAACTTCCTCCCAATAATACGGTTACCGGCTTACCCTCGCGTTTCGCCCGCATATCCCATATCGCGGTATCGACCCCGCCCATCGCCCGGCAGATGTAGGACCCTGGAAACTTGTGTTCGCGGTCCCGGACCTCATAAAACAACGCATCAATATCATTTGCTGATCGCCCCAGCACCCAAGGTGCGATCTGGCGGTGCAGCACCTGAGCCGTGATATCGGAATGATAAGTCGAGACCTGCCCCCAGCCCTCGGCGCCATCGTCCATGGTCAGGCGGACAAACCCGACGTATTCATTGCTGAAGGTCTCAAGTTTGGAGATTTTCATTGAAGCGGTTTCTTTCCTGTCAATTACCCGTCACGAAGGATGGCGTCCGCCGCTTTATGGGCCAGCATAAGGGTTGGGGCGTTGGTATTGCCCGATGTCACGTTGGGAAAGGTCGAGGCATCGACAACCCGAAGCCCGCTCAAACCATGAACCTTCATTTCCGGATCGACAACGCTGGTGCGTTCATCTGCCCCCATCATACAGGTTGATACGGGATGAAAGACGGTGCCACTGCGCTTGCGGTAATCCTCGACGATCTGATCATCGGAAAGCGCCGCCAGATCGCAGCCATTGGGTTCCGCAATCAGCTTTTTCAAGGCTTCCGTCCGCACAAAGGACTGGATCAGACGCCCACCCGCAACCACATCTTCAAGGTCCTTGTCGGTTGACAGGTAATTGGTATCAATTTTTGGTACGACGTCGACGTCGTGTGACTGAATATCAACGCGCCCCCGGCTGGTTGGACGGGCCGGTTGAAAACAAATCTGGAAACCGGGGAACGGGTCCATGGTGACCAGTGGCCGTGTGCCGCTAGGTGCCGTTGTATAGGAGATCGGGGTGAAATAAAGCTGCATGTCAGGCCGCTCCACGTCCCGGCGGGAGCGGACAAATCCACCGCATTGATTAACACTCAGGCTCAATGGGCCACCCCGCGTAAATACGTATTTCATGCCTGCCCAAAGCTGACCCCACCAGGGCCGCAACTCGTCGTTCAGGGTCGGTTCGGTCGCTTTGTAGTAATAGTTGATGGCGGTGTGATCCTGTAGGTTGCCACCTACGTTCTCGTTATCATGGATGACATCCAGGCCGAGCTGCTTGAGCAATTTTCCCGGTCCAACACCCGACAATTGCAACAACTTCGGGGAATTTACACTGCCAGCACTTGAGATCACTTCTTTTCGTGCGTGTACACTAACCAACTGCCCGTTCTGTCTATACACAACACCAGTTGCATGGCGCCCGTCAAAGCTGACCCGTTGCACCATGACCCCAGATATCAGGGTGACGTTACGCCGCTTCAGCGCGGGCCGAAGAAACGCATCCGCCGCTGAACAGCGTATTCCGTTACGTGTCGTGATCTGATAATATCCGACCCCTTCCGGTTGCGATCCATTAAAATCATCGGTTTCAGTAAATCCGAGTTCCCGTGCCGCACTAAAAAAATGGTGGCCGATGCGATGAGCGCGTTCAGCTACATTAGTGACCCACATCGGACCGTCACCCTTGGCGCTACCGTCAGTCGATATTTTGCGTTCAATCTGTTCAAAATGGGGACGCACGTCATCCCACCCCCATCCTTGCGCACCCGCATCTTTCCAGTCCGCATAGTCTCCCGGCAGGCCGCGGCAATAAACAAGCGCATTAATCGAGCTGGAACCGCCGATCACTTTGCCTCGCGGCCAATACCCTCTGCGCCCGTCGCAGGCCGGGTCCGGTTCGGTTTCGTACTTCCAGTTGACACGTTCGTCATAGAAGATGCGCCCGTATCCGATGGGTAGCTTTATCCAGACCCGGCGGTCGCTGCCGCCTGCTTCGAGAATCAAAACGCTGTTCCGGCCATTCCGGGACAGGCGGTCGGCTAATACACAACCCGCCGACCCGGCACCAACGATAATGTAATCGTATTCGTTCATGCCGCTCAGACCGATCAATGAGCATCACGAAAAAGATTTTGCTGGGTTACGATGTAGCGCAGCTCTTCCTTGATAATTTCCGTATGGCGGGTCGGTTCAGCTTTCAGTACGGCGGAAACAATGGAGATGCGCGTGGGTTTTGGCATCCGTTCCAGATTTTCAAGCATCATGAATTTGACGCTTGGGCGAACATTTTCGGATAGCAGCAGGCTGGCAACCAGCTTGTGGCGGATGTCGTGACGCATATTACCGGCTTCGGTCAGCTCAAAGAACTCCCGTACAAACTGGCGCGGTGCAATGCTGCCTTCCAGCAGGCAGTGAAGATTTTCTCGCAATGCCGCCGTATACTGCTGGCGGGTCTGAACAATAATACGCGACGCGTGACGTCGAATGCGAACGATAGAGTCCGGCTCGAACGCCCGTTCGTTGACGTATTTCATACATTCTTTCACCAGCTCGTGTTTGCTGGATTCACCGACGATTTGGGCGACCCCGGCAATGAGCGCCGTCTTGCTGCCAAGCGGGCATAAGCGCGCCGCCGCCGCCAGCGCCATAGGACCTTCCGGGTCCCGTGTCGCCATCATCGCCAGCGGTAAAGGGTCCTCTATACCAAGAAGATTAATGTTGTGATTTAAAAGGTTTTCCGGGACCAGCAGCCGCGTTTCCTCACCCGGCACCAGAATCGGACGCTTTTTCTTATAATCCTCTTTGATGCCCAGCGCAGACTTCAAACCGTCCTGCGTGATCCCCAATGAATTGCTCATCTGCTCCTCGGTCCAAGAACGATATTGTTAGTCGACATACAATTGTTCCGGCCGACGATGTCCGGCCCCCATCCGCCCTGTCGTCAGTTTTCCTTTGGCCGTCCACCAATAGCGAAACCGTTTAGCACCTTCACGTATATCCACCGTGGGCAACGCCTTGTTCAAACGTTCCTGCTCCTGCAAATCATCAAGCGCCGAATCCATTCCGGCACGGGCTTGAAACTGCCAGCTTCCAGGTACCGCTCCCATACCCGAAAAAATATTCTGCAACTCTTCGATCCGGTTACCCAACAGCAACGTCAGCAGCGCGACAATCTCACCTGGCACCTTGGTTTTACCGTTGCGCCATTTACTGATTGTTGGCGGCGACACACCCACAACGTCAGCGACGTCCCTACCCGTCAACCCGACCTTTTCCATGCCGTTAAAAACTGGCAAGGCATCGGCTGCATCTGAAAACAGAGACCAATGCGAATTGGTCATTTTATAGTGCCCCAAGGTTGCCTGAATCAAAATTCCGAACAAATTCGTTTTATCAAAGGACAGTTCCCAATGATACAATATTTGTGCAAGCTGAGGTATATTACCCCAATATTTGGTAATTTACGTGTTTTAATGGAGTAGAATGTGACCATCAGACTAGGAATTGACCTGGGCGGCACGAAAATTGAGGGAATCGCCCTCGATGTTGAAGGTACAGAGCTCATCCGTCGGCGCGTTTCCACCCCTAGCGGCGATTATGACGCCACGGTGCAGGCTGTCAGCGCCCTCATTGATCAGATTTCCGACGAATCGGGGGCGGCCCGGTCAACTCCTGTCGGCGTCGGCATTCCAGGGGCAATCTCACCCAAAAGCGGACTGATAAAGAACGCCAACTCCACCTGCCTGATCGGCCACGCCCTTGACCGCGACCTTGAAACCGCCACGGCCCGCCGGGTTCGACTTGGTAATGATGCAGATTGTTTTACCATATCTGAAGCCATGGATGGTGCAGCGGCGGGATGCACATCTGCATTCGGGGTCATTCTGGGAACCGGTGTCGGCGGCGGGATTGTTATAAACGGTAGTCTTCTTCAGGGGAAAAACGCCATCGCCGGCGAATGGGGACACAATCCCCTGCCCTGGATGCAGGCGCTGGAAGGCGGACCAGATGAACGCCCGGGTCCCGATTGTTATTGTGGTAAATCAGGTTGTATTGAAACGTTCCTATCCGGACCGGGATTGTCGCGTGATTATGAACTGATGCACTCAATCTCCCTATCCGCCACCGATATTGTTCGGCGAGCAGATGCGGGAGAGGTAGCCTGCGAAGCCACGCTGGCGCGTTATGAACACCGGCTGGCGCGCGCCCTGGCCAGTGTCATCAATATTATCGACCCCGAAGTCATTGTGCTGGGGGGTGGACTATCCAACGCCAGACGGCTTTATGACCGCGTTCCGCAACTCTGGCAGGAATGGATATTTTCCGATGCCGCCGATACCAGACTGCTAAAAAATGCACACGGAGATTCCAGCGGTGTACGTGGTGCGGCCAGATTATGGGACTAGCAGGTGGTCAGCATTTGGGATGATCCAGAATCTCAATTTTATCGGCGACCAGATTCAAGGTGAAATCGCCAAAGTCCTGAAGAATATGTTCGGCGATACCGTTTCGCCGATAATCGATACCTAGTTCAAATTCCGGAAATTCCTTACGGCTGGCGAGCGGGAAAAATGCCATGCGAACATGCCGGAAAACCTTGTCATCCGGCACCGGTTTCACACGGACCGCTTTTTTTGATGCCGATGTAATCAATGCATTGATGTTATAGGGATTATCCAGACTGGCGCCATCAAAGACCGTGCGCGAATAGGTCAAAGTTCCGGTTTCCCCTTCCTTGATCAACGCCTGCAGGTGATGGGTCGGAAACATGGTTCCTTCAGGAAGTTCGATTACGGTACCTTCCGGGCTGCTAAACTGCGCTTTGGCAGCGCCGTCGACCGTGTTTCGCGTCACATTCCCCTGAATATGTTCAACCAGTGTCCCATTCCGGTTCTGGCGGACCCGGAAGCGATACTTGAGACCATCCTTGGATTCCCAGCTGAGGAATGACCACGTCGTTTCCATCTCCTCACCTTCCGCGTAAAGCAGTTTAAGATAGACATTGGTTTCCGACGTCCAGGAATCGCAGGTCTCACCAAACTTGTACATCATGGCGCCTTCCGCTCCGGCGATGCCGGACGTCGAAGAAGCCGACGCCAGAGACATGCGGTAGATCGCCTGGTGTGGCATTAATTCAACAGCCTTAACCGGCGTACTCATCACAATTGCACTGATCAGCGCCAAAGATTTTAAACCAAACCACTTCATCATGCTCTCCAGATAACAATCGGCCAAACCACCGATCAGTAGATGATGAAAAACTCTACGACCCCTACTCCCGGAGTGTCCAACAGAAAGCGCGTGAAGTAGGAAAATCTTGCCCATACGGCAACATTAACCGGGCAACTCATCAGAATAATTAACCATATATTAAGGTTTTTCCGTGGCACGTTCCCTGCATGGTCTCCTAAGAAAGACCGCAGCAATGAAAGCAACCTGACAGATGAGGGACAGAAAAATGCATAAAGTAAATGCACATCTACGACCGAGGGCTTTTCGCGCCACCCTGGATAACGAGATTTTCGACCCACAGACGCAGCACATTGACCAAACCCACTCGCTGAACCGGTTGTTGATGACCATTGGCTTGATGGCCCGTATCTCGTTGAAAGGAATCCACCGGGGGCACCATGCATCTGGATAACCCGGCTATTCAAGGTTCCGCTCCCGCGGGACAATCAACACAAACAGGGCGTGCTCTGGTTCCGTTTACCAATGTCACCGATCTAGTTCGTAGCGGGCCGGTATCAGAAGGGCTCAATCAAACCCCGGAAGCACACCAATCGCTTACGGATGAAACAGCCAGATTGCTGAATGTCCGCAGTATATCTCCCAGCGAAATGACGGAAATCAGTCTCGACCTTTACGCCATGGGCCTGATCTCTTTCGACGACTATTCAGCACTCGCCTATCACCCGGAACTGCATCCGGAATATGACCGAACGATCGGTGCGTTGACCGGTGAGGCTGCGGCACCTGGCCGCAAACGCGACTTCATCAGCGACTGGGAGGAAAAATACCGGTTTCTGAAACGGCACTGCCCCGAAAACAATCTACTTGTGGAACAGTCAAAACGTATAACGAACCTGCTTCACTCCCTGGCGGGGCGCATGATCTGCATCTATTAAGTGGAAGATATCGTGGCGCTAGCGCGTAAGCCTTGCAACTTCCCCGCCACTTCGGCTTGGTTGGAGATCAGATATGGTCCAGTCGTCGGGATTTACACGCATAGCCCAGGTGTCAACCAATCCGGCGTGACGAAGAATTTTGTGGACGGTCTTTTCCTTGCCATCCTGCACGGGACCGACAACAACACGATAAATATTTTTGTTACCAAGCTTTGCCATAATCACGGTTGTCGTCAAATCCTTGTGGCGCGTGGACAGACGTGCTGCATTGTCATGATTGCGAAAACTGCCAATCACGAAGTAGATTCCCTTGGTCGGCTCAGGATCAAGATATTTCGGTTCTGTCGGCGGATTCCATTTCGCCAACTTCACCGGTTGCGGGACCGGCTCGACTCTCACCGCGACCGGTACCATCACCCTGTTTTCTGCGGTCTCAGACAATTCGGGAGCGGAGGCCGGAACCGACGTTTCAGGAGGTTCAATCCGCGACATTGCATGGCTGAATTTCACCCCGGCTTTACGCTGATCGGCGACAACCTGTTGAGCGGGCGGAGTATGGGAAGACACGGGTGCCGTCGCGACCGCCGGTCGCTTGGTTGGGTTGGCGGTGAAACCTGCACCGAGAACGGGCTTGCCTACATTTTCCGCGACAAGGACATCCGGTTCGATCTCGTCACGACAAAGCTGCCCTTCGACAACGCCCCGCCAGATCGCACAGTCCTTTTCCGCAATCAGGGAGATACCGTGATCGGTAACAGACTTTTTGGTGACCAGAACCGAAATACCATCCAGCGCCCATGAGGCGATCTGCAGGGGGACAGGAAGAGCACACCCCCCGAGAAGCAAAGCCGTCGTCCCCAGTAACAATATCGTTCGCATAACTGATCCCCGACGCAAACCATCATCACAACGGTTGGTCATTTTCAGCCGATTTTGGCTTCCTTAATTATCAAGTTTATTAATATTACACAGTATGGGTCGATTATGACAGTCCTCGCAACTGATAAATTATTACAGCCTGTTACAGAGTTTCCGCGGTTAAACCGGGAAAATCCGACTTTTTAACTTTCAACTATTCCTCGGTGTCACGTTTTATTTTGGGTAGATGGAGACGCAAGTTGAGCTCTTTCAGATGGCGTTCATCGACCGTGCCGGGCGCGCCCATCAGCAGGTCTTCCGCGCGCTGGTTCATAGGGAACGCGATAACTTCGCGAATATTGGGTTCATCGGCCAGCATCATGACAATCCGGTCAATCCCCGGCGCTGAACCGCCGTGTGGCGGCGCGCCATAGCGAAAGGCCCGGAGCATGCCCCCAAATTTTTCCTCAATCACGTCTTCTCCATACCCGGCAATACCGAAAGCCTTGACCATGATATCGGCACGGTGGTTTCGGATGGCACCGGAGGACAATTCAATGCCATTGCACACGATATCGTACTGGTAAGCCAAAATATCAAGCGGGTCCTTGGTTTCCAGGGCCTCCATCCCGCCTTGCGGCATCGAGAACGGATTGTGGGAAAAGTCGATTTCTCCAGTGTCTTCATTCATTTCGTACATCGGATAATCAACGATCCAGCAGAAATCGAACCGTCCTTCGGCGCGAATACCCAGATCGTCGCAAATGCGTTCACGTGCGACACCGGCAAATTTGGCTGCTTCGTTTTCTTTACCGCAGGCAAAGAAGACGGCATCCCCGTCCTGAACGCCTGACGCATCCCTGATCGCCTGGATGCGTTCCGCTTCGAGATTTTTGGCGATCGGCCCTTTTGTTTCACCGTCGGCCCCAAACACGATATAGCCAAGGCCGCCGGCGCCTTCATCACGCGCCCAGTCGTTCAACTTATCAAAGAAGCTGCGGGGTTTATCGGCGGCCCCCGGAGCGGGAATGGCCCGCACCACGCTACCTTGTCCGACCAGCTTGGCAAACAACCCAAATCCGGAATCCCGGTAGGCTTCGGTAACATCGGAAATTTCAATGGGATTACGTAAATCCGGCTTGTCGGAACCATATTTCAGCATCGACTCAGCATAAGCGATCCGGGGAAACGGTGTTGGTGTTACCTTGCGGTCGCCGCCAAATTCTTCAAATACGCCTGCAAGCACGGGTTCGATGGCGTTAAAAACGTCTTCCTGCTCGACAAACGCCATTTCGAAATCAAGCTGATAGAACTCTCCCGGGCTGCGGTCCGCACGTGCATCTTCATCCCTGAAACAGGGCGCAATCTGGAAATATTTGTCAAATCCAGAAACCATCAGCAGCTGTTTAAATTGCTGCGGAGCCTGCGGAAGTGCATAGAATTTTCCTGGATGCTGACGGCTGGGCACCAGATAATCCCGAGCGCCTTCAGGAGAGGACGCGGTCAGGATCGGGGTCTGAATTTCCATGAATCCTGACTCTGTCATCCGTCGCCGGATTGATGAGATCACGTTGGAGCGCAAGATGATATTGTTATGTGTCGCTTCACGGCGCAGATCGAGGAAGCGGTAACGCAAGCGGATATCTTCTCCGAAATCGGCATCACCAGCGACCTGCATGGGCAGGACCTCAGCCGGACTCTCAACAGAAATCTCACTGACCTGAACCTCAACCTCTCCGGTCGGAAGGTTCGGATTAATGGTATCGTCGGTTCGCTTGACCACGGGCCCGGTGACGGTGATGACACTTTCAGGCCGGGCGTTCTCAACCGTCTCAAATAGTGGACTGGAAATATCAATCACACACTGCGTCAATCCGTAGTGATCGCGCAGATCAACAAAAACCAGATTGCCATGATCACGTTTACGGTGAACCCAGCCCGACAGACGGACAGATTGCCCCGAGTGATCCAACCTCAGCTCACCGCAAGTATGAGAGCGAAATGCATGCATGTTCTGTTCTCCAGTCCGGGCCCAGGCGCCGGACACCCCTATTCAATATCGACGACGGCGTTTGTTTACACGATTTTGGCGGTGATAAAAGGGGTTTGTGCAAATCTGGAAAATTACGCCTTCCCTACGCCTCTGCCGCATAGACCCGTCGCCCGTGATTGATTTCACGGAGTTTTTCAGGCAAACCCTCACTGTCCATTTCAATGTTGCGGCGGAACCCCTGATGCCATTAAAGGTCTGTATAATTCCAGTTACCCCTTTTCAGCAAAACTGTTCCCTTTTGTGGTGTGATGAAACCATGAGCGGCGCACTGGTCGATCCCGGCGGAGAAATCGACAAGCTAATGGCGGCTTGCGAAGACAACGGAGTTGAGTTGGAGAAAATTCTGGTAACCCATGGCCATATTGACCATGCCGGAGGTGTCGCCGAACTCTCCTCCCAGTACGGCGTTCCCATCGAAGGCCCTCATGAAGATGACAAGTTCTGGATTGACGGCTTGACCGAACAGGGACAGCAGTTCGGCATTGGCCCGGCACGGCCATTTATCCCGACCCGCTGGCTAGTGGGCGGCGATCAAGTAACCATCGGCAACCTCACCCTGGACGTCCTTCATTGTCCCGGACACACGCCCGGTCATGTGGTTTTCCATGACGCAGCCTCCGACCTGGCATGTGTTGGGGATGTTTTGTTCAAGGGGTCGATCGGGCGCACGGATTTCCCTCAGGGTGATCATTCGGCACTCATCAATTCAATTACCCGCACGCTTTGGCCACTTGGCGACCAAGTTAACTTTATTCCAGGACACGGTCCCATGAGCACATTTGGTGAAGAACGCCAGTCAAATCTGTATGTCGCCGACGCGGTATTGAATTAAGAATGCACCTGCGTCATCCCGCTTCACTAATACCCACACGCCTCGAGAACCTTGGCGAGATTGCGTTTGCCGTAACGCAGATCGATATTGATGTCGTAACCATATTCCAAATCATGCGATGACCCCAGATGATCGAATATTTTTCCGCTTTTCTCATGGCGCATGATTAACGGGTCTGGATCAATTTCCGTATGGGCGGTGTTACGAAAATCTCCTGAACCTTCAGTTTTTAACAGTGCCTGCAGCCAGTCACCAAGATCGGATTCCGGCCCCTGTGCACTTCCGACCCAGTACGTTTGGCACCCGCCCCGCGTTGCACGCCCCCGATTATTCAAATCCTTGTACGCCCAGTCGTACTGAACGACAGCACCCTGTTTCAACTGCTCTTTATTCGATATTGGCCGGGTCTTCTGCCAATACCTCTTCCATATTCGTCCCTCGACTGAACCATCTCCACACAATACCGGATGATGAATAAAGATATCCAGCGACTGGTTATCGGGGCCACCGATGGCGCATTGCACCTTCAGCGCCCCATTGTCTCCCTTGATATGAGCAATTTCATAGATGGTAGACGTGGCCCTGTCTTTGTATTGCGTGTAAATCCACCCACCATCCCCTTCATTAAATTTCACATTTTTACGTAATTTACGCACGTCCGCCTTTTTCCGGCCCCACCAAGCCTGAGCTTCTTCTGGGCGCTGCAACGTCGGGCTCGGATAACGGTATGAACGATCCGTTTCAGCACGATAAGCAATATCTGAACAACCAGTAGTCACCTGCACGAACAAAATGACAGCCCCCACACTCACCTTACATCTCGTCTGCATTCGACCTCTTGCCCTTTGGGTGTCCCATCCTCAATAACGTCATCTTACCGCCTATAGCGACCATATCAATCTTTCGAGCGCGTGAATGTCATTGACCTTACAGCCCGCGCCCTATACCCCAAGATGATGACTTTAATCACCGATAACGATACCCTTCTGGCATTCTGCGAATCCCTTGAAGGAAGCGCGTATATTACCGTCGATACGGAATTTCTGCGCGAAAAGACCTATTGGCCCCTTCTTTGCCTGTTACAGATTGGCGGCCCGAAGGACGCTGCCGCCATTGATACCCTGGCACCTGACATAGATCTTACGCCGGTTTATAAGCTGTTCGATGATCAGGCGATCCTGAAGGTGTTCCATGCCGGGCGCCAGGACCTGGAAATTTTCTACAATTTGTGCGCTCGACTGCCAACACCGGTATTTGACACCCAGGTCGCAGCTATGGTTTGCGGGTTTGGTGATTCCATCGGATATGAACATCTGGTGGCCAAACTGGCTGGCAAAAGGGTCGACAAGAGTTCGCGATTTACCGATTGGTCGCTCCGTCCTCTCAGTCAAAAACAGATTGATTACGCGCTTTCAGACGTTATTCACCTGCGACCGGTTTATGAGAAGCTCGCGGATATGCTGCATACCAATAATCGCGCCGGATGGATCGACCAGGAAATGGCGACATTGACCCGGCTGGAAACCTACGCGGGCCACCCTGAACTGGCCTATAAACGAATCAAGGGACGGGCCCCTTCAGGCCGTTATCTCGCGGTGTTGCGCGAACTGGCTGCATGGCGTGAACGCGAAGCCCAGCGCCGGGATGTCCCGCGAAACCGAGTATTGCGAGACGAAGCCCTGATTGAAATTGCCCATCATACGCCTGACTCCATTGCCCAGTTGTCGCGCACCCGCGGCCTGGGCGCGAAAACCGCCGAAGGGCGTTACGGGCGTGAGCTGCTGGAAGCCGTCAAAATCGGGCAATCCGTTGCCGATGAGGATTGCCCAACACCACAGGAAAAGCGCGACCTGCCGCGTGGACTAGGCCCAGTGACGGAAATCTTAAAGGTTCTTCTAAAAATGAAATGCGAAGAATTTGATGTCGCGGGGAAATTGCTGGCAAACAGTGCCGACGTCGAACAAATAGCGGCGTTTGGCGAAAACGCCGACGTTGCAGCGTTGAAAGGATGGCGGCGCGAAGTGTTTGGTGAAGATGCGCTTAAATTAAGAGCTGGCGAATTGAGTCTAACCATCGACAGGAAAAAACTGATACTGACCCCCCGATCTCTTGCCGCCGATTAAGACAGCCGCCCTTCTCGCCCAAGCGCCCTTCCAAGCGTTCGCAACCGACGCTCAACAGCTTCCCCGCGGAAAACGTCTCCGGCCTGTCCGTCGTTGTCCGGCAGGTGCAAAATAACTTCCCGGTCCGTCACCTCAAATTTGGTTCTCTCCAGTAATCCGTGAGCCGATCCCGAAACCGTATGCGCAAGCCGTAACGCCAGTCCGGTGACGTTGGCATGGCCGACATCATAATCTGTCATCAGCGATCGAACCGATTTCACCAGACGATTCCCGGTATCTCCATTGTAGCGGATGAATATTGCAATCGCCAGGAACACCCGTTCGGCATGGGTCAAACCGGCAAAGGGAAGACGCAGGACACGCAGGAAGGCGTGTTCCGCGCGGTAATCGGGGTGTTCACTCCAGCCCAAATCGGAAAGCATGCAGGCGGCGATACGAAGCCTGCTTTCCGCGTTACGTCCTGACGGAAACAGAGGAGCGATCCAGTCAAAAATCTCTGGCCCGGTAATGGCAAAACGACCTGTGCGCTCAGCCATTCCAGCGCAACCACTCAGCAGCGGGTCCTGCCCCCGCAGGTTTTTCGGCAACATCTTCAGCAACTGGCCTTCACGCATACCGTATCCCGAAAAAGAAACTGTGGACACGCCGCTTCGCTCCACCAACCGGTGTAACACCAGCGCCACAAACGGCAGCGTATTCGCACGACTTTTTGGTATACCGGGTATATTGTTGATGGCTTCCTTACTTAAGTCTGTAATCAGGTCACACATCTGAACAACTTCAGAAGAGGCCAGTGAATATCCGTCAACCACATGCAGCGGATAGCCCGTCTGGTCGATAAAAACCCGGGCCAGGGCGCGCCAGGAACCGCCTATAGCGTAAAGAGTCCGCCGTTTCTGATGAGGCAGCCAGGCCAGTGTCTTAAGGTTTTTGTCGGTTATTTTCGCGGCTTTCTTGATATCGCCTTCCGCCGCTTCGGGCAACCGGAGATGGCCCAGCCGGAATGTCGCAGTATCGCCAAATATTCCCTTGTTGAGTTCAACAAGATCAACACTTCCCCCTCCCAGATCGGCAAGAAACCCATCGGCTTTCGGCGTCCCCATGATCAACCCCAAGGCGGACAACTTCGCTTCCTCGGCTCCTGACGGAACATCTACCTTCACCTTAAAGCGCTGTTCTATAACTTTGGTGAAATCCGCACCATCTGCTGCTTCCCGGACAGCCGCTGTCGCCACAAGCGCGAGATCCTCAACTCCCATGACTTCGGAAAGCCTGATAAACCGTGTCAGGCTGCGCAACGCCTCATCTACACCTTCCGGATTTAAAACCCCGGACTTACCCAGCCCGCGCCCAAGCCCGCATTCGGATTTCTCATTGAAGATGGGGATAGGCAACCGGTTGGGTATATCATATACGACCAGGCGTACCGTATTTGAGCCAATATCGATCACCGCCACCCGCCCCTGTGTCGCTGCCTTTTTCGGGGGGCGGTCTGCGGCGGCCTTCATTTCAGATTTAGCTGCCTGGGTTTACGGGCAGGCTTGCGCTTGGCGCTGCCACGCCCGGACAGTGACGGGTTTTTCATAAAATACTCATGGGCCGAAATCTTGTTTTCGGGAACCACACGGTGATAGACCCCATCGCTATCGGACACCCAGCTTTGACAATCATCCTGTAAGTTGACGACCATAACTTCATCAAGAATCTGACGCCTGACCGTTGAATTTTCCAGTGGAATTAGGGTTTCAATCCGCCGGTGCAAATTTCGGGGCATCCAATCCGCCGATGAAATGAAAACCTTTGCACTTTTGGACGGAAGCGGCTCCCCGGCGGCAAAACAAACGATGCGCGAATGTTCAAGAAAGCGCCCGACGATGCTTTTAACCCGAATTTTCTCCGATAATCCCGCAATCCCCGGACGCAAACAACACACACCACGCACGACCAGATCGATTTCCACACCGGCATTCGACGCCGCATACAACGCATCTATAATATCCGGATCGACCAGAGAATTGATTTTCGCCCAGATCGCTGCAGGCTTGCCCTCTTTGGCGTTCGCTACTTCTTCCTCAATCAATCTGATCAGGGTGGTATGAAGCGTAATGGGAGAGAACGATATCTTTCCCATAGCTTCAGGTTTTGCGTAACCGGTCATGTAGTTAAACAGTCGGGCCGCATCATCGCAAAGCGCGGGGTCACACGAAAAAAAGGAAATGTCGGTATAAATCTTTGCCGTGATGGGGTGATAATTTCCGGTCCCATAGTGCACGTAGGATCTCAAAACCCGTCCTTCACGCCGCACCACCAGATTAACCTTGGCGTGTGTTTTCTTGTCGAAGAAGCCATATACAACCTGAGCGCCAGCCCTTTCCAGGTCTCTGGCCCAACGTAAATTCGCCTCTTCGTCGAAGCGGGCCTGCAATTCAACCATTGCGGTGACGGATTTTCCAGCCTCCGCCGCCTCAACCAGAGCCGCAATAATCGGTGAATCATTGCTGGTCCGGTAAAGTGTCTGTTTGATGGCAACGACCCCAGGGTCCTGCGACGCCTGCTGCAAGAACTGGACGACGGCGTCGAAGCTTTCGTAAGGATGATGGACGACAAAGTCTTTCTTGCGAATGGCGGCAAAGATGTCCCCACCAAAATCCTTAATCCGCTCAGGAAACCTCACACTCATGGGGTCGAACTGCAGATCGGGGCGGGAATCAATTATAAGGCCGTGGGTATCAGACAAACCGAAAGTACCGGACAAGGCGATCGCGTCTTCCTGATCGACCTCCAGCTCGTTCAAAATCAAATCACGCAATTCGTCCGGCATGTCGTCGTTGTATGTCAGGCGGATAACCGATCCCCGGCGACGGCGTTTAAGCGCCGTCTCGAAGGTCCGCACCAGGTCTTCCGCCTCTTCATCAATTTCCATTTCGCTGTCTCGAATGACGCGAAAACTTCCCAGTTGCACGGCTTCGAACCGCGGATACAAATGATGAAGAAACATCTCTATAACTGTTTCAATACGGATAAAGCGGATTTTCCGGCCGGGCAACCGGATAAATCTTTCCAGCAACTCAGGGATCGCCACCAGTCCGCGAAGCGTTTCCTTGCCACGCCGGTTAACCAGGGTGATGACCATACAAAACCCGAGGTTGGGAATAAACGGGAACGGATGCGTGGCATCCGTCGCAATTGGGGTCAGCACGGGAAATATCTGACTTAGAAAATGTTTTTCCAGCCAGTCAAATTCCTTGTCGCCAAATCCGCTCCAGTCATCCAATACGTGCACTCCGGCACGATGCAGCTCGTCACGCAGGACCTGCCAACAGATGCTCTGTTCGTGCATCAGCTTTTGTGCGTCCTTACGTACCGTTTGCAATTGCTGCAATGGCGTCATTCCGTCAACACTCGGAATTTTCACCCCGGCCTGAACCTGCCCTTTAAGGCCAGCCACACGAACCATATAAAACTCATTCAGGTTCGATGCCGATATGGCCAGAAACCTTAACCGTTCGAAAATCGGATAAGAGAGATTATACGCCTCTTCCACAATACGGCGGTTAAACGCCAACCATGAAAGCTCGCGATTGATAAACCGCTCACTGCCAAAGGCTGTGATTGTCGAAAGCTGTTTGTGTTCACTTTTGGTTTTCTTATCGACCATAAAGATGAAAATAGAGGCTTAAAGCAGATTTGTCATGTCGGCCTTCCATAAATAGTAAAAAAAATTATTCCGGCACATTTTGAAGCAGCGCGATCAGTCACAACGTCCCCGGAAATGCGCCGCCGTCGATCAGCATGTTCTGGCCGGTGATGTAGCCCGCCTGGGCAGAACAGATATACGCGCATAATTCGCCGAACTCCGCCGGGTCTCCAAACCGCCCAGCGGGATTTCCCGAAGCCCTTTGTTCAGCAAATTCCGCGACCGTAATCCCCAATTTGTCCGCATTGGCCTGAAAATTACTGCGCAGCCGATCAGTATCAAAGGGACCCGGAAGGATGGCATTTATTGTCACATTGGACCGTACGGTTTTGCGGGCAATTCCCGCGACAAACCCGGTCAACCCGGCGCGTGCGCCGTTTGACAGGCCGAGAATATCTATGGGTGCCTTGACGGCGGATGAGGTGATATTGACGATCCGCCCAAATTTGCGCTCCATCATGCCATCAACCGTTGCCTTGATCAAAAAGATCGGCGTCAACATGTTGGCGTCAACGGCCTTGATCCAGTCATCGCGATCCCAATCACGAAAGTCACCCGGCGGGGGACCACCTGCATTGTTGACGAGGATGTCCGGTTCCGGACAGGCTTTCAGTACTGACTCTCGGCCCTCTTCGGTGGTGATATCACAAGCAATAGCGCTCACCGATCCGCCTCCAAGCGCACGGATTTCTTCGGCGGTGGCCTCCAGGGTTTCGGCCGTCCGGGCACAAATAGTGACGTTCACACCTTCGCGCGCCAACGATGTCGCACAGGCCTTACCCAGTCCCTTGCTGGCGGCGCAAACGATGGCTTCTTTTCCTGCCAATCCCAAATCCATTACGTGGCTCCTTCATTATCTGACATGTTCAAAACCCGTTTTAACAACGGGATGGTGATTCGTTTCTTTTCGCTCAATGCAAGACGGTCGGTAACATCGACCAATTTACGCGCCGCGGAAAATGACCGTTCCATGCGCGGAACGGCATAGGTGATGACGTCTTCGGATATCCGCAACTGACGGTCCTGAAACAGTTTTACAAGCACGGCGGCGATCAGGGCATCATCTGGTGGCGTAATTTCAACGATATTTGCCGCCGCCATCCTTGAGCGCAGGTCCGCGAGCTTGATCTTCCAGCGTGAAGGCGGCGTGACCCCACTGAGCAGCAGGCTTCCTCCCTGGGCACTCAGATCGTTATATAAATGCAGCAACCCTTCTTCTATTCGTTCCGTCAGGATCAAATCCACATCTTCAATAATAATATTCCGGGCAGGCGGCGGATGATAGGAACCAGACAAATTCTCAGCATATAGACGTTCGGCTTTGGCCGTTGATCTCAAGACCTCTGCCAGATGGGATTTCCCGCATCCGGACGGGCCGAATATACAGAGAGCCGGAGAAGGCCAGTCAGGCCACCTGTCGATCCAGGCTACCGCCTGGCTATTGTTCGGTGCGACAAGAAAATCCTCGCCGGAAAGCGCTGGACGATGGTCAAATTCAAGCGTCAACTGATCGGCAGAAATCACTTTGCACCATCCGGCTGATCGGCGTTCGAGGCGACTTTGCCTGTATAAAGTGGGCTGGCAAGGTAGCGGCTAATTGAATAACGGGCCAGCACACCGATCACAGCGGTCACCGGCACCGCCAGCAGGACTCCGGTAAATCCGAACAATGCCCCGCCCGCCAAAAGCGCAAAAATGATCCATACCGGATGAAGGCCAACGCGATCACCGACCAGCCGTGGCGTTAAAACATAACTCTCCAATGTTTGACCTAAAATGAAGATACCTGCAACGATCATGATTGGCGCGATGTCAGAATACTGAAACAACGCGATTCCGACACCAATGGAAAGCCCCGTAGCGGCTCCAAGATACGGAATAAATGAAATAAACCCGGCGGCCAGCCCTACCAGCAATCCGGATTTTAGCCCGGTGACGGTCAACCCGACCCCGTACAGGATCGACAACACCAGACAGACACTGGCCTGGCCGCGAACAAATCCGGCGATGGTCGTATCAATCTCACTCAGCTGCTGACGAATGGCCGGAGCCGCCGGCCGAGGCAGCCACGAATCCAGTTTTGCAGTGATCAGGTCCCAGTCGCGCAACAGGTAGAACGCAACAATCGGCGTTATCAGGACCAGCGAAATCAAATTGAAAAATGCAACGCCGCCACTCCAGATATTGGCGATAATTTTACTGACCCAGCTAACGCCCTTGCCTGCAAAACCACTAAATACGTCACGGATTTGATCCAGCGCTTCCGGTGGGATCTGGTCACGGAGCTGTTCAAGACCCGGGCGAACATATGATTGCGCAGCGTCCATAATTTTTGGTACCAAATGGACCAGTTCAATGATCTGTTTCTGCAAAACCGGGATCAAAAGCAGAATTCCGCCCATGGCGAGGGCGAAAAACCCGAAAAGAATTACGGAAGTGGCTAGGGTCCTCGAAAGCTTTTTTTCTTCCAGCCAATCAGCAACAGGATCAAGAAAATAGGCTACCGCCATGCCAGCTACAAACGGCAGCAGGACACTGCTCAGAACATTGAGCAGCAATATGAACACGACGATCCCGACGATCCAAAATAGATTCTGCCTGTCCCTGCTCAACTCTCCTACTCCTCTTTGTGGTCAGTGCGAGCGTCTTCAACGGCCATCGCTTTCCCGCTCCAGACCATGACATAGATCGCTCCGGAAACCACCGTGGTAATGGCGACCAGTATAATCAACACGTCGCGAAACACACCTAAATCATATCCAAGCCCCTCGCTGGCCAGCACTTCCACCGCAAGTATCAGTTGCGCAACGGTGTTGATTTTGCTGGTCATGATCGGGTTCATGATCAGCGCCTGGGTCATGACATGATAGGATAACGCACCTCCGACAATGACGATATCGCGGAAAACCACTCCGATCACCAGCCACATGGGTAGGTACCCCTGCTGCCCCATGGCGATGTAGCAGCAGATCAGCAGGGCCTTGTCGGCGATTGGGTCCAGGTAGGACCCCAGCTCAGTAACCTGATTGAAATGTTTGGCGATGGCGCCATCTGCAGCGTCGCTGATGGCGGCAACCAAGACCAGCCAGAAGGCCGCCGTCATCTGATCGTTGATAATCAGCCAAATGACAACGGGTACAGCGCATATACGCGCCAGTGATATGGCATTGGGAAGATTCAAGGGTCAGCGCTCAGGTTTTTCCGCTCGGACGTACGTCTGCCAGATACAAGACCCACTCGCCATCTTCATTGACCAGCGTAAGTTCAGCCTGAGCCAACGCATTACTTAACTGTTTGGTGTTGCCTACGTAATGCATATTTATGCGCACCTCATCAAGCGACAGCAGAACCATCTCGGTGCGGCGAATCAGAGGCACGTCTTTCAGACGGGTCTGAACCTCAATCCAGTCCTTGAGACCCGTCACCGGGACAGCAATTGCGACCACATTAGGGTGGCTCAAATCCAGAATATTCCGCCGTTTCCAGTCATCTTCAATGGCGTCGGAAATCCTGGCGGCCGCACGGCTCATCAAAGCAGATGGGCTCTCCCCTTTCCCTTGATTGAAGGGGTAGGTTTCTGTCTCCGGGTCTGGATTGTCACCATAGCGCGTCACGTAAACTTCCAGGGATTGGCGGCCGCTTGCCGGGTCCAAGCGTTGCAAGCCGTAAACCACCACAACCTCCCGCGCCTGATACCGACTTGCGATGACCTTGAACCTGGGCCGGTCCCCCTGTATCGCCTGAACGGGACTAATTGCACTCACATCGGCCAAATCGCCCAACGGCTGAATCAGCGGAACCAGACCGGATTTAACGTTAAGATCGGCCCAAACATCGCGCCAGGGATTTGGGTCGTCCCATAATGCCATGGTGCCCCCAGCCTGAAAAACCGGCAATATCAGGAGAGGTTGCGATAGGGTTTCTGCAAACGGCAAGTTGAAATCATTAAGCAGCTTGCGGACGGATTCGCGTTTGAACCGGACGTCCAGATTTGCCAGATATCGCCCGGCAGCGGTTTTTTCATTGGAAACGGCAAAATCACGCACGTAGGATGTGATTTCATCCTTATCAAGATTGGGCAGCCGTTCTCTGTCGGCAGCCATCGTCAAGCGTCTCATCAAGCGGTTGAATGCATCGCGCTCACCGATGGCAAGGGCCTGTTCTCGCGCTTTGGACGCAGTTTCAGCGCTGACATCCACATTAACGCCCTGCACTTCGTAAATATTCCGACCGGCGGCGGCAGGATTTGCCGAAAAACTGGCTAATACACAAGCAACAAAGGCTAACCGCTTCAATACTATCAGATCGGACATTGCAAACCGTTTGGAATGTTATAATTTAAGCCACATGATTCGACGCATAATCTAGCACCGGGGCCCCGGAGGAAACAGTCATTAGTAGCAATTCTCGAACAAACCGATCGGCCCTTAGTTACAAGGACGCCGGCGTCGACATTGACGCGGGTAACGAGCTTGTCAATGCCATCAAACCTCTGGCCGCCGCGACAAATCGCCCAGGCGTCGCCTCGGGGCTGGGTGGGTTTGGCGCCATGTTCGATCTCAAGGCGGCGGGGTACAAAGACCCCATTCTGGTATCCGGAACGGATGGCGTCGGCACCAAACTGATGCTGGCCATTGCGACCGGTGTACATGACACAATTGGCATTGATCTGGTTGCCATGTGCGCCAATGATTTAATCGTCCAGGGTGCTGAGCCGCTGCTGTTTCTTGACTATTTTGCCACCGGCAAACTCGACGTCGATGCCGGGCGGGCCATTGTCGGCGGCATTGCCGAAGGTTGCCAGCGTGCCGGTTGTGCGTTGATCGGCGGCGAAACAGCTGAGATGCCGGGTATGTATTCAAAAGGTGATTATGACCTCGCCGGATTCTGTGTCGGGGCCGTGGAACGTGATAACATCCTGACCGGCTCGGATGTAACTGAAGGCGATGTGGTTTTCGGACTGGCGTCAGATGGCGTTCATTCAAACGGGTTTTCACTGCTTCGAAAAATCGTTGAACGGTCTGCCGCGGGTTACGATGATGTGGCGCCATTCGATTCAGAACGCACGCTTGGACAGGTATTCCTTGAACCGACACGTTTATACGTGGGCAGTTGCCTTGCCGCCATCAAGTCCGGCGGCGTCCATGCGCTCGCCCATATTACCGGAGGTGGCTTGACCGAGAACATCCCCCGCGTCCTGCCGAAAGGGTTAGCGGTGGAAGTGGATACCGCGGCCTGGACCATACGGCCCGAATTCAAATGGCTGGCGCAGTCAGGCAACGTGGCTCCCGAAGAAATGGTCAGAACGTTCAACTGCGGTCTTGGCATGGTTGTTGTTGTTGACCGGATGGAATCAAAATCAGTTCAGGGTGTATTACGTGAACAGGGTGAAACGGTTTTCGAGATCGGTCGCGTGTACAAGCAGCAAAGTGATTCAGGACAGGTTACGGTCCTGAATCTGTCCGAACCATGGACAAGCTGAAGCTCGCCGTCCTCATATCCGGGCGGGGCTCAAATCTTCAGGCCCTGATTGACGCCTGCACCCCCTCCTCCTTCCCGGCCGAAATCGTTCTGATCATTTCCAACAAGTCCGATGCCTACGGACTGACCCGGGCCGAAGAGGCCGGTATCCCCACTCTGTGCGTTGACCACAGGGAATTTGGATCACGTCCGGAATTTGACGCCAGAATGACGGCGGCTATAACAGGGGCTGGCGCGGAACTGGTCTGTCTGGCCGGATTCATGAGATTGCTATCCGATGAGTTCTGTACCCATTGGCGCAATCGCATGATCAACATTCACCCCTCCCTGCTGCCTTCATTCAAGGGGCTGGATGTCCAGCAGGCGGCACTGGACGCAGGTGTGCGATTTTCCGGCTGCACGGTTCATTATGTTCGCCCTGAAATGGACAGCGGACCGATCATCATACAAGCTGCCGTCCCCATTTTAGCGGATGACACAGCGGACACGCTGGCCGACCGCATATTGACGGAAGAACATAAAATATATCCGCAAGCGGTTCGCCTGATCGCTGAAAACCGGGTCACGATCAACGGCGAACGGGCAGTCATCAGCGGACAGAAAAGCCAAACCATGGCAGTGATAAACCCGTTGTTGGAAGCCGGTTAAACGCTAAATTCCGTTGCCGGTGGTTTGGTGCATGTTAGGTTCAACCGGGCTGACATGCTCTTCACTATACGAAGTCGCGCATACCATTTCGATATTGCCCATCCTAATCCCATGACTTATATCCGGCGGTGTTTTTTTCACCTTTGTTGGTGCGCACGTTAAATACCTGAATTCTCGATTCAAATGCTTTTTGAAACTCGGCTAATGTCATGCCGGTCGGACCACAAACGGTTCCATGCGCAATTTCATTCCAACCGTCTCCTCCGTCAAACATCATGCGATTTCCATGTCCCATACGAAAATAGGCACAATACGCGCCAGAATTGGATCGATTAAAAATTGAGTAATTAACGTTCCGCGATCCCGTACTTACTTGGTTAATCTGTATGCTCTTCCAGTTACTTTCCAAGCCCGTTTGACCCGATAGGGCTTCTCTGAATGTTCTTTCCGTTATGGTTGGAAAATAGGAGTCAATGTTGCTCAATCCCTGATAAATGATGAACCCTTTACTCAGTGCGTACTTTTCCAGAAAATCCGTCCCCCCACTGCATTTTTCGATCTTTTTTGCCTTCCCCCAAATTTCCCAGTTCATTTCTGAAAAGTAGGGAGAAATTTCCGAGCAACTTAATTTAAAATTTCTATAAACGCCCGATGTTCCTTGACACGAGGCAAGCACAACGCAGCAACCAGCAAACACGATATTAAGGCAAAATTTCCGCATCAACGCTCTCCCAACAACTCCCGCACACACTGAATTGGGCAAGCTTACAACGACCTCGTATGGTTGTCTTGCGACAATGTCATTTCAGGTGCTTTACTCAACCATGCGATGATACTTGGGTCGGCCTGTCATTATAGATTATTGAGAAATACCGAGCTCTCCGCTTACGAGAACTTATTCGTGTGGCGGAATCAGTATTAATTTTCCGGTGTATTTCTTGGCAAGAAAGACCTCCTGCGCTTCGGCAATATCCCGAAGGGGAAATGTCTGGGCGACGACGGGAGCGATTTCTCTGCGCTCAATATAACCGATCAGATTCCTGAACACGTGTGGATCAAGCGACGTGCAGCCGAACAGGCTGAGGTCCTTTAAATAAAGTGTGCGCACATCCAGCTCGACAAGCGGACCGGCAATCGCCCCGGACGTGGCATATCGTCCCCCCGGAACCAGAACTTCAGGCAACTCCGGCCATTCCGGCCCGGCCACCAGATCAATAACTACATCAACCGATTTGGGTCCCAACGCAGCTAATATACCCGATCCTCGCGGGATAACGTTGTCTGCTCCAAGGGCCATAACCTTGTGCGCCTTGGAGGCTCCCGCAACAGCAATGATCCGGGCTCCGCGCCGTTTTGCCAGTTGCACAGCGGCGGACCCGACGCCGCCGGAAGCTCCCGTAATCAGTACGGTTTCCCCTTTCGTGACCTGGCTTCTACTCAGCATGTTTTCCGCTGTCGAATAAGAACACGGAAAAGACGCCAGTTCCGCGTCGCTTAAATCACTATCGACCTTATGGGCAAACTGGGCGGCGACCTTGGTATACTGGGCAAACCCACCGTCACACTCTGACCCGAGATAGGTAAATTCAAACATCTGATTATGAGGGTCTCGCCTGAGGCAGGGTTCGACCAGCACCCGCTCTCCGACCCGTCCGGGATCAACATTTTCTCCAGCCTGCACGATTTCACCACAAACATCGGCGCCCTGAATTCGGGGAAAGCTGAGGGCCGAACCCGACCAGCCCGCATCATCAATTTTTGCACCTTTCGCGCCACCCCGCGAACCGTCGTTCTGGGTGCCTTGCGAAACACTTTTCGAATACCAGCCAATGCGGGTATTGATGTCGGTGTTGTTGATGCCTGCGGCTCCGACCCGGATAAGCACCTCCCCGGCTTCGGGCCGGGGTATCGGAACGTCATCACGATACTCAAGCTGATCGTATCCGCCGTGCCCTGTCAGCAGCACGGCTTTCATTTGCTCGGGAATGTCCATAAAAAAACTCTACCTCATCTGCGATGAGGTAGAGTGTCTTGATAGCGTCAGAGATTTACAAGAAAAACCTCAGGCGGCTTTTGCTGCGCTCCCTTTCAGGTAGGCCAGCATGGTATCTGCATCTGAAACTTCAAACGGATCGGTTTCACAAACGTCTTCGTAACCCGCTTCCGTGAAGACTTTGACGATTTCCCCATCGTCAACAACCATGGAATAACGCCAGCTCCGCATGCCAAAGCCGAGGTTGGACTTGTCAACCAGCATCCCCATTTTACGCGTGAATTCACCGTTTCCATCCGGCAGCAGGAACACATTTTTTGCGTTCTGGCTAAGGCCCCACTGATACATCACAAAAGCATCATTGACGGAGATGCAGATAATGTTGTCGACGCCTTCGGCCCTGAACTGCTCATATAGCTCTTCATAACGCGGCAGATGGCTGGTTGAACATGTCGGCGTAAAGGCACCCGGAAGGGAAAACACAACAACCTTCTTGCCTTTGAAAACATCGTCACTGGACAGTGTTTTCCATTCAAACGGATTGTCACCTGCAAGGGCGTCATTGCGGACACGGGTCTGAAATGTTGCCTGGGGTATTTTGTTCATAATCATTCTCCTGAGTTTATGGGGCCGAACGTTTCGGCCTGTGAAAACAGAATTAGTACAATTTTATCAATTGGTGAAATTTATAATTTTTTATTCTATAATTGATTTTACCAATCAATAACGGATATCATCTTATGCCCTCATTTAAGCGCCTGCCGACGTTGACCCAGTTGCGTCATCTGATGGCCGTATCGGAACATCGCCACTTCGGCAAGGCGGCGGAGGCCTGTTTCATTACCCAGTCAAGCTTAAGTCTAAGCATAAAAGAGCTTGAATCCGTATTGGGAGAAATGCTGGTGGAACGCACGCGCCGCTCCGTCTTGATGACTCCTCTTGGCGAGGAAGTTGTGGCACGTGCGCGCAAAATCATTACCGACGTTGAAGATATAACAGACCTTGTCCGCGCCGCCGGATCACCCCTGAGCGGGGTGCTGCGCCTCGGCATAATCCCCACGATCGCCCCTTTTTTACTGCCCAGAACACTCCCAAAAATTCGACGTGCACACCCTGAACTCAAACTTTATCTCCGTGAAGGGCACACGGCAGACCTCATTCATCAACTCATCTCTGGCGATCTCGATTTGCTGATCCTTGCTTTCCCCTATCCGACCGGTGGTCTGGAAACCCTGCTGTTCGCCGACGATCCCTTCTGGGTCGCCTACCCCAAGGGGCACCCAGGCTGCACCGCCGAGCGCGTGGCCCCTGCGGCGCTGAGGGAAGAGGCGTTATTATTGCTGGAGGAAGGAAACTGTCTGCGTGAGCATGCGCTGGGCGCTTGCCAACTCAGCGCCGCATCCGCAAATGTGGAATTTCAGGCATCCAGTCTGCACACCCTGATACAGATGGTTGATAACGGGTTGGGCCTGACGCTGCTGCCTAAAATGGCGATAGATGGCGGTATCGCCAAGGCCAGCAAAATTGCCCTCTGCCCTCTGGAGGGCAAGGGAACTTCCCGCCAGATTGGCCTCACCTGGCGCACCACATCGGCCCGCAGGCAGGATTTTATACTGTTGGCCGACTTTTTCAGGGACGAACTGGCGACTCCATTAAGGCGCAGCCAAAGATCGGCATAAAAAAACGGCCGCCCAATGGACGACCGTTTCAATACAAAAATTTGCTCAGTCGGCTTGAAATCAGCCAACAATTTCCAGCTTGGAAAAGAAGTAGGCGATTTCCTCGGCGGCCGTTTCCGGAGAGTCCGATCCATGCACCGAATTGGCTTCAATATCTTCAGCGAAATCCTTGCGGATCGTACCTTCGTCGGCCTGCGCGGGATTGGTTGCGCCCATGATTTCACGGTTTTTTGTGATCGCGCTTTCGCCTTCAAGGACCTGTACGACAACGGGACCGGATGTCATAAACGTACACAGATCACCGAAGAACGCCCGTTCGCTGTGAACGGCATAGAACCCCTCGGCCTGTGCCGGGGTCAGCTGAACGCGCTTCTGGGCGATGATCCTGAGACCTGCGTCCTCAAACCGCTGGTTGATTTTTCCAGTGAGGTTGCGGCGCGTGGCGTCCGGCTTAATGATGGAGAGCGTCTGCTCAATGGCCATCTGATATCCCCTTAGATTTCTGTGATAAATTGTTACATTCTTCCCCAAAAAGGCCATTTTCTCGGCCTTCTGGGTTGCGGTGGCGGGTTATAACGCCAACCGTCCGTGCTGGCAAGCCGTTGCAAAAAACTTAATAATTCCATTGATCGTTTCCCTTACCCGTTCATCGTGGTATCACCCGCTCCATCATGCTGCATATTAATGACCTCACGTATCGAATTGCCGGACGGACACTGTTTGAACAGGCGACTGTTGTCGTTCGTCAAGGCCATAAGGTCGGCCTTGTCGGACGCAACGGGGCCGGCAAAACAACACTTTTCAAGCTGCTGCTGGGTCACCTGTCGCCCGATGGCGGCGAGATCAATATTCGCAAAGGCATGCGGGTCGGCACCGTTTCACAGGAAGCACCGTCCGGAAAAACCGCGCTGATTGATTCCGTTTTGGCCGCCGACACCGAGCGCACCGACCTGCTGGCCCGGGCCGACGTGGCGACCGATCCCCACGAAATTGCCGAAGTCCATATCCGACTGGCTGACATTGAGGCCCAGACGGCGCCGGCGCGTGCAGCGCGAATTCTGGCCGGGCTTGGCTTTGATGAAGACGCTCAGAAACGCCATCTCGATGATTTTTCCGGCGGCTGGCGTATGCGGGTTGCCCTTGCCGCCACGCTGTTTTCGCGTCCCGACATCCTGCTGCTGGATGAGCCGACCAACCATCTCGATCTGGAAGCAGCGCTTTGGCTGGAAACCTATCTGGCGTCATGGCCAGGCACCCTGATGGTGATCAGCCATGACCGCACACTCCTGAATCAGTCGGTTACCGAAATCATCCATCTCGACAACCTGAAACTGACCCGCTACGTCGGCGGCTATGATGAGTTCGAGCGCATTCGCCGCGAACAGCAGATGCTGAACAGTAAAATGCGCACCAAACAAATGGCGGACCGTCGCCGGATCGAGAGCTTTGTTGACCGTTTTCGCTATAAGGCGTCAAAGGCCCGTCAGGCACAAAGCCGTATCAAAATGCTGGAAAAGATGGAACCAATTGCGGCCGCGTCGGAAGAACAGTTCGTCAATCTTGACTTTCCCAAGCCGGACCAACTGCCCCCGCCTCTCATCACCCTGGATGAATTAGATGCCGGGTATGAGCCCGGCAAACCCATTCTGAGGAACCTCGATCTCCGCATCGACATGGAAGACCGCATCGGTCTTCTTGGGGCCAACGGAAACGGCAAATCGACGCTGGTCAAGCTGCTGGCGGATCGATTGAAACCCATGGAAGGCCATTTGCGTAAGTCTTCCAAATTACGCATCGGTTATTTTGCCCAGCATCAGACGGATGAGCTGAATATGGACGAAACGGCGTATGATCACGCCGCCCGCCTGATGCCGATGGCGACTGAATCAAAAGTCCGTGGGCACCTGGGGCGTTTCGGCTTTTCCGGCAACAAGGCCAACACCGAATGCGGCAGCCTGTCCGGGGGCGAAAAGGCCAAACTTCTGTTTGCCCTAATGAGTCTCGATGCACCGCACGTCCTGCTGCTTGATGAGCCGACTAACCACCTTGACGTCGATGCCCGCGAAGCCCTGGTGCAGGCCTTAAACGCCTATGAAGGGGCGGTCGTTCTGGTCAGTCACGATGCGCACCTGCTTGAACTGTCCTGCGACAATCTTTGGCTGGTTGAAGACGGGGCCTGCCGTCCGTTTGATGGAGATCTCGCTGATTATCGTCGCCATCTGGTCGAAACCCGTCGCCAGAAACGCCGCGAAGAGCGCGAAGGCGAAACCGCCCCGCTACCCAAACAGAACCGCAAGGAAGAACGCCGCGCCCGTGCCGCTGCCCGGGCCGAAACGTCGAATTTGAGAAAATCCGTCCGCGATATGGAAAAACAGATGGAAAAGCTGACCGCCAAACGCGAACAGCTCGAAACCCGGCTCGCCGATCCTGATATCTACGAAGGCTCAACCGCGAAAATGATGGAAATTCAGGTCCATCTGGGCGAGGTCAAAAACGATCTGCAAAAAACCGAAGCCGCCTGGATGGAAGCCAGTGAGGAGCTGGAACAGGCGAGTTGAGCCCGAGGCATGATCCATTTTGGAAACCACACTCACTGATCATTTCGGAACTATCCACGCCCCCGCCGGACCATCGGCGCGAATTGTTTCGCTGGTTCCGAGTTTGACCGAGCTGCTGTTTGATTTAGGGCTTGGCGAGCAACTCGTCGGGCGGACGCGGTATTGTGTTCACCCGGCGGACCGCGTTGACGGTACTGCGGTTATTGGCGGCACCAAGGCGATCGATCCTGAAGTTATGAGATCGCTAAACGCCACACACGCCGTCGTTAATGTTGATGAAACACCGAAAGACGTTGCCGACGAACTGACGGCAATGGGAGTGAGCGTTATCGTCACCCACCCGAGCTCCGTGGAAGACAACCCCTCGCTGTTCCGGCTGTTTGGCGAGATTTTCGAGCGACGACAACAGGCCGAAACGCTGTGCCAGCGCTTTGACCAGGCTTTGCAGGATCTGAAACAAACGGCGACCGCCCTGCCCGCTGGGCGCGTTCTCTATCTGATTTGGCGAAAACCGTGGATGACCATTTCGTCCGATACCTATATCGCCAACACGCTTCGGCTGGTCAACTGGCGGACCCTCGGCCATGATCCGGATGTCCGGTATCCCGAGATCAGTCTGGAAGACGTGATGAAGAGCGGTATTGATTTAGCGTTGTTCAGTACTGAGCCGTTTCCGTTTACGGGAAAACATCGCGCCCAGTTTCACCGACAATTTCCGAAATTCACTGGTCAGTCGGCGATAATCGATGCGGAGATGGTGTCGTGGTACGGCAGCCGGGCCATCCCCGGCTTGCGTTATCTGGCGGACTTTGCCGAAAGCCTGAAGGTATGATCCGGACGCGGCTGGCTTCCTATTATGGCGCAACCTTTTTAATGATTGGCGTCCACCTGCCGTTCTGGCCGATCTGGCTGCAGTCGCGCGGACTGGACGCCGAACAGATCGGCATTGTGATGGCGTCCGGCATTGTCATCAAAATTCTTGCCAATCCCTTTGTCGCTCATCTGGCAGACCGGTATGGCGAACGCAAACGGCTGATCATCCTGCTTGGCGCCCTGTCGCTTCTGACGTTCTCCCTGTTTGTGCTGAGCCAGTCGTTCTGGACAATCATTGTCGTCAACTGCCTGTTCTTCGCTTTCTGGTCTCCGGCCATGCCATTGCAGGAGAGCCTGACCACACAAAGTGGCGCGCGGCTGGGTTTTGATTACGGCCGGGTTCGCTTATGGGGGTCCGTTACGTTTATCGTTTCCGCCGTCGGGATCGGCCATTTTCTCAAAACCGGGTCGAGTGAACTGGTTTACACCACCATCATGTTCACCCTGGCCCTGACATTGCTCTGCGCCTTTCTGCTGCCGGATCATCGTTCACCAATCCTTTCCCGTCAACGGCTGCCTCTGGTTGATGCCCTGAAGGATCGGCAGTTCGTTGTCTTTCTTGTCGGTGCCGCCCTGATACAGGCCAGTCATGCGGTTTATTACGGGTTCGGCACCATCCACTGGAAACGCGCCGGGATCGGTTCCGATGTGATCGGCGGGTTGTGGGCCGAAGGTGTAATCGTCGAAATTATTCTGTTTATTTTTGGCCCGCAGGTGCTGGGTAAAATCGGCCCGACGCGGCTGATCGCATTGGCCGGCATGGCGGGCGCCGTTCGCTGGGCAGGTATCGGCATCACCACCGCCCTGCCCGCTCTGATTATTCTGCAGGCGCTTCACGGCTTGACTTTCGGGGCTGCACATCTGGGGGCCATGCACTTCATCCAGAACCGGGTCGCCCCCGAACTTTCAGCGACAGCCCAGAGCCTTTATTCCAGTATGGTCATGGGAATTGGCATGGGAATAGCAATGCTGATCAGCGGCCGTTTATATGGCGCATACGCCGGTCAGGCCTATTATCTTATGGCGGCCATGGCGGCTGTTGGCGGTGTCGTTGTCTTTGTGCTTCGTCGCCAACGTGTGTAGCCATCCGCCGCAACACGAACGGGCCGCCCATTGAGCGGCCCGTTTTAAAATTAGAAAAACTACAATGTACTACAGTTTTTCGACGTTCAACCCAACTGTAATCGCACCGATGGCTTTGCCTCCGTCAGAAACCGTACCGCTGACCTGGGACTGGAAGGACTTGGTGCTGTCATCGAATTCGACATCATCGACAAACATTGCACCGGACCCGGCACCGTAACTTTTCTTCCATTTGCTTTCATCGCCCTGCATGTAGTCAGAGGTAGGGTCGCTCTGACCGACGTTCATTCCTTTATTGTCCATAACGAACATTTCCGTAATCAAGCCTCCTGAGGCTGATTTTTTGCCTTTCAGGAAGCCGGACAGCGCATTCGACAGGACGCCCTTTATCATCTCGCCGCCGCCAGCTTTTTTCTCGGCGCGCCACTCTTTGTCCGCCTTGTCGATTTCAGCAGCAGACATGCCCGCGTGTTTGGCGTTTTGCGCCTTAATTGCATTAACGACAGCAGGATCACTTAACCAGCTGGCAACGTATTTAGCGTATGCAGCCTTGATTTGTGGCTCGAACTCATTTCCGGCCTGCGCATCGACAGCACCAAAACTCAAACCAACAACCAACGCAACCGCAGATATAGCAGTCAAATTCTTCATCGATAACATCCTCCAAAGATTCATTTTGAAATTCAAATTCTCACGTCTTGAATCCCCGGCGTGAGAGCATTTTTACCCACCGTCACTAGAACGACACACACCCATTCTACCGGCAGGCAAAAAACAGACTAAACAATTTGAGTGTATCAGAATGTTTCAACAGATTTCAAAATGTTACATATGTTTCCAAATGTTACATGCCGAATCAAATTATCGCAGACGTTGTTAGATTGTGATAGGAAGGCCGGATAGGTTGGGTCGTAAATAACAAGTGGCTTTTTTTGTGCCTTTACAAAATAATTACACTCATTCTGTATGTTAATAAAAATTAATCACAAAAATATTGTGTTGTTATTTTAATCAAAAGGACTGCGAAGAATATGAAGATCATCACCAAAATCGGAATTGGGTTTGGCGCTGTACTGGTCATTACAGCGATTGTAGGCATTATTGGGCGGACCGGTTTATCCCAATATGTAAGTGGTGTTTATGAACAACAGCAGATGGCCCGATTGGCCGAGGGGACTAACCGCGTCACCTTGAACGTAATGGATTACAGGGCTGGCGGAGATTTTTCTTCTATTGAATTGGCAATAAAAGATGTCTCCAATATTGAAATCTCGGCCCAGAATCTCCTCGGCGACACGACATCCCCAAGCAAAAAGGCAACCCTGGAACCAATTGTCACCGCGATCACCGCCTACAAATCCAGCCTGGGCCTGTATGCCAGTCTGGAATCTCAAAACCAGGCCCGGCAGAAAGACATGATGTCACGGACGGCGACACTGGAAGAGCATGCCGTCAATATTCGCGATGCCCAGGAAGCCGAGTATAAGGCCATGTCAGAAGAGTTAAAAAAGGCCCAGGCCGAACAGGCCGCACGCCTGCTTCTGGCCAACAAGTCGGATGAGTTGATCAAAAGTACATTGTTGGCGCGCCAGGCCGAGGCCATGTTCCGGCTGACCAAAGATGAACAACATTCCAAACGCGCCAACGCCTCTATCAAGTCCATGTTCATGGCGTCGTTGAGAATGAAGAAACTGGCGAAAGGCAGTGTTGATGAAACCGCGGTCGCCAAAATATTTCCGGTCGTGAACAGCTATCGCAAAGGTTTTGCTGAACTCAGCGAGGCTCTCGAATCAGATGCTTACGCCGACGACATTGAAAACAATCTCTCCAACGTATCGCGGCAGATCAAAACCTATACAGAGGCAATATCGCGCCGCGAAAAAGATGCCTATTCCGAAGCCAAGACAGCGGCGCAATCGGCTAATGAACGGGTAGACGGAGCATTTGTCGCACAGCGTCAGGCCTTGCAGATGGTCGCAGAAATCCGGAGTTTGCGGCTGTCAGAGTCGCGTTTCCTCGACTCTCGCGACAAAGCGGATGAAGGCGGGGTTGGTAAGGCTTTGAAATCCATCTTTCTGACGGCGTTGCGTCTGAAACGTTCACTAAAGGAAAGCAAACTCTCAGGGTCCGTCAATCAAATGGTTGAAGAAACCCAGGGGTACCGGCGCACATTCGTCGCAACGTCCGAAGCGGTATATCAACAAGTTACGGCCGAAAACGGTATGAAAACAGCACAAAACTCAGTTTCAACGCTGGTTCAGGCCGCTAAGAGGCAACAAGATACGGAACTCGAATCCCGGCGCTCTACCAGCACTTCCCTGATCGATTTTGGTGCTGCCGGGGGTGTCATTATTGGGCTTATTCTGGCTTATTTCATCGGAATTGGCATCACCCGTCCGATCAACCGGATGGTTGGCGCAATGGGCCGGTTGTCTCAAAACGACCTTGAGGTCGAAATTCCGGGTGAAGATCGATCCGATGAAATTGGTGATATGGCGAAAACCGTGCAGGTCTTCAAGGACAACGCGATTGAAGTTGAGCGCATGACCAAGGCGCAAAAACAAATTGCCATAAAAGCGGAAGAAGACAAACGGGCCTTGATGCAGAAAATGGCTGCCGATTTCGAATCCTCGGTCGGCATCATCATTGCTTCTGTTACCAGTGCGTCCACTAAAATGCAGTCTTCCGCTCAAGCAATGTCTTCAACCGCGACCGAAACAACGGCCCGATCTCAGGCAATGACAAGCGCAGCAGAACTTGCATCCACCAATGTCCAAAGCGTTTCGGCGGCAACCGAGGAGCTGTCCAGCTCAATTGGGGAAATCGGCCGTCAGGTCTCACAATCCAAAATCATTGCCACCAACGCCACCACCGACGCGGAGGCCGCCAACCTGAAAGTCGAAAGCCTCAAACTGGCAGCCGACAAGATTGGCGAGGTCGTCCAGTTGATTACAGATATTGCCGAACAGACAAATTTGCTCGCGTTAAACGCCACCATCGAGGCGGCGCGCGCGGGGGATGCGGGTAAGGGATTTGCGGTCGTCGCAAGCGAGGTCAAAAACCTTGCGACGCAAACCTCCAAGGCCACCGACGAAATTGCGCAACAGATATCTGAAATTCAGATTGCAACCAACGACTCCGTTAATGCGATCCAGGGTATCGCCACAACAATCAACGAAATTAACGATGTCTCGTCCTCTATTTCCGCAGCCGTCGAACAACAGGGTGCGGCCACCGGGGAGATCGCCAGCAACGTTGAACAGGCCGCCCAGGGAACAGCCGAGGTTACGGCCAACGTCACCGGCGTCAATGACGCGATGGTCCAAACTGGTGAAGCTGCCAACGAGGTGTTGGATATCTCCAATGAGTTGGCGGCGCAGTCTGACAGGCTCCGCACCGAAGTCGACAGGTTTGTTGATCAAGTCCGCAACGGTTGAGGACTAGCCCGCAGCAGGCCCGGCTTTCGCCTGAATTGCCTGATGGCGATGGAGTAAATTTTTGGCCCGAATGGCGACTGGGACGTCTACCATTTTGCCGTCCAGTTGAATGGCGCCCTTACCTGCGGCTTGCGCCGCCGCATAGGCGTCAACAATTCGTTCGGCGGATGCGACTTCGTCTGCGCTGGGTGCGAATTCTTCGTTCAGCACCGCCACAACGCTCGGATGAATACAGGCAGATCCTTCAAACCCGAACTTCCGCGATTTGACTGCGCTGTCGCGGTAAGCCTCCAGATCCTGATAATCGGCTACCGTGCCGATGGTACCCAACGGCGCAAGCCCGGCAGCCTTTGCCGCATAAACCAGTTTCTGGCTGGCCATAAACAGGGTTTCGCCATCCGGGACCATGCCTGTATCCAGGGCGAAATCCTCGCCACCCAAGGTCATGCCCAGATTGCGGGACGACGCTCTGGCGATTTCTTCCATCCGGAAATAGGCCCCTGCCGTTTCAATCATGGGCACAAACCCGATTACCCCCCGGCTCAGACCGAGCGCCATTTCTCGTTCTTCGACGACTTCTTCCAACAGCCTGAGATGCTCGGCGTTTTCAATTTTAGGCAGCTTCAGGGCTGAAACCCCAGGCAATACAGCGGCGCTGATATCAGCCACGGCTTCACCCAGCGGACGGTTAATACGAACCAGAACGTCAGCCCCGCCACGGCTCACTGTTTTAACGGCGTTGGCCAATCCGGCCCGTGCTGCCGGACGCTCATCAATCGGAACGCTGTCTTCAAGATCAAGAATGATGGCGTCGGCCCCACATGATGGCGCCTTGTCGACGAACCGGTCCATATGTGACGGCACAAATAGCATCGACCGCCAGATGAGCGGTTGACTGGCTGCATTCATCAGATCATTCCCCTGTTCCGCATGCTTGAAATCTCCTGCCTGTTATATCCGGCCTCACGTAATAATTCGTCGGTATGTTCACCAAGTCCGGGGGCCGGGCGGCGGAATGTCCCCGGCGTATCGGACAGGCGTGGCGGAATGTTGTGGTGAGGCGCCGTGCCCAGATCATGATCTGGCAGTTCGACCAGGACTTCACGGGCAATGACGTGAGGGTCGGCGACAACGTCACGAACGTCGTACATGGGAGACGCGGTAATCTCAGCTTCCTGAAAAATCCTCAGCACCTCGTCGCGACTGCGTTCGCTAACCCAGGCGGCGACAATGTCATTAACTTCATCCCGGTGTTTGACCCGGTCGGCATTGGTCCGGTATCGGGGGTTATTTATCATGTCTTCGCGCCCGATCACCCGAAACACCCGTTCCGCCATAACCTGAATAGACGCCGACAGGGCCACATGTCCGCCGTCCGCGGTTTCATAAACATCACGGGGGGCGCTGGTGTTTGATCGATTGCCCGAGCGTTCCTTCACCGCCCCCGTAATCCTGTAGGTCAAGGCTTCCGGACCCAGTGTCGACAGAATGGGCTCAAACAAAGACAGGTCCACAACCTGTCCTTTACCACCCTTTACCTCAACTTCGCGCAGCGCCACCATAACCGCATAAGCGCCCTGAAGCCCCGCGATCATATCGGCCAGCGCCAAAGGGGGTAACAATGGTGGCCGGTCCGGGTAACCATTGCGGCTGGCGAACCCCGACATGGCCTCGACCATCGTGCCGAACCCGGGCAGTTCCCGGTAAGGTCCGGTTTGACCAAAACCAGAAACCCTGACAATAACCAGCTTTGGATTTCGGCCATGGAGAATATCGGGTGCGAGCCCCATATCTTCCAAGCGACCGGGGCGAAAATTTTCAATCAGAATGTCGGCCTGTTCAGCCAATCTCAAGACGATCTCCGCCGCACCGGGACCCCGAAAATCCAAAGATACGCTGCGCTTGTTGCGACAATATACCTTCCAGAACGCGGAGATACCCTTTTCCATCCAGGCGCGAAGCGGATCACCCTCGCCAACCGGTTCTATCTTGATGACGTCCGCGCCGAAATCGGCCAATTGCAGGCTCAGCATGTTGCCGGCAATCAATCGGGACAGGTCCAACACACGAACGCCGTCAAGAGGGCCCGGATTGTCCGGATCAAACTCAGCCATCAGACCGCCCCGCCGTATCTGACATCACCAGGTCAGTTCCCCAAAGTGACATAGAACTTCGCCGCTTCACCTTCATCATTAACCCATACCGAAACCTCTCCGCCAACAGCGGTTTCATCCATGATGGTAATAGTCCCGCCACCAATTTTCTCGGCACCGAAATTATTGATGAAATTCTGCCGTAATACGGCGCAGGCAATGGACTGGGCAACGTTTTCGCGCTCTCCAACCTTGTCGTCATCCATTTTCGCCACATCAACAATCAGCTCGACGGCAGACGCCGCGACCTCATCCGTAAGCTGGTTTGAACTGATAAAATCGGCAATCAGGCCCTCAAAATCCTGATCATCGATATCAATCGAATAACCGTGATAATCGGTTTTTTTCAGTTCTTCACTGTCCCGAGTATGGCGTAGGCAGACACTGGTTCTGAGCATTCGTGGTTCCCAATCTATCTTGAGGTATGTCCCGATGGCCCTTCCCATCGGCTTGGATTTGATCCATTTTACAGTCTTCCAAGCCGCGGACGCAGAGTCCAGCATCACTCGGATCAGTATAATCGTTTTAATGCATAACTACGTATTCTATTGCCACCACTGGCATCATGGTTATAACTTATAGGATAATTGGTCGAAACTAATACAAGCATATGTCATGTCAAATTTCGCCTCTGAAATCTCCGAACTGCTGATCCGTGAGCTCTATGATCTTTGGTGTGATGCCCGGACCGACCCGCGCCCTCCGCATCATGACGGCCTCATTCTCCAGTCTACCCCACACCGCATGTGGCCCTATCTGTTCTACTACAACGTGGAAGGTTCGCGCCGATATTTCTGTGTCCACAATGGAACGGAAATTGTTCGCTACTTCAAAAAAGAGAACACCAACCATTACATGCACGATTTTGTCTCGGAAGATTTCGCGAATTCGGTTTTTCCGCTTTACCAAGGCGTGGTTGAAACCGAAAGGCCCGTCTATTATCGCGGCGACCTGGAGATTGACGACGAACGCTATTACGAATATTCACGCCTGCTGCTTCCCTTATTGGGAGATTCAGGCCGGGTTGAAAACATCATCGGCATTATGACGGCCACCGGGGAAGGTCGGTCTTACGACCGCCCTATTGATATAAATCGCCGCGACATTATCTGGGACGACAGTTGAACAATCGACAGCGCTAAATGGTCGCTACGGGTGTTGACGGAGAACCGACGGCCCCTGGCATACGCAGCGGCGGTGCGGTCAGCAGAAAGCGCGAACGGCTCCGTTCATGAAGCGCATCGGCCAATTCGGACAGATACCAGATTTCACCCAGATGCACACCCAGGCGAAACAGACACTGACGATGCAGCGGCAGGCGGGAACACCCCCCCTTTGCCTCGCCCTTTGAGGCAAAGTCCTCAACCGCGATGTTATCAGTGGCGATGATGCTGATTCCAGACTTGGCAATCCAGTCGAGCAGGCGCTGATCAAAACCATCAAGCACAGCGCAGGATGAATGCAGCTTTTCGGCGTCAGGGTTCCCTTTCATCGACAGGATCATGTCATCCCATCCAGTGTGAAAGAGAAACATATCTCCTTCCTCAACCACAATTCTGTCTTTCTCAAACACGTCCATCAACATGTCATAGGTGACGGCGACACGATCATCGCCAAAATGGCGGTGCAGGTCGACCAGTACGCCGCGCCCCTGAACACCGGTTGTCGCCATGTTCTCGATGCCCAGCGATTTCGCCCCCATATCGGCGATACTGTTCGGCCCGCCGATATCTTTCTGGGCCCGGTACCCATTGTAATACACCGGCACCATATTGCCGTCGTTCATGACATCAAACAGACAGCCGACATGGGCGAAGCTGTCCCATTGGGTCGAATATTGTGAATAGAGTGTCACGCACTCATCAGACGTGATGTCCATCATCCCAGGATAAACCGCGTCCCAGTCGAAATTGTAATAGTGCTCACCCTCATGATAGACCGGCCCGAACTTGGGTGGGTGGCGCTTGGGATTGACGGAATTCCCCCCCGGCATATCCAAGGGCATGCTCAGGCAAAAAGCCAGGCCCTCTTTGACTTCCTGAGCTGCCGCCAGGCGACGTTCAGGTGTGAGCAGGTTTAGTCGGCCCTGCTGGTCGTCTTCACCCCAGTCCCCCCAGGTTGCCCCCTCCGGGCGCTGCACCCATCGTTTCGCCACTATTCAGTGCCGATTCTAGGGTGGCCAGGCGTCGATCGACCGAAGGCCTTGTCCAGCGTATGGGTCGAATCTTCCGCCACTTGAATGGCCTCAGTCAGCAGATTCAGGACATGCATGTTGTTATCCATGACGTGCCGCGCCGCATCTGTGCTGTCGTCGGCGATCTTTGCGCAACGCGTTAACACATCCTTCCTGAGTGTGCGTAAAATATCTTCCAGCTTGAAACCGTCAGGGTTGTCGTCAGAAACAAGAAAGTGGGTCAAGGGTAGCCTCCAGCGTAGTTGAACAATGATAGCGCACAGATTAACCCCTTGAGCGAACACGGATCAAGTGACGCATCGCCTAATCTTTTACCGGGCCTGTAGGCTGCGGTCCCGGGTGCAGGCCGGCATTCAGTCAATCACCGCCTTTTCCTAAATATAGCGGTACAGACCGTGATGAATTTCAGTCGAAGCAACCTTATTCGGGTCCACACGATCACCATCGTCGTTGATGATGAGGTGCTTGATGCCCTTAAGCGATTTTGGACGGTAATCCACAACGGCCTTGATCCGCTCAAACACCGACTGATGTATTTGAACCGGCTCCCCGGAAGGGGCGTCATCAATGTTCACTCGCAAGGTTCGTGGCGTCAAGGTCAGTGTTGAAATGGGACCCCAGCGGTCCTGTTCATGCGATTCACTTTTGACATTTGGTTTGACGTCAAGATCTTCAAAATCAATTTTGTATTCATCATGCCTGAGGTTATCAAAATCAACGTCATCCGGCTTGACGATTTTCAACCCTGCCCGCTTCTTCATCTGATTGATCATGAAATTGAGCGTAATATCCGACAGGCCGTCGCGCCAGAACCCACCGCCAACATCCGAATGTGCGCCAGGGAACCAAACCTCCATGACGCGGGATTCATGGTTCATCAAGGTTGGGTGAAAGGCCGTCCGCCGGTCATCCACAGACACCAGATGCACGGCTTCGCGTACATATGGAGAAATTGTGTGATCTTCGAACACGACATCGGATTTTGGTTTGTCATCGTCATCAAGATTGGGGATACCAATGGAGGCGACCGTATCAAACACCGCCAACAGCCCAATCGGTGGATTTTTGGAAAGATCATTGATATCCAAAATTGCCGGTAAAAAACGGGGCAACCTTGAAGCAAATTTCCGGGCGATGGCGGCGCCACGGCTAAACCCGGTGATGATAATCTCGTCGCCGGTCTCATAAGCGCTTCGCAGATCCTCAGATGCCCGATGCATGATTGTCGCAATATCCAGATTGGAAGATGAAAATCCTGCATTGAACATCCGCTGAATTCGCGAACCATATGTCCCCACACCTGAATAATAAAAACTGCGTTGATCAGACATGCCTTGAAGTCGGCTGGGCTCATTGGCGAGATTGCCGCCAAACATGGCATGCAGTTTCAAGATGTTGGTGATGCCGTTATCCTTGATATCACCATGACCGAACCACTCACGTTCCTGTTTGGCGTCGCGCGGGTGATTGTTTGTGCCGTCAAAACACAAAATTATTTTTTTTGACATGTCAGCATCCCCTTCCCTAATCAGATAAAAATTGTTTGAGCTACAAAAAAAATCGACTAGAAATACTATCATAGATAGATATTGTAGCAAAATATCTTCTTAAAGGGCGCAATCCAAAACTGCTGACAAACTCAGGTTTTTGATCCTGAAATCCAAGCGGTTTTGAAAAGGTATTGCATTTACACGGTCAGTTAACCACGCCTGAAGATTACTTCTTTCTCGGAAAATTGATTGCAACGACACCCAAAACCGTGGAGGCCAACCCAACCCCGATTATCGTTGAAATTTGCTCATCCAGCACAATCCACCCCAGCAGCACCCCAACGCCTGCCCTCAGATAACTTTGACTGGCAACTCCCATTGATCCCAGTGTTCTGACGAGTCTGAAATAGATCAGGAACGCACCTCCGGTACAGAAGAAGGCAAGAATCAATGTTGCCAGAAGCGATGAACTGGAAGGTCGCAGCATCCAGGGTCGATCGATTATAAGGCTCAGCGGGACCAGACATATGCTAGCCCAGATCATGGTGCCGGTGGCGGTAACAATTGGTGGCAGATGAGCGAATTTCCGCCCGAATATCGCAGCCCCCGCATACAGGACGGCCCCCAACAAGATTGCCAATTGCGCGGCGATCTGTTGGCCCAGACCATTCAGCGCATCCACACCAACAATTAACGCAACACCAACCACTCCAAGACAAGCACCGGAAATCCTGAGAATTCCTGTTGGTTCGTGGCGAGTAATAAACAGGGTAATCAAAAACACGAATATCGGTGATGTCGAATTGAGAACGCTGGCGAGACTGCTTTCAACATACTGCTGTCCCCAGGCTAAAACCGTCCACGCGCCGATGCTATTTAAGACCGCCTGAACAAAAAGCAGGCGCCAGGTGCGAAAATCCCTTGGCAGGCGTTCCCGCCGCACACTCATCACAATGAGAAGAAACAATGCTGCGATTAACACGCGAACGGCGATTAACGTTATTGGAGGAATTGTATCCAGCGCCACCCGAATAAGCAGGTAGGATGATCCCCATAAGAATGCCAATACCACCAACAGAGCCAGTTCGAACCCAAATTTTTCTGTCTGCCTGGATCTCACTTTAGGAACGCCTCTCGGCTGTCCGGTGATGCCTGCTCGCGGTCATTTTTTCCGTAGTCACGAACGACCTCAGCGATCCGCAACCTGTACTCTTTAAAGAGCGTCTCTTTCCCCGCGTTCTGGGCAGCACGGTGGACCTGCAAATTGCGCCATTCCGCAATCGCCTGTTCGTCTCGAAAAAATGACAATGAAAGGATTTTGTTGTTGATCGTAAGGCTTTCAAATCTTTCGATGGAAATGAAACCGTCAATCCGTTCCAGTTCGGCTCTCAAATTAGCAGTAATATCCAGATACTTTTCCTTATGCTCAGGATAAGGTTCGACTTCAAAAATCATGGCGATTGCAGGCCTGTTTTTTGGCTCATCAGGCTTTACCGCTAATACTGAAAGAAAAGCACGTGTGGCCTCATATAATTCGAAACGACCATCTTCCAGATGCATCAGATGCGTGGCTGCCGAGATTTTAACATCATGCCTGACCGGCGCATTTTCCAGCGCATCAAATAACCAGCGTGCGTCGTCATCCGTACACAGGCTGTCCCACTCACCACGTACAATCATTGTGGGAGCGGTTATCGTTGCCGGATCATATGGCAGTTGGACGCTCCAGGCTTTGTGAATATCGGTCGCCGGACCGCTTGGAACACGTACAGCGGGAGGATCATAGTTATAGCTATCCGGATCGCTGGCTAGGTAGCCCTTCGCCCATTCATCAAAGTGCTTCATTTGCAGGACGGCTGCCCGACCAGGCGGCACGTCTTCTGTAAATCGAGCGTACTGTTCGTTGATCGTAACCAGACGGGTCTCCGTCTGGGTGTTAGCATCCTGCTGTCCGTCACGCTTTGTAATCGGTCCGAACAAAACAAGGCGGTCAACCCGTGCGGGGTTTTCTCCAGCAAACCGAGCCGCCGGAATGGTTCCCCACGAATGGGCAATCATTGATACTTTTTCAACGTTGTCATGATCACGTATAAAATCAATTGCACAGTTGATCTGCTCAACTGCCTGCTCACAATGCCCATATGGTTCTCCTTCACGCTCTGCACGGGGCATTGGATTATAACGTGCAGATGCCCCGTACCCGATGAAATCCAGCGCCCAAACGTTAAAACCCGAGTCGGCAAGGTTATCCATCCAGGAGTAGCCATCTAGCTTGAATCCTATCGACAGAGCCGAGGGAAAGGTTGCACCATGTATATACAGTAGCGAAATTGCTTTATCGCATATGTCGTGTTTCGGTGGCATATGATGAAGACAGAGTTCACTATCCGAATCCGGCGAAAGATAAAATATCTCCAGGGTCATGATTTCTCTTTCGGCGTGGGCTCGCATTGGTCTGCATGCGGCGTTGAGGCAAGCTTCAGGAAGGTCCGGTCTTCGCGCACAAGAAATTTCTCTTTTTGGGCAAATTCATAATTTTCCCGCCCGAGAGGATCGGCCAACAGTCGTTTTCTGTACGCTTCATATGCTGCCAGATTTTCGACGGTGTAGACGCCATAGGCCAGTGTGCTCGACCCTTCATGCGGAGCAAAATAACCAATCAGGTCTGCCCCACACCGGGGAATGGCCTGTCCCCAATTCTGGGCGTACTGGACAAACTGATCTTTTTTTGTTGGGTCGATGTGATAGCGGATAAAACAGGTAATCATAAAACGTCTCCATGTTAGGGGACGCATCTTGTAGCCTATTGCAATACAATAATGCTTCGTTTATGGTCGAAGTATGAAAGACATTCCCAAATGAAAGACGGGCCAGACATCGCCCTGTTGGGCTCGTTGATCGGCGACCCGGCACGGGCCAATATGCTGAGTGCGCTGATGAGCGGCAAGGCCCTCACTGCCAGTGAACTGTCAGCCGAAGCCGGGGTAACGGTGCAAACGGTCAGTGCTCATTTAAAGAAGCTTGAAAACGGCGGCATGATCCAACAGAAAAAACAGGGACGCCATCGCTATTTTTCCCTGTCCGATGACGATGTCGGGAGCCTGCTGGAAAACATGATGGGGGTGGCCGCCAAGAAAGGGCACACCCGTGTGAGGACAGGCCCCAAGGACCCGGCGCTCCGAAAAGCCCGTGTCTGCTACAATCATCTGGCCGGCGAAATGGGCGTTCTGGCGTTTGACAGTATCGTCGCAAGAAACTTCGTTACAGAAGATGAAACCACACTCGTCCTTACCGATAGCGGTCGCTCATTCGTCACCCAACTGGGGATCGACATCGACGCTCTCGAAAAATTACGCCGTCCGGTATGCAAGTCCTGCCTGGACTGGAGTGCGCGGCGCAGTCATCTGGCCGGTGCGCTGGGATCAATGCTGCTTGATTATTTTTATGAAAAGGGCTGGGCGAGCCGTGAAGACGGCACCCGGATCGTCAGCTTCACCCGCAAAGGAGAAGCTGATTTTCAGGCCCTATTTCCGATTTAAGGCTGAGGCAAGGCGGTCAACTATTCAGATTTTTCGACCTCACACAACAGCGCCTTGAAGACCGGGAAGCCGGACAGCGGGTCACGGTTGTCCATGTCCGTCAACTCATTGACATTGGCGTCCCGCCATTCCGATGGTCCCAAGGGACCGCCGCCACCCATGTTGGCTTCGACCACCCCCTTAACGATGTCGTCGCTGATCCGGGCCCAGAACCGGACCCTGCCACGCGCCGTCGTCACCCAAACTTCATCACCCTCGGCGATATCACGTGCAGCGGCATCGTCAGTATGAATATGAACCAGCGGTCGCGGCTGTTTCTTGCTAAGCGATGGAATGTTATGGTGTTGAGAGCGAAAGGCCGATTGAGTACGCGCCCCGGTGTTGAGGACCAGGGGGTATCGTTCGGCAAGTTTGGGTGAGCCCAGCGGCCCTTCAAGCGGTTCGGTATAAACCGGCAGCGGCTCATAACCGTGGCCGCGAAACCATTCTGACGTAATCTCAAATTTTCCACTCGGTGTCTCAAAACCCGGCTGACCGTCTGTGCGCAATCGGCCCGTTTCGTATTTGCGGTGCTGGATTTCAGGACGTTTAAACGGAATGCCTTCCGGGTGATCGCGCAAATTTTTGACTGACATCCCGGAACCTGAAATCGCTCGATCAACCATCGCCGCTTCTGTTTGCGGCCACAAATGTCCGTATCCCAGACGCTCAGCCAGTTCGGCGAAAATCAGGTAATCATTTCGCGCTTCACCGATTGGCTCCAGTACTTTTGAGCGCAACTGCGCATGTCCGTCATGAATCATGTAGGACTCAATTTCAAACATGGTCGTCGCCGGTAAAATCAAATCCGCAAATTGCGCATCCGCCGTGGGAAAGCGGTTTACAACCACCAAAAATTCCAGAGCCTGCAAAGCCCGCCGCCAAAGAGCAGGTTCCGGCCAAGCGGTAATCACCGACGCCCCGCTGATAATCATGGACCGAACCGGATAGGGTTTGCTTTCAAGAATAGCACGCGGCAACAGCGCCGCGTGGGCTTCGCGGCGCGTTTCGTAATATAGTGGATATTCTTCCGCCCCCAGCGCCATTGGGCGGTTTTCAGGCGGCAGTACTGTGGGCCGATGCAGGCGCAACCGGTCCGGCATGCGAAACAGCTTACCGCCCGCCACATCCAAATGTCCGCCGAGCGCCTGCAATATCCAGGCGGCGCGAATGGCCTGCACCCCCGAATTGGAATATTCCAGGCCTGTGTACATCACAAATGAACAGCCCGTTGCCGTGGCAATCTGTCGGGCCAGGGTTCGAATCCTTTCCGCCGGCACTCCGGTTATCGTCTCGACCCGTTCCGGGGTGAAGGTGCTTGCATATGCCCGCAGCTCGCTGAAACCGTGCGTCCAGTTTTCGACGAACGGATGATCGAAAATATCTTCCTCGATCATTACCGCAATCATGCCCAGCGCCAGTGCGCCATCGGTTCCCGGTCGAATGCCGATCCATTCCGCATCGGTGACCCGGGCGGTTTGGTTGCGGCGATGATCAATAACGACCACCGGAACGTTCCGGTTGCGCGCATTTTTGATCCGCCGCAGATTGGTCGGCGGCGAATCGGTCGCCGGATTGGCGCCCCAAACCACAATCAGGTCGGCTCCGTCGATATCTTCTTCGATGTCGCGCAAATGGGTGCCAAACAGAGCTTGCGGCGCGATCATTCCATGTGCGGCGTAACACAATGATCCGATCCCGACAGCATTGGGCGAGCCGAACGGGAACAGCACGGCATTGGCTGAAGATTCCGAAGTTCCGCTAGGCGAAAAAAACTCATTCAGGGCAAATTCAAAATTCCCCCGGCCCGTATACAGCGCGACGGCCTCGGGGCCAAATTCACGGGAAATCCGATGCAGTTGATCGACCCACATTTCATAGGCCTGATCCCAGGTAATACGTTCGTAACGCCCATCGCCGCGTTCACCGACCCGGCGCTGCGGATAAAGTATCCGCTCATCTGAATGAACAATTTCACCGGCGCGGCTGCCGCGCGGGCAAACAATGCCACAGGGATGATTTTTCAACGGCGTCAGACGTTCTATCCGTTCATCGCGCAGATGAACGCTCACCCCGCAACCCGCCGGACATACACCGCAAATACTGTCTACGACCCGCTGAAGGGGAACAGGTTCTTCTTTTTTCTGTTTGTTTTCCAATTCACTACGTATCCAAAAGGTTATCCAGCACCATTTTGGTTTACCGTCAACGTATTCAAACTTCCCTTAATTTGAAAGCCTGCTCACCCGATTTTTTTCAGATATTTTCGGCAGCACAGAAGGCAATACAGATACCCTATTCCACATATTTCCTAAACTCCGGCGCACGCTTTTCCGTCCGGGCTCGCCCACCTTCCTTGGATTCTTCGGTGCCATAGTACAGGCGCAAAGCTTCGAAACCAAGACTGCCGATAGCACGGATGGATTCAGAATCGATATTGAGAGATTTCTTGGCGATGGAGATGGCCGTCGGGCTGCGCGCAGAAATTTCGGCACACCATTCATCGACGATCCGGTCGAGATCATCATCGGCCACCACTTCGTTGGCAAGCCCCATATCCCTGGCTTCCTGAGCTGAATACCGACGGCACAGGAACCACATTTCCCGCGCCTTTTTTTCCCCGACCACGCGGGCCAGATACGCCGTTCCCCAACCGGGATCGACCGACCCCATTTTCGGACCGACCTGACCGAACACGGCCGTATCAGAGGCGATAGTCAAATCACATACGGCGGCCAGCACATTGCCGCCACCGATGGCATAACCGCGCACCTTGGCGATCACCGGCTTGGGGACATCACGAATCAGGCTTTGCATCTCCTCGACCGGCAGGCCAATTGTGCCGCGTCCGTCATAACCGTCATCCCCATGCACGGACTGATCGCCACCGGTACAGAAAGCACGACCGCCCGCACCCGTGATCACGATGACCCCAACGGACCTGTCCCATCCTGCGCGGTGAAGGGCATGAATAACTTCGTCACAGGTTCGCGCTCGAAAGGCGTTCATTACGTCTGGACGGTTCAGGGTAATGGTGACGGTGGCGTCTTTCTGTTCAAACAGTATGTCCTGGTAATCCATATTTTTCATCCATGCATTGTTAAGCCGCCGGACACGCTGATGGTTTGACCGGTCATGTAGGCGGCGTCATCGCTAAGCAGAAAGCAGGCCAGACCGGGGTAATCTTCCGGTTGTCCCAGGCGGCGCAACGGAATTGCGCGTTTCAGGGCATCGACCAGTTTCCCGTCAGGATCAAGGTTGTCAAGCAGTGGTGTTTCCGTCGGACCCGGACAAAGGCAATTCAGGGTAAGCCCTGAGCGCGCCAGTTCGCGGGCCAGTGTTTTGGTCAGCGCAATCACCCCGCCCTTACAGGCGGAATAGACAGATTCACCCGACGACCCCACCCGCCCCGCATCTGAGGCGATGGACACCACCCTTCCCTCACTCCGCTTAGCCATCAGCGAGGCGACGGCATGGGTTACATTGATCGGCCCCTTGAGATTGATGTCGATAACCCTTTCCCAATGACCGGGTTCACTTTCCAGAAACGGCACGGCACGATCCCAACCGGCGTTATTGACGAGTCCGAACAACGGACCACGGTCTGCTTCCGCAAGGCCAACGCTGATAACAACTTCGGCGCGCACAGCAATGTCGACCCTGTAGGCCCCGGCCTGCCCGCCGCTCTCGACAATCCCGGCGACGACCTTTTCCGCCGCGTCCAGATCCAGATCGAAAACTGAAACGTGGCAGCCTTCTTCACCTAAACGACGACAGATCGCCGCCCCGATGCCGCTGCCGCCGCCCGTCACCAGCACATGTTTTCCCGATAGTCCCCTCATTGGCGTCTGTTATCCCTTCTTTTGCCAGCCACCGGTTGCGGTTTGCTGAAAATAGCTCAAGTCATGCCCGGCTTCCTTGTACGCCTTGTAGCGGGAGCGCGCCGCTGCGACGGATTCCGGATTATTGCCATCAAACAACTCAAAACAGCGTTCATAATCACCAGGAGTTTGTGTTGCCGCCCCATCCGTCAAAAACAGAAAATCTGCATTATTAAGGTTTTCTTCCGACACGGAAAACCAGATCGGTTGCCGCTCCGCATTACCATCCCTGGCCGAACCATGAGGAACCCAGGCATCCTGATCATATGTCCATAACACCTCATTTAACGCCTCGACCCGCTGTTCCGACCCGGCCAGCACAAGTGCCCGCTTGCCTGCCGCCAGGGTTTTCTCCAGCAGCTTCGGCAATGCCTGTTCCAGCGTCGAACGTTCAAGATGATAGAAGGCTATATCGGTCATGAGGGCTCCGGGGGATTGGAGGGCCGATCCTAACGCCTGGGGTTCCGAGCGTCATCCCCGTTGTTCAGAATATTTATTCAAAAATACTGCGGGCGACTGCCCTGGCCTGATCTTTCACATACAGTCCATGAAATCAGTCTTGCGGCTCATGCCTCTGCGTCAACCACCTCGATAGCCTGCATCATTCCCATATCCTCATGCAGCAGGTTGTGGCAATGGAAAACGAACTTGCCAGTGTAGGTGCTGAAACGGGTTCGGAATACTATTCTTTCAAATGGGGGCAGTTCCAGGGTGTCGAGCCAAACGCCCTTTTTCACATCACCGCCGGAAACGACCTGAAACGGATTAATGTGGATATGAAACGGGTGAGGGTCCTCGGTGTGGTTATAGACTTCCCATTCCTCTACTGCGCCCAACGGTATCTGCCATGCTTCTTCACACGAGAACGGTTGATTATTGATCAGATAATGGACGGCAGGTGGCGCGTCGGTCATGCCAAATTCTAGACGCCGTCCATAGGTGACATCGGCGTTGGCAATCGGTTTCAGCGCTTTAATTTCCGGCAGGGCACCGGTAAACAGCGGCATATCAGTCCGTTTTCCCTCGACAACGACAGTCGCCAGCGTTCCAACGCCCTCACCACCGGACAAGGTATAAGTCCCGGGCTCTCCGCCTTTGACCAGGACATCGGCGCGGTTTCCCGGGATCAATTTGATGCGGTCCGTTATGCTCGTTTGTGGCAAGGGATTGCCGTCATAGCAAAGCGCCGTAAATGAATTCTGTTCCAGTTTCAGTTCGACCGCATAGGCATGGCTGGCATTAATCAGACGCCAGCGCTGCACTTCACCCGGACGCAGGCGGATTACCGGATTAACCTGGCCATTGATGTAGAAACGGTTACCTTTCAATAAGGTCTCATAGTCGTCGCAAAAGCCGTCTTTGTTGAAGCGTTGGGTCTGGATCACCATCACTTGATCCTTGGCCGCCTTAATCTCCGGAATTTGATCCATTTCACCCAGAATGATCAAAGCGCCAGACATCCCGCTTGCTACCTGTATCGCAACGGACCCATGAAAGTGTGCATGGTAGAAATATGTCCCCGGCGGATGGTCCCGGTGAACGTCATAGACATAATTAAATGATTCTCCATTGCGGAGAAGCAGGAAAATGTCATCCGCCGGAGCTCTGGGCGAAACATGCACGCCATGCACATGCATGTTGGTAACATTAAACCCACGCGGTGCATTTTCGCCCGGTACCGGGTATGGGGTGCAGAGATAATCCACCGGATCAAAGGGCAAATTGTTACTCAGCTTCAACCGGAGCGTATCACCTGCGTCAATACGTAGTGTCGGCCCTACCGGACCACCATCGAATCCCCGGAGGTGCACTGTTTCATCTCCCAGATTGTAAGTTCCTATACGAGCGTCAACGGTGGTATCCAGCAAACCGTTTTTTGAGCTTTTGACAATGGGTTGTTGCAGGTCAGGCCCCGCTGACGCGGCAGCCAAAGCATTTCCAATCAGGGGGACGCCCACGCCGAACGCCGCAGTAGCCCCCAACCCTTTCAGGATTGAGCGCCTTGGAAATTTATCGAAAGGCAGATTTTCGGGTTTCATTTGCACTACTCCCCTCCAAAATTAAAAGTTTTAGCAATATGATCCGCTGCACGCAGTCCCAGCGCCGCCGCCGTTTCGGAAGGCGAGACAACCCCGGACGTGACATAATTACAGGTCCCGACAATGAAGAGATTGTGGTGATCATGACTACGGCACCATGGGTTGACGACAGAAGTTTTGGGGTCATCCCCCATCCGGCATGTGCCAGAGATCAGAGCCGCTCCGGAAGCTAGGTCGTTATACCGGGAGTCGAGCTTCCCGTTTACCAGCTTTCTAAATTCACGCCGCGTCGGTTTTGGCAATCCTCCCGGAATGACCCCGCCCATGATCTTCAACACCTTAAGACTTCTGATCCAGGATTGGTAAATACCTTCAAGTGTGTATTCGTCGAACCTGAAGTTGATTTCGGGGCGTGGGAGATTCATGACTCTGGTACGTTCCTTCGCCAGCGTCACTCTGTTGTCCGGGTTCGGCAGCATCTCCACGGCATTGTCCATATATACCTGACGAACGGTTTTAGAATGTATGCGATCACGGAGTCCCTTACCTAGGCGACCGGCCTTGATGGCGTCTTCCGCCTCAGTCAACGGTCCGGTGGTCTCATCAAATCCACCGTTGATTATGATGGTTTCTATACTGGCAAAGTCTTTGCGGAAGGCTCCATCGCGCAAGCCACGGAATGCTCCCGTCGCATTGACCGGCCCTCGAAGAGGATATACCGGTTCAGGCACATACGCTTTCGAATCAACACCTCCCATGCTCATCAGGTTGCGACCGACCTGATCGCTTGAATTCGCAACCCCATGGGGGGCGTTTTCACCTTTGGAGAGCAACAGCAGTCTTGGTGTTTCAATCCCATGTGCCGCCAAAATAAATATTTTTGCACGCGCCACCCCGTTGATTGGGTTCAATGGATCTTGAAAATTCGTATATTGAAGTTCAGTTACCTTCTGGTTTTCATCGACCACTACGCGGTAGACCACATGACTGTGATAAAGCCGCGCGCCAGCGGTTTGTGCTTTCTGAACATGCACACTGCCATCGTACTTGGCTCCGATCGGGCAGATGAAGACACAGCTGGCATTACCGCAACATTGCGGACGATCATCGTAAGGCAAGGAGTTACGGCATTGCGGCAAAGGCCCGATTGAGTCACCCAACGTTTCTGCCGCCGCGTTCACCTGCCCATCAAGATAAGTCAGTGGAATGTACGGCAAAGGGAAATCGATCGGTTCTGGTGTTATACAGGTTCGGTTTCCGGCAACCCCCCACGCGTCTTCCACCCGGTGGTAATATGGGACCAAATCATCGTACGAAATCGGCCAGTCCTTACCCCGTCCGTAAGCTGATTTCATACGAAAATCATTGGGGTACATGCGCTCTGAATGCCCAGTGAAGTGCCATGATGTACCGCCAACATTTCGGATATATAGTCCGGTAAAGCCGACCTGTTTCAAAGGGTCATTAGAATCATGATCTTTTTGAACATAATAATCCCATGGGTTTCCCTCGTCGGGAGATGGCGCGTAAGGTGCTGTCTCGTAAGGTGAGTTGTTATCCTTGACCAAGTCCTCCTTGAAACGCCTGACTGCCTCAAAGCGATTGACCAATGGCCCGGAGTCAATCATCGCGACATTGAGCCCTTTTCGAGACAACTCCCACGACATAAGCCCGCCAACCAGTCCGGCGCCAACAACGACAATATCTGCATCTATTTCTTCGGAAGGGATTTTTGAGGTCGCCATGTTTACCCTTTCCCTACAAATGGTTTAGCCCAGTAGCCAAATTTCCCACCACACGTCGCCGGTGGTTTGGTCCAGTCACAGGCGCGCCAAACTAAGGCATCGTCATAAAACAATACGGATTCAGATTTATCCTTATTGATAATTTTTCCGGTGTACCAAACCCTGGCGAGATATCGGGCCTTTTTGATCATTGGTTTGTTCAGGGCACGTTCAATTTGTTTTTCAGATGCGTTTTCCGGAAGGTCGTGTAGACGCAAAATCATATCGAACCATTGAGCTTTTCCTTTGGTGTTCTCATCTTTCAAAACCGCTGCCCAGATCATCTCCCCAAGCTGGGTATAGGTCTTGTTTAGAGAAATTCCGGTTAACATGCTGGATACCTTAAGAAACCTGCCAATCGAAACAGATGCAGCCATGACGCCGTGTGACGGTATGGCTGAGACAACTGTAGCTGCGGCCAGACCAGTAAGTATTCGTCTTCGGCCAGGGGAATTTAGTTTTGATTTTCGACAACCCGCACTGGAATAGTTTTTCTTGAATGGCATCACATACTCACAAAGCTCTACAGTCTATAATTTTAGTTGATTGTTACTTTATAGTATTCAACTATATGTAAATATTGCGCGCTTGGCAATTGCAATTGAAAACTTTACCTTGATCAATATGTGGGCTGAAATTTTGATCAAATTTCAGCATTCTGTTGGCCTAATGGGAAATGTGTTTATAGTCTGGCGAGCAGACGAACTTCCCGGTCGCGTTGACGACGACAGCTTTTCAAGATTTCAGCAGCGAGTCCCCCGATTTTGACGCCAAAACTGAATAGAGAGCATGAAGGGATTGAGGTTGGGCTGAGGCTACAGTTACTTGATGTGGCTTTGAATTCAATTGATCAAGGATTCGTCGTTTGGGATGACGATGACCGTCTTATTATTTGTAACGACCAATTCCGCAAGTTGTGGGGCTACCCTGCGGAGATTGTCAAACCAGGCGTACGAGCCACGGATTTGATTCGGTATGACGTCGTTCAAGGCCAACATAAAAATGACAATGTTGAAGACCTAGGCTCAGGACCCATTAATCAATAATTCAGTATTTTCTCGGATGATGTTTCCATCGACATTGTAGGCACCTGATATGAGCGATTTATTTTGGCTGACGCCAGCGCAACTGGAGCGTATGAAGC